>Ga0105237_10003830_pt1 | contig 17683 bp, 15 predicted proteins | sample KBSC24metaG_FD_81520 | JGI IMG/M metagenome (GOLD analysis project Ga0105237, IMG submission 81520) | Corn rhizosphere microbial communities from Kellogg Biological Station, Michigan, USA - KBS C2-4 metaG | ecosystem: Host-associated > Plants > Roots > Rhizosphere > Soil | place: Michigan, USA... | reverse complement strand
TGGTTTGACACTCCCAGACTGCCTTCCTATGATCGACTTACATGCCTGCCACGGAACGCGTCTTCTTAATCGACTCGATGTCGCATATCTTTCGGGCGTTCTTCGCTCCGATGCAGAACCGCGTCGCGCCATTGGCCACGTCACAGGGCTTCGTAACGCAAGCGGCCTACATTTTTACCAACATGCTCCTCAAGCTGTTGCGTGAAGAGCAGCCCGACTACATCGCGGCCATCTTCGAATCGCGTGAAAAGACTTTTCGGCACGAGACTTTTGCCGACTACAAGGCAAACCGTGTCGCAATGCCCGACGATCTTGCTAAGCAGATGCCTTATATCCTCAGGCTTTGCGAGGTCCTGAATATTCCCGTGATCAACTTTCCGGGTTATGAAGCTGACGACGTGATCGGCACGCTCGCGACGCAAGTCGCCGACAAAGGCATGCAGGCAGTGATCGTGTCGAATGACAAGGACATGTGCCAGCTCGTCCGCGATCCCCTAGTCGTCTGCATGCGACAGAACTCGCAGGTCGCGAAGCGCAAGGAGCCCGTGCCGCCCGTCGAGTGGTGCGACGAAGCGTGGGTCGAGCACAAGTTTGGTGTTACTGCTGACAAGCTCGTCGATCTGTTGGGACTGATGGGGGATTCCATCGACAACATTCCCGGCGCACCCGGAATCGGTTCGAAGGGCGCCGTCCAGATCATTCAGCAGTTTGGATCGATCGAGGCAGCGCTTGCGGGTTGGGAATCGGTGAAGCACAAGACGTATCGCGAATCGTTGCGCGATAACGCTGATCTGATCCGGCAGTCGCGCGAACTGGCGCGCATTCGAATCGATCTCGACATGCCACTGAATCTCGAACAGATCAAAACGCGGCCGCCGGATCGAGCGGCTGCTTACGAACTATTTCGCGAACTGGAGTTCGTCAATCTCACGAAGGAGTATGCTGATGCTGCTGTTGCGCGTCCCGCCACGGCCGAGGCTGCACGAAACTACCGTGTAATCCAGACAAAGAGCGATCTCGACGACCTCGTGCGAACTCTGTTCGACGCAGAAAGCGTGGGCGTTGCAGTTGCAGATTCGACACCTGCTGGAACTGGTGAACAGGAATGTTTCGCTGAACTCCAGGCGACTCGCGGGATCGGTTTTTCCACCAATGCAGGGGTGGCTGCGTACCTGGATCTCGAGAAGTTCGGCGGGGGAATGGACGCGGCGATCGGAAGTCTGCGTGAGGTGCTTTCGAATGGACTGATTGAAAAGTCGATTCACGATATGAAGCGCGCGGTTGGGTTGCTGGATCGCTTCAACATCACTCTCGAAGGCGTGAAAGACGACACGTTTCTGGCAGCCTATCTGCTCGATCCGAATCGCAGCAAGTACGAACTCTCAGATCTCGCACGCGAAGCGCTCGGAATCGAGAACGGCAACGCACCCGCTGCTGATTGGACAGAAGCCGCCTGGCAAACGGCCCGCGCCGCCGATCTGACGGCGCAGGTTTCGCGCGTGCTGCGGAATCGAATTCTGGATAAAAACCTCGAAACAATCTACTCCGAGATCGAGCTTCCGTTGGCGCCGTTGCTCTATCGAATGGAGCGCGCGGGATTGAAAGTCGATCCGAAAGTGCTTGCCGATTTATCGAGTTACATCGGTCAGGAGCTGCACAAGCTCACCGTCGAGATCTATAAACTCGCCGGTCGCGAGTTCAATATCGGTTCGCCAAAGCAGGTCGGCGAAGTGCTTTCAGATTTGAATATCGACCTTGGCAGAAAAACTTCAACCGGGCGCGTTTCCACGAGTAAGGCGGTGCTCGAAGAGTTGGCCCAGCAGTTTGAGTTGCCCCGCTTGATCATCGACTATCGTGAACTCGACAAGCTGAAGAGTGTCTACACCGATGCCTTGCCCCAACAGATTGCAACCGATGGACGCATCCACTGCCAACTGAATCAAACCGTCGCGGCGACAGGACGACTATCCTCGAGCGATCCGAATCTACAGAACATTCCGATTCGCAGCGAGATGGGGCGGCGTATTCGACGAGCGTTCGTAGCAGAGAAGGGAAACAAGATCATCTCCGCTGATTACTCGCAACTCGAATTGCGTCTGCTGGCCCACATCACGCAGGACCCCGTGATGCTCGAAGCGTTTCAGAAAGGCGAGGATATTCATGCACGCACGGCGCGACTCGTCTTCGGCGCGAAGACTGACGAGGAGCTGAGAGACGCTCGCCGGTTTGCAAAGATCGTCAACTTTGCGATCGCGTACGCGATCGAACCGTGGGGACTGTCGCAGCGCGTGGGAATCAGTCGACAGGAAGCGAAGAAGGTCATCGAGGATTACTACAACACGTACAAAGGCGTTCGTCGTTACATGGAAGAGGTGCCGATTCGTGCGCGCGAACATGGCTACGTGCGTTCGATTTACGGGCGGATTCGGCCGTTACCGGGAATACAAGATCGGAACGCAAACATCCGCAAGGCGGCTGAACGTGAAGCGATAAACATGCCGATTCAGGGAACCGCGAGCGACATCGTGAAGATCGCGATGCTCAAGGTCGACGATGAGTTCAGACGCGCGGGACTTGAGTCGCGGTTGCTGATGCAGGTGCATGACGAGTTGCTGGTTGAGGTTCCGGAAAAAGAGATTGCGAAAGTCACAGAGGTTTTGAAGCACGAGATGGAAACGGCGGTCTCACTCGACGTACCGCTTGTCGCCGACGTTGGCGTGGGTGAAAATTGGATGGACGCGAAGCCTTAGACATGAAACCCGTGCGAAAAAGACAATCCGAGGTGGTTTACCGGAAGACGCCGGAGTCCGGTCCCTCGAATCGAGCGCCATCCTTTCTTAAATCCTGGAGTCGCGGAATCGCACCAGGCATCATGCCACTCATAATCGGCTTTGTCCTACTGCTGGTACTAATTTCAGCAGTGGGTCTTTTGAGCGTTAGGCTGATGGACAACGTCAGCTTTGAAGCGCACGATGTCGGAAAGCAACGTGCAGCGCGGTTGGATCTGCTCTGGGATCTTCGAACAGGAGTCACCCGGCTCGACAATGAAGCACGTGCTCGCGCCCGAGTTGAAGCTGGTGCACGAAATCTCGCTCCGCCCTTCGATTTGCGATTCAATGCTGCGCGGAATGAGGTCGTCGAGGCAGCACGCCGGTTGGACTCTCCGCCGCTTTCAAATGAAAAGCCCTGGCGCCAGCTGCGCGACGATTTGAACGGTTACCTTGTGGTCACCGCGGATTCAAAACTTTACAGTCTCGAAGGTTTCGAAAGATTTCGCACGGTCGATACAGAACTAAATGATCTCTTCGCGGCAGTGCAGAGCGAACGAGACAATATGCTCGAACGTGTGCTCGGGATTCAAGCAGCCGCTCGAAGATCGATCGTAATCTGGAGCATCATCGCGTTTTTTGTTGGTACGATGGTAGCGGTCGGAACCATCTGGCAAGTGCAGCGACATTTTGGTGACATGCGTCGCAGCGTTCTCGAAACCCGCCGCGAACGCACCTTCACCACGCAACTGCTCGAAGGAATGGTCAGTGCCGTTGCCGCCATCGACGAAGAAGATCGAATCCGCAGCGCGAACGCCGCTTTCCTCCAGATCTTCCCGAACGCAAGCATCGGCGCGTCAGTACTCGAAAAGCTTGGGTCGGATGACGCGATGAAGATGCTCGAAACCGTGACCGCCATTCGCGTCGCGAAAGCGACGTATCACGGTCGCATGATTGCGCAGGTCGGGGAAGAAGACAAAGCTTTTGACGTCTACTCCTCGCCGTTAGCGATCGACGGAGATCGCGGACAGATCGTTACGCTGGTCGACGCAACGGAAGCAGCCGAGTCTGAGCGCACGCTGCGTCGAAGTGAATCACTGGCGGCGGTCGGACGAGCAACGACGCAGGTTGCGCACGAGATTCGGAATCCACTCGGCAGTATCCGGCTGGGCGTTTCGATGTTGCGCGACAGTGTTTCAGATACTGATGCATTGAACACGATTGAGCTCGTCGAACGCGGCATCAAGCACCTCAACAAACTGGTGGTTGACGTGACGCAGTTCTCGCGTCAGAAAGAGCTCGAACGATCGACCGTCGATCTGCACGAGTCGCTCGAGCGCAGCATCGATCTCGTGAGTGAGAGAATTCGCGAAAAGAATGCGACTGTCGAAAAGTCGTTTGCGGGCGGGGCGATCGTGGGCCAATGGGATCCGTATCAACTGCGACAAGTATTCGTGAACGTGATCGCCAATGCTGTCGACGCGAGCCAGGAGAACGCTGCGGTACACATATCTACGGAAATGCTGGGGACTGAGATTAACGGCGACGGCCAGCCGCCTAAAAACTACGCGCGCATCACCATCGCCGATCACGGAAAGGGAATGGACAAAGCGACGCGCGATCGAATCTTTGAACCGTTCTTTTCTACGAAGAAACGCGGGACGGGGCTGGGGTTGGCGATTGTGAAGCAGATCGTGGAACAGCATGGCGGGCGGATCAGCGTCGCGAGCGAACCCGGGGAGGGGTCGAAGTTCAGTATCGACCTACCCGTGTGAGTGGAGGCGGCGGTGGCTTGGGTGGGGTCAGTACCGTAACGCGGTAGCGTCGGGTCGATGTTTATTCATGAAGTCTCAATTGGGTATCACTGACCCGACGCTACCGCGTTACGGTACTGACCCCACCCAAGTTTATTTCAACTTTTCAAGACTCTTCTTTGCGGCTTGAATGGTTCGTTCGATAACTTCATCTGTGTGGGCCAGACTAACAAAAGCGGCCTCGAATTGCGATGGCGCGAGGTAGACGCCGTTGGCCAGCATCGCGTGAAAGAATTTCGCGTAGAGTTGGCGGTCAGATTTGTTTGCGGTGTCCCAATCGACGACGGGCTCAGTCGTAAAGAAACTGGTCCACATTGAGCCGACGCGGTTCGTCACCGTTGGAATGCCTGCTTCCTTTGCTGCGGCTGCTAAACCCTCACAGAGTTTTTTACTTGCCCTCTCCAATCGTTCATAAACTGATTTGTTTCGGAGCCGGCGGAGTGTGACGAGACCCGCCGTCATCGAAAGGGGATTACCGGATAACGTCCCCGCTTGATAGATTGGCCCAGCGGGCGCGACGTTGTTCATGATCTCCCGGCTGCCGCCGTAAGCGCCTACGGGTAAACCTCCCCCGATTATTTTTCCGAGCGTCGTGATGTCGGGCGTGATGGCGTAGAGTTCCTGCGCACCGCCACGCGCCACGCGAAAGCCCGTCATCACCTCGTCAAAGATCAGCAGTGCGCCGTGAGCGCGCGTGAGTTTACGTACTGCGTCGAGATAACCGTCGCGAGGAGGCACGCAACCCATGTTGCCGACGACGGGTTCGATTATCACTGCCGCGATGTCTTTGTGTTCGGCGAAGATTTGTTCCAGTGCGTGGACGCTGTTGAAGGGAGCCGTGATCGTGTTCTCAGCCAGCGTTGCTGGAACACCGGGACTGTCAGGCAGTCCGAGCGTCGCGACTCCGGAACCTGCCTTGACCAGCAGACTGTCTGCGTGCCCGTGATAACAGCCTTCAAACTTCACGAGCCTGGTGTGTCCAGTTACTCCGCGCGCAAGTCGAATAGCCGACATCGTTGCTTCGGTACCGCTGCTTACCATGCGCACCATCTCGATTGACGGGACTGCGTCGATGACTTCCTGCGCGAGTTCGACTTCGAGTTCCGTGGGGGCGCCGAAACTCGTTCCTCTTACTGCCACCTCCCGAAGTGCAGCGACGACCTCCTCGTCCGCATGGCCCAGGATCATCGGTCCCCACGAACCGACGTAGTCGATGTAGGTTTTTCCGTCGACGTCCGTGATCGTCGCGCCTTGCGCAGATCGAATGAATCGTGGTGTTCCCCCGACACCACGAAATGCACGGACGGGGGAATTAACGCCACCCGGTATCAGATCTTGCGCGACGGAAAATAATTGTTCGGAGTTCATAACCTGCTTACGCTTTCCTTTGGTTCAACCGTGATCGATCGAAAACGCGACAGACGCACCAGGCCGGGCGCAGCGCCTTTGGGCTTCGATAGAAACTTTCGTTCAGTGTAATGCACGACGACTTTTGCGTCTTCACTCGCCTGGCTGAAGCGCCCGGCGAGTTGCGCAGCCTCGATGATCGTGCGCTGCGGGATCTCTTTTCGCGTCGGGTTGCGCACGACGACGTGAGAGCCGGGATAGTCGCCTGTGTGCATCCACAAATCATTCGGTTGCGCGACTCGAAACGTCAGATGGTCATTATCACGCGCCGCGCGTCCGACGAGAATCTCATAGCCGTCAGTCGAAAGGTAGCGACGAACACCCGAAATCTTTTCAGTCTTGCGAGATTTTTTCGGCGGCGTTTTTGGACCAGGCGGAGGTTTTTCAAAACTTCCCAAAGCCGCTTCATCGCCAGAGGCAATGATCTGTTCGAGTTGCTGCAAACGGGTTTGGAGCTGCGCCGTTTCGCGGTCGATCTGATTCAGACGCTCTGAGATCTCTTCAGCGGCCCTTTTCGCTTTTGTGTACTGTCGAAAGCGGTGTGTAGCCTCTTCCTGGAGCGAGCGATTCTCGTCGACTTCGATTTCAATCGTCGGCGCGCCCTCACTGTAGTAATCGGTGAGGCGCACTTTGTTTCCATCACGCGAGGCATTAGCGACATTCGCCAGCAACAGATCACCGGTCCGTTTGTGTTTCTCCGGATCGCCGTGGCGAATGAGATCGTGCTGGAGATGTTCTCTTAGTGTTTGTTTCTGCCGGATGGACTTCGTTAGTTTGGAACGCAGAGTTTTAGCGCGCGAATTGAATGCTTTGGCGGCATCCTGCGCTCGAAAGTGCGCGTCGAGCTGCGCTGACGCGGATCCCGGACCATCGGGCAATGTGTCACGCGATTCTTTCTCCGGGCGCGGTGGTGGTTCATACGTCTGGTGCAGCCTTGCCTGTCCTGGTTCGCGCAATACCGCATCGATCCGGTTCAGCTCGTCGAGAAGAAACAGATCCGCGCTTCTGCCGGTGAGTTGAATCACGAGCCTGCGAAACATAATCCGTGCCGGTTCGTCTTCAACACGGAAAGTCAGCCGCACAATCCGATCCAGGGGATCCTTTGAAATGTTGGCGACGTGAGCGCCGCCGAGTCTCGATCGCATCGCCTGCGCGAATGGCGAGAGTTGCACCGACTGCTTTTCGAGTTCTTTCAGACGGCGCTGGATCAAGTAAAGACGCGGGCTGGCAGGATCGACGCTGACGAAGAGATACTCCCCGCGCAGTCCAAAATCGAACGCGAACGAGAGCGGCGTTAGCTGGAAAATCTTCCCGAAGAACCGTCCCGTGAGAGATGGACGAAGCTCCTCGACAACGCGTTGAAGCAGTGCGTTCCGCATATCCGCAATTGTGCCTTTTTGTGCTTCTGTGTGGCGAGTCAGCTTGCGATAACTGCCGTGCGGGTGAAGCGATCGTGGACCGTATAACCTTCGCGGCTTAACAGAATAAACAGTATCCCGACGCCCGTCGCGAGCGAGAGCAAATAGAAGATCGAGCGGCCAATCGATTGCCCACCAGTCGGAATCAACCCGGTCTTCGTGTCGATCACACGCAGCGATAGCAAGCGCATGGCCCAGGTGCGACCTGTCAACGCCGTCATAAGTGTGAGGTAGAGAAATGTGACAATGACGACGCTTCCTGCCAGCACCGCAATCACGCGCGGCTCATGCAGATTGCTTCCGGTCAATTGCATCGCGAGCGCGATCGGCGAACTCAACAACGCACAAAACACCAGATCCAGCAACGCTCCCACGAGTCGACGAAACACTGACGCGCTGCCTGCTGAAAGATCGTCGACGCGAACGCTTCGCGAAATCGAATCGAGGTAGTTGAGCGCGGGATCGTTCTCGACGATTACGCGCTTCGGAGGTTTACGTGGTTCGATCTTCGGTGCGACCGGTTCTGCGGCTGGAACTACTGCTAGATGATGGAGTTTTTCAGGCGCCTCTTCTGGCTCAACTTCAACAACTTCAGGTTCTAACGCGAGTTGCGGGTCGGGGAGAACCGTGTCGCTCATGTCATTTTCTTCTCGTTGTGGTGCGTAGCCGACCGCACTCGCCAACGTGTTTCCGGACGGACGATTTTGCGTTGGAACTGTTTGGTGTGCTCGTTCGATTCGCTTGAGTGCCGCGGCAACGAGAGGATTCATGGCCGGCATTTGCGCCGGCGGCAAGAGTTCCAGTTGCGGCGGGTTGATTGCCGCCTCCATTCGCCGCCGTTCAGCTTCAGCGGCCTCGCGAGCTGTCTCTCGAGCCCGCTTTTCCTGCACCTCACGGACTCTTTCGCTCAACTCTTTACGCCATTCAGGAACAGAATTTCTCGACACGCCAGGAAACTCGATCAATGTGGATTTCTTTTCTGCTAGTGGAGTTGAGGCGTTTGGGGGTGCTTCCATCTCGCGCGCATACTATCAGGAACAACTTTAAGTGGTCAACGAGAAAATAAAGCAGCAGTTGAGGTTGCGGTCCGTGTGGATCGAGGGTTTAAAGAGGCGTACGACCGGCGAACCCGGCATCGACGTCGTGCCACCACTCCAATTCGTCGCCTTCGCCTAACTGCCAACAGAGCAAGACGACGCGACCGTCACGGAGTGATGGAAAATCGACCAGCCCGCGCTCGAAGTCCTTTAGTTGGACGCCGAGCGTTTCCAATTCGGAGAGTTGGACTGTGAGCTCCGTGAGTATGGCGGCATAAGCAACGCCACTGTCGATTCCGCCGCCACCTTCTTCGGCGGCGGCAGCCGCCTTCTTTGCGTCTTCGCGGTAATGGAGCACTTTTCGATGGGCGCGCTGAATCTTCGCGAGAATGATTCTCACGTTCGGAAGTAAGGCATTAGCTTCCTGAATTGTGAAGAGTTTCATGGTCAGTTCTGGGCTCTTCTCTGCGGTCTCTGCGTATCTCAGCGTTCTCTGCGTTAACGAGCGTCTTAACGCAGAGCACGCAGAGATACGCAGAGAACCGCAGAGAAGACCGCAGAGTTAGTGCTCGTCGGTGATTCTGATGAATTCCTGCGCCGCTTCAAACTCCGCGGCTTGCTCGTCGATCTCTGCCTGGATCACCACGCGCATAGCGGCCTCATAACTGTCAGGCTGTTTCTGCATCTCCAGTTGGTCGTGAAGATATGGTGCAGGCATCGGTTCGTGCAAGTCACGTTCATCGTAACGACCGTGAGAGATCTCTTTGCGCACTTTGTCTGCGATCTCGCCGAGGTCTATGAAGTAGTCAGAAACGTCGATGAGCTTGGGCGCCGTGTTCGATCTGAATCCGGCGATCTCAACACGACATCCCTTGTAAGCAACCGCGTTCACTGCGTAGACAAAATCTTCATCGCCTGACACGAGCACCGCGGTATCGTAACGCCCGGCGAGCGACAACATGTCAACCGCGATTTCGACGTCGAGGTTGGCTTTTCGTGTCCCGTCGTAAAACGTCTTGAGCTCTTTCTGGATGACACGAAAACCATTTCTTCGCATCCACAGAAGAAAGCCCTGCTGACGCTCCGCGCCGACATCCACACCCGTATAGAAGAAGGCCCTCAACAGCCGGCCGTCACCCAACAACACCCTTAGAAGTTTGTTGTAATCGATGTCGATGTTGTGAAACCGCGCCGCATGGAAAAGATTATTACCGTCAATAAATACCGCTACCCTTCCCCTATGACCGAGTTGCCATGAAACATTATTCGTAGGATCAAAATTGTGCATAAACTGACTCCGAAAAATACCCTCCTGGATTTTGAATCTAGGATGCTGTTTTGCTCTGCTCTGGTCAAGTTCTGAGAGTCTGTAGTCATGAGATCATGATGTTGCAATGATTTCTTCAGAGATCGCATCCAGATACACTTTCGTGACGGGGCCGTTACTGACGTCGATTTCCCACGCGATCCGTACTTGCAGGCCGCTGGGCGAGGGACTGGCGTACACCACTAATTCCCGCGCCTCGGCGGTCGCGGTCGGGGGTAAACTAACAGTCTGCTGGCGATCTGCAATTGTAATCGGTTGTGTTTTGACGTGATTTACAGCCTGCTCTCCCGTCACTTTTGGGCTGAGATTCGCGATCGTTGCCTGAATGCTGTCCGCGCGTGGAATACAGTTGCTGGACAATGCGACTAGCTGTCCGTCAGCCCGAAACCGAATGACGAGAGTGCCATAATCCCCACGCAGCGGATAACGAAAAGGTCTTTGTTCGTACCGAGCAAGCTTCACACCCGACGGCTCGTCGACTCTTTCGACGAGTGAAAGCTCATTCGGTTCGGCACCAATCAGCCGTTGCCATTCGACAATGAATCTACGCAACGACTCGCGGACCTCTTCTTCGGTCGGTTTCGTTTGCGAGCCCACCTTCGGAAGGTAGATCGGTGTGGGCAGATTTGCAGGTAGGCTCTCGAGTGTCCCCGTGTATCGATTGAGGTTGGCTTCTGTCTTTCCCGCCAGACCGTAACGTTGTGATAGTTGATACCAGGCGAGCGAGGCTTCTTCGAGTCTGGGGCCCAGCTCCGACAACTCGACCGGATACGCAGGCCCCGCTGCGCGTGGGCCGTTCACATCCGCCGGCTTAAACGCCGCACAGCCTGCGTTCGTCAGCGCTGTTGCGACAGCGAGCGTTAAAATCAACCGCTTCCAGATGGTTGATACAGCAGACATTATCTTCGCCTCGGTTCTTCTCGGTCGTCGTATAATCAAAATACTTGGAGGAGCTGTTGCCTAAAGATCACGAAAACATTCCCTTCCTTGGACCAGTTGAACCCTCGGAGCCACAAGGGTTTTCTCCAGATCAAATGATTCGCTGTGAGGAGTGTTTAAGAGCAAATCCTCCCACAAGGGTGATTTGCCTGTACTGCGTCGCGCCGTTGCCTTTGACAGAAGCTTCTGCACGACTGCGAAAGCCGGTTCTGCGCCCACCCGAGAAACATCAGTTGGGTTATAACAACATTCTGTTGCCGCCGGATCAAGCGATTTCTGCGGAAGTGATCGCGGAGGCAGCGACACTCTTGAAACTCAGCGAAGAAAATTTTCAGGAGATCCTGTCGCACGCGTTGCCTTTGCCTGTGGCGCGCACAGCAAGTCGCGAAGAGGCTGAGCTGGTCAGCCAGCGATTCCAGGATCTGGGTCTGAGATCTTTGATGCTCAGCGATCTCCAACTCGGTCTGACTGAGAACGCTTTGAAGCGTGTGAAGTCAATGATCCTCGAGGACGAGTATCTGGTGATGCAGCAGTCAGGCGCCGCAGAAGAAGTGATCGTGTCGTGGGCCGACGTTGTTTTGATCCTTTCCGCACGACTGTGTGAAACGAGATTTGAAGTGACGGAACGTATGACTCGTAAACCGGAGAAAGAGATTCTCGACACGAGCGAGTTCTTCAGAGACGAAGCCGTAATCGATTTCTACACTTCGGCACATGAGTTTACGTGGCGAGTGAGTGCGAATGGTTTTGACTTTTCGTGTCTTGGAAACGAGAAAGCGCTGGTTGCGAATGAAAACATCGGGAGGTTGCAGCGACTGATGGCTGCGAAGGCGTTGAACGCCGAGGTTGACGATTCTTATCGACGTGTGCGGAACGCTTTGGAGTTCGCATGGGCCATGCAACCCGAAACACAATCGAGTGGCTGGCGTCGCGAGCGACCCGGAAAGCTCACCGTCGGAATGGCTACGACAAAGAGTAACGAGAGTCAGTTCACGCGTTATTCGAGGCTGCGGTATTTCGTCACTAGATGACCCAGACGACACAGATTATCTATGGCGTGAACGCGGTGCTGGAAGCGCTGCGCGCGGGTAAACGCCCGATCGAGACGATCACGATTCTCGAGAGTGCGCGACCCGATCGACTCAAATCGTTGCTCGAGCTCGCGCGCGAGAAAGGCGTGCCTGTTCATCGTGTACCTCGTCTCGACCTCGATCGTTCGCTCGGCGACGCCAGGCACCAGGGCGTCGTCGCGCGAATCGCTGCCGCGCGTTACGCAGACGCGGACGAACTCCTGGATCTATTGGAAAGTAAGATCGGCAGTCCTGATCCGCCGTTAGCCTTAGGCCTGGACGGGATCGAGGATCCACGCAATATGGGATCGATTGTACGCACCGCCGAGTGCGCGGGCGTCCACGGAGTCTTCATCGCAGAAAGACGTGCTGTGGGTCTGACAAGCGTGGTTGCTAAAGTCGCAGCCGGTGCTCTCGAATATGTTCCGGTGGCACGTGTTACAAACCTCGTTAGATTGATAGACCAATTAAAACAACGTAACATCTGGGTCATTGGAGCAGCTTCCGAAGCAAAACAGTCGTACGTGGATTGGGATTGGACAGTGCCGGCCGCGATCTTCCTGGGCAATGAGGGGCAAGGGTTACACCGTTTGGTTCGAGAACATTGCGACGCTTTGGTTCGTATTCCCGTGGCCGGGAAATTGGATTCGTTAAATGTTTCGGTCGCAGCCGGAGTGCTTATGTATGAAGCGAGACGGCAGCGCATGTTGAGAGGCTGGCGATAAATGTTTTGTCCTAAGTGTGCAACACAGAATCTCGACGGCGCGAGTTTTTGTCGCACGTGCGGAGCAAACATCAGCCTTGTCCCACAGGCTTTGACGGGTCAGATTGCGAACGCGCCGGATGAAGAAATCGATGGCAGGAGGCGGCACCGCAAGGAAGTGACGCTGGACCAGGCGTTCAAGAAAGCGTTTATGGGCATCGCGTTTCTTTTGATCGCGATAGTGCTGTCGAGATCGGCGGTGGGCGAGGCGTGGTGGTTCTGGATGCTGTTGCCGGCGTTCTCGCTGATGGGAACCGGAATCGCGCAGTACATTCGCGTGAGAGAAAAAGAGAAGCGAACCTCACTTCAAGCGCCGCCCGTTGGCAGGGCTTTTCCAGAGCGCCCGCGAAACATGGATGAACTCATGCCCCCGGCGTCGAGCGTAACCGAAGGGACCACGCGTCACCTCGGAGTTGAGGCGCCCACCCGGCATCTGGATCAAAGCGAGTCTAAATAGACATTCTTCTCTGCGGCCTCTCGGTACCTCTGCGTTCTCTGCGTTTAAATATCCGCACGAAACAATAACGCAGAGAACACAGAGATACGCAGAGGGCCGCAGAAAATGAATACCCGCAATACAATCCGTATTTGTGTTCCTGTGTGCGAGCGGAACCTCGATGCACTCCAGAACGCTTGCACGCGAGCAATCGAGTGGGCCGACATCGTGGAACTGCGTCTTGATTGTCTCGATGCTGAACCCGCAGACCTCGCTCGCGTTCTCGATCGTCTTCCGCGGCCGCTGATTCTGACGCTGCGTCCTTCCGAACAAGGCGGACATCGCAACCTCACCCGCGAAGCACGTGAAGCGTTTTGGAAAATGCAGGCGACGCCCGGAGAAGCCGTCTGGTGGGACGTGGAAGGTGATCTCGCCCACGATATCTCACCGGCGCTACCACCTGCGTTGTCGCGCACGATCGTTTCTCATCACGATTTCTCTGGCGTGCCCGCCGATCTCGACCAGATTTACGATCGACTGGCCCAAACTCCTGCGCGCGTGCTGAAGATCGCCGTGCAGGCCAACGAGATCGTCGATTGCATTCCTGTGTTTCGTCTGATCGAGCGCGCCCGCCGAGAGAACCGCGAGATCATCGCGATCGCGATGGGCAACGCTGGAATCGCGACGCGAATTCTCGGTCCATCACGCGGATCGTTCCTGACTTACGGCTCACTGGACGACGACAGCGCGACCGCACCCGGCCAGGTCAACGCGCCGAAGCTTCGCTCGCTTTACAACATCGACGCCATTGACGACGAAACGATGATCTGTGGCCTGGTGGGCTTGCCCGTGATGCACTCCGTCTCGCCACACATTCATAACGCCGCATTCACGGCAGAAGGTGTTAACGGCGTCTATCTCCCATTTGAAGTGGGAAACGTCTCCGAGTTCTTCAGGCGCATGGTGCACCCGCGCACGGCGGAGTTGCACTGGAACCTGCGCGGCCTTAGCATCACCGCGCCACACAAACAGGCCGTGATGGAGTGCCTCGATTGGATCGAACCCGAGGCGCAGCAAATGGGTGCGGTTAATACGGTGGTAGTCGAGAAAGATCGTTTGCTCGGATACAACACGGATGCCGCAGGACTCATCGAGCCGCTGATGAAACACATTGGTGCGCTGGAGAACAGAAGAGTAGCCATCATAGGCGCGGGTGGTGCGGCACGTGCCGCGATCTGGGCATTACAAAAAGAAAACGCGAGCGTGACGGTCTTCGCCCGTGACATCAACAAAGCGAGACTGTTAGACGTGCCGTGCGTGTCGCTGTCTGCGGTTTCTTTCGCTGGTTATGACATTGTGGTCAACGCGACGCCCGAATCACCCGCGACGGCGGAACAGCTACGCGGTGCTGGCTGGGTTTATGATCTCGTATACAATCCGATCGAGACGCAATTCATAAAAGAAGCGCGTAAGGCGGGTTGCGAAACGTTAGGCGGACTCGAAATGCTGGTCGCGCAGGCGAAGATTCAGTTTGAACTGTGGACAGGTAAAAAACCGGCGTCGTCGGTGATGTACAATGCGGCTTCCTCAGCGATCTCGTAAATCTTGTACAGCCTATTCGCATCAAAAATAGTCCACTTGGTCACAAAGTTCTCCCTCTGGTATTAATAAAAGGATATAAGCAGGTTGAATTGTCTAAACCTCCCGTGTCCCAGCCCAGTCCTTTAGAGATCAGACCAATGCACGAGTCTGCCAACGAAAACGACGAACCGATCCTCTCGAAGCCACTAGCTCGCTATGGACTGATCTGGGGAATCTGGACGATTGTCGCACTTTTCTTCAGTACTCAGATGTATCTGATGTACTACGCCGAGGGTCAAACGATCCGCTACGGCCGAAACTTTCTCGTACAAGCGTCCGCCTGCTATCTCTGGGCGCTCGCGACGCCACTCATTCTCTGGCTTGTCCGCCGTTACTGCATCGATCGCAGCAATTGGTTACGACGAGGAGCACTGCATTTTGTAATTAGCATCACGCTGGTCGTAACGCTAATCGGACTCCACTTCATCATCTACATGTTGGTTATGGGTCGTGGCGGCAAGATTGCGCCCATCAGCCTGGCGAGTTACGTCTACTACAACCTCGATCGCTGGGTGCTGGTTTACTGGTTCATCCTCCTCATGAGCCATGCGTTCAACTACTATCACAGCTATCGCAAGAACGCGTTGAAAGCGTCGCAACTGCATACGCAGCTCGTTCAGTCGCAATTGGAAGCGCTGAAAATGCAGGTGCACCCGCATTTCCTTTTCAACACGCTCCATTCAATCTCGGCGCTGCTCAGCCGCGATACTGAGGCGGCGCGAAAGATGATCACTCGCCTGGGTGATTTTCTCCGCCTGACTCTCGAGAATTCCGGATCGATGGAGGTCACGCTGCAGCAGGAGATTGAGTTTTTGAACGGTTACCTCGAGATCGAGCGCATTCGGTTTCAGGATCGACTGACCACTGACATCAACGTCGATCCGGACGTGCTGGACGTTCGCGTCCCGAACCTCATCCTCCAGCCCATCGTGGAAAATGCGATGAGACACGCGATCGGAAATTCCACCGCCGGACGCGTCGAGGTCAAAGCGGCGCCCCGAAACGGCGTGGTTCGCATCGAGGTGAAGGATAACGGGCCGGGTATCCATGATCAGCGACTGCCGGAAGCTCGAAACGGTCGTGGACTGGGTCTGGCAAACACACGCGCCCGTCTCGCCGGGCTCTATGGCGACGCAGCGAGTTTCGAATTGACCAACGATCCGGCCGGCGGTCTGATCGTCACCCTCGAGATTCCGCGGTAACGTCCAAAGACTCGGACGTATCTCCACATTCTCGTCCCTAAAAATTCTCCTGGACCTCACATCTGTCGCAAGTACGAAACTTGGCATCTAACTTTGTCGTACGAATCGGTGAATTGTTGCGCATGCGTTTGCGTCACAACTCGTTCGATTCCGGTGTTCATTTACTGAGTGAATCTCACTTCACCCCGTTCATTGCGTTATTCACGTTCGATTAGGAGGAAATGTGACGAACGCAAGACGTATTCGTGCGTTGGTCGTCGACGATGAGCCGCTTGCCCGCGACATGATTCGCGAGATGCTGCAGGATGACTCAGACGTCGAAATAGTTTCGGAATGTGTGAATGGTCGTGAAGCTGTCGAAGCGATCAAGTCGCTCAAGCCGGACCTTGTCTTTCTGGACATCCAGATGCCGGAGCTCGGCGGCTTCGAGGTGCTCGAGTCGTTAGACCCTGAGACCAGTCCTTACATCATCTTTGTCACTGCCTACGATCAATATGCCGTGCGTGCATTTGAAGTGCACGCCTTCGACTACCTGTTGAAGCCTTTCGATCATGAAAGGTTTGATGCAGCGTGGCAGCGCGTCAAGGAACAGATCAAACTCGATCAGAGCGGCGAACGCGATCGTCACATTCTCGCCCTGCTCGAAGAGTTGAAGACCGGCCCGCGACATTTGGAGAGACTGGTCATCAAGAACGGCGGGCGCGTCTTCTTCCTCAACGTGCAGGACGTTTACTGTATCGAGTCGGAAGGGAATTACGTGCGGGTTTACGACAATCAGAAGGGCTATCTCTTACGTGAAACGATCAGCAGTTTGGAAGAGCAACTCGACCCGCGACAATTTCGACGCATCCACCGCTCGGCCATCGTGAAGATCGACAAGATCAAAGAGATGCAACCCTGGTTTCACGGGGAATACCGGATCATCATGGAAAACGGAAAGCAACTTACCCTCAGTCGAAATTACCGCTCGAATTTCCAGCGCGCGGTGGGAAACAACATCTAAAAAGCAATCGATTGGCCGATTCATCCCAAAATTTAGCCGTTTTGTCACAAGACGAAACCATTCCTTCGCAGGACCTGAGATTATTCACTCGGCAAGCCGCATCCCAAAGCTCCCCGGATAAGGAACTGGCGGCGAACGTGCCGGAAGTATCTTGGGAGGTAAATCATGAGTACTGAATCTATTTTAGGATTGGAATCCAACAGCCCCGATTCGGCAGAGCGCGCCCCGAGTGACTCCAGCGTTGACGCGCGCCTAAACACCTTGCGTGAGACTGTGCTCCAACTTCTCGACGAAGTTGAGTCGCTCGCGATTTCGCGGCCCGTCGACATTAAACGCGGCGCGCGCTTCTCGGACGAAGTGCGCCAGTTTGAAGTCAGCCTGATTCGCACCGCGCTGGGTCGCACCTCAGGCAGCCAGACTCGCGCTGCAAGACTTCTTGGATTGAAGCCCACGACGCTCAACGCGAAGATCAAGCGCTACGGGATCACTGCGTAACCGACAAGTCCGCCGCTCCAGCAGTAGGTCCTATATGACATGTAGGACCTATTGCTATACTGATCGGCAGTGGACGATCGTTACAGCAGACAGATTCTCTTCAGTGGAATTGGCGAAGACGGGCAGCGGCGCCTGCTGGCTGCCCGGGTCCTGATTGTTGGTTGCGGTGCTCTCGGTTCTGCTCACTCCGAATCTCTCGCGCGTGCGGGCGCCGGCCACATCCGCATCGTCGATCGCGACTTTGTCGAACCCTCAAATCTGCAACGACAGACGATGTTCACCGAGAGCGACGCCGAGCAGCGTCTGCCAAAAGCCATCGCCGCCGCGAATCATCTACGGCAAATCAACTCAGAAATCGAGATT
>Ga0105237_10003824_pt1 | contig 17697 bp, 11 predicted proteins | sample KBSC24metaG_FD_81520 | JGI IMG/M metagenome (GOLD analysis project Ga0105237, IMG submission 81520) | Corn rhizosphere microbial communities from Kellogg Biological Station, Michigan, USA - KBS C2-4 metaG | ecosystem: Host-associated > Plants > Roots > Rhizosphere > Soil | place: Michigan, USA... | reverse complement strand
TGGTCCCGTCCGTGCTGTATTCCACCCAGTGGAAGTCGCACATGCAATTGTCTTCCGTCTGGAAGATATGGCTGAAGGACAGCACAGGATTGGCCAGGGTGCTGAGATCAAAACAAGGCGAGTACAGATAGGATAGCTCATTGTCATGATAATTGCCGGTGAGATTGGTGACCCAGCATCTGGTCCCATTGGCGGCTTTGTTGATGACCGTCTTGGCCGGCGTTCCCCATTGCCAGCTGTCATTGACCCCGCCTGTATACCAATGACCGTCGCCGGTCTCAAACCCTTCCAGGTAGGGGAAGCTGCTGATCATCGGCACGGTCTGGAACTGCAGGGCCGCCAGGCTGTCATTTGCCGCATAGGTATCACCGGGAGCGCTGACCCAGGCCCGCAAAGTATAGGTCTTGTAGGCGGAAAGATCTGCTTTTTGTGTGAACGTATAGACGAGGGAGTCGCCCGGGGGTATGGAAGGTATATGTTCGGTGACGCTGACCCCGTTGATGGAATAGGTCACGGGTATATTGGTTACGGATGCATTGCTGTAATTCTTTGCGAGGATACTGATCGTCTCGGCATTGCTGAAATTACAGATATTGGTCAGCACGGGACTTTTAAGGGAAAGGGCGCTTATATCATTGGAAGCCCGTGTAAGAGTGATGTCGTCGAATATATAGCCATCATCGAGATCCCCATCCGTCACTACAGAGTTGGCAGAAGTATGTCCTTCCTGTCCGAACTTTATCTGGAAGCTGCTGCTCACAGACTGGGCAGGAACGGCATTTTTGAGAACACCCGTGATATCGATATTGGGGGAGGCCTGATAGACGCCGATATTCGATGGATTGATGTCCAATGTATAAACAGGTACCCAGGCTGCCTGGTCATTGCCTCTTATCCAGACGGTATTGCCCGCGAAGACGGAGTCGATGCCCTGGTTGCGATAATAAAAGTTGAGCCAGATCTGATCGCTGGAAGTATAGGTAGAGAGGTTGAAGGTAGTGATCAGGCTGTCGGCATTGGTAGTATTGGAATAATGCGCCTGATCCAGGATGGCGCTGCGGACACCGGTCCTTGCAAAGCCGCTGTTGACAAAAGTGCGGGCCCTTCCGTTGGAGGTGCTGGGGGTGAAATCACACCGGCCTACTCCAGTGAAACCTTTTACAGGGCTGGTATAATCGGTATCGGCTGCCGATTCGAATCCTTCCGTATAGGCAGCGTTCAGCGTGAGGGGATCATTTGAAAGATTCTTAACCACTGTGGTCAGGGTGTCGTTGCTGTTGTATGGATCGCCGGGGTAGGAGACCCATGCCTGTATGCTATAAACGCCTGCTGTCGAAAGGTCGGCCTTCGTGGAAAAAGCGTAGCTATAGACACTGCCCGGTGAAAGAACGGCGCTGCTGCTTTCCGTCACGACAGAACCTCCGTTGATCCGATAGGATAGATTGAAGGAGGAGCCGGAAGGTATCGTGCCCAGGTTCTTCAGCTCTATCCGGATGATCTCGCCCGAGCCCAGCTGTGAAGAGGTGAATTTTCTACCCGTCAACGGGCCTATAAGGGAATCCACTGTATAATCATTGTCGAGGGCTGTCAGCGCACAGGCTCCTCCGGAAGGGACGACTATACCTGCTATCGAACGTCTGCCGGGATTGCTTCCATTTACGGCCCTTACAGCCAGCCAGTAGGCGCTGTCCCTGTTCAGGTTGCCCAATAAAAAGCTCGTAGCGGTGGTAGAGGTTATTTTTTCCATGCTGTCTCCCTTCAGTTGCATGATATCATAGCTCGTCGCGGAAGCAATGGCGCTCCAGCTCAGCTGCGCATATCCCTGGCAGGGATTGGTTACCGTGACGACGGGCTGACCCAGTATGGTAAGATCATAATTGCTGACATCGCTGTAGCCTGTTCCATTGCGGGTCACCCGTATCAGTCCCTGGTTTGTTGCGGTGGCGGGGACTGTCCAGTTATAGTTCCGCTGGGTGTAGGGGATGCTGCTGCTAATGGTGGACCAACTGCTGCCATTATCAGGACTGTATTCCAGCGTAAAGGTATTGGGATCGCCTCCATAGGCATTCCATCGGATGATCTCCGTGCTGCCCGGTACCCATGTTTCGCCTCCATAAGGATATTCGACGACGACGGAAGGCTGTATCATCTGGTAGGTAAGGATAAAGCCCTGCGCACCGGTGGGGACGGCCGTACCCGCTACCGTCAGATTGAAATTACCTGCCGGAGGATTGTTGATGACCACCTGTTCGATGTTGTTGCGATGATCGACCCCTTCCACGGCAATATCGTTTACATTGGCCGCCGCGGGGTTTAATACCAGGGGATGGTGTATGACAGCGTCGGGTGAGGTGACGGTGAGGTCCAGGTCGTTGACGAGTGTAGTAGCAGCATAGGGTACTGAGGGGGCATCTGGCCAGTAGAGCAGGACCCTCAGCTGCTGGAGACCTGCAGGAACACCCGTGAGCGTGTACGTATAGGTGCCGGCGTTTACAATGGTGTTGGTAAGATAATGACCGGTCTCAAGGGCTTCGACGGCGGCACGCATATTCAACGATCCGAAACCGTATTTGAAATCGGGCCCGGGATTACCCAGGTCATTCGCCGTATTGCAAACAAGGGCTTTCATCAGGGCTGCGGGCGGGTTAGCGCCGCCATGCAGCTGTCTGTATCGCTGGACAAGCAATGCCAGCGAGCCGGCGGCCGTGGGCGAAGCCATGCTGGTGCCGGAAAGGCTCCCATATGTATTGTTTGGGTAGGTGGATGTAATGCCGATGCCTCCTGCGACGACCTCCGGTTTGAGACGTCCGTCCAGCACAGGACCGCTGCTGGAGGTGGGGCTGAGAACATAGGTGTTGTTATTCAGGCTGCCCACGGTCAGCACATTCTTGGAACACTGGTAGCCCGATTTTATCGTGGCAAAGGGCAGGGTATAGGGAGTACAGCTGAGATTTCCGTCATTGCCTGCCGCGAAGACGTGCAGGAGGGTAGGGTCGGCGTTCAGCTGCGCATCCAGATAATAGCTAAGAAAATCATATTCCCCTTCGGTGGCGCAGCCGGGGTCATACGCCGTGTAGGAGTTATTGGTCAATACCATATTATAATCTCCTATATATACATCCGCGTTAGCAAGTACATCGCTGAAATACTGGCTGATGATAGTGGCATGCGGCGCCATTCCTCTATAGCGTGGGTCCAGGATACCTCCGCCTGCAACGGTTCCGGAAGTATGCACACCGTGGAGGCCGCTGACGTACGGGAAGCGGTCTATCTGCCTGCCGGTGAAATCCACATGCGTGTAGGGATCGGAATCGTCTCCTATACCTACCGTCACTCCATCTCCCAGCAGGTTACGACTGGGATCATTGCTCAATGCATCTATTCCGTGGGCCGCCCGGTTATTATAGTTCAGGCTCCTGTCCTTCATGGACTGAACCCCAATATAGCTGATGTATGGCAGTTCGGCTATACGTTGCAGGGCGGCCCGTCCGGCGCGTATAAAAAGGACCTTATCGGGTCTGATCCTGGTATCGACCAGGACGGCTCCTGCCGCCACGAGGTTTTCCCCCACCTCCGCCCTTGTCATTGTTCCGAGGAAGCTCACGGCGATGAACGTACCTTCTTTTTGTGTATAGGCAGCCGGGTTGGCAAGCAGCTGGGGAGATATCTTTATATCAGCAGGCGCCAGATAGACCTTGCTGATAGCATACTTTTCCAGACCGGTGAAGGCGGCGCTGTCCGCCACTTCCGCCCAATAAGCCTGACCGGATACATAGTCGAAGAGATGAATCCCCTGTGTTAGGAGGTCGGTACGCTCCTTAATGCCCGGCAGACGGTCGAATTGCAGCAGGACATAATAATGTCCCCTGTATTGGAGCTTTTGCAGGCTGTCAGCACTGAAAATATGTATGACGTTCTTTTCCCGGCTGAGAAGCCCGTTCCTGAAGAAGATAGGCTGCGGCTTTTGCTGCGCGGCAGCAGGCAGGAAGTTAACCAGCAGGAGGGAGAACAGGAAAAGGGAGACAATGGGGCGTGCGATATACACAGTTTTGGTTTTCAATGTTCTCGGAAAGCATTTATGGCGTATGCGTCTAAACAGCTGTTGGACGTATACAAAGGGAAAGCTTTCTGCTAAAACGTCCGATCCCGGAAAATATTTTTACAGACGCTGCCCTTAACGATTTTCCCGTTACGCAATCGTTTGCTTACAGAATTTATTGTGTAAATATGGTTAAAATATGGTTAAAACCGTTTAGCAATTTGTTAATATTAATGAAGGAATGGGTTTTCCCCCTTGGTATTTTACAGTCCACTTAAAAACTACCGCTAATTATGAGAAAACTCCTCTTGTTTTGTCCGGTGCTATTATTTTTAGCACTGGACGCACTGTCACAGAATCCTACTGCGGTGCAAGAAAAATCTTCCAATCTTATTACGGTCAAGGGCACGATCAAGGCGGACAATGGGCAGCCGATTGCCAATGTATCCGTTCGTGTCAAGAGTACCAACAAGGGAACTACTACCGATGACAACGGTAATTTCTCGCTAACGGTATCTTCGCAAGCCGTTCTTGAAGTATCCGCTATCAACTATGCAGCCCAGGAGATCAAACTGGGCGGCCGTACATCCCTGGCCCTGACGCTGCTGGAAAGTACGAGCAGCTTGGGCGAGACCGTCATCATCGGTTATCAGCGGGTGACGCGTAAGAAGACGACGGCGGCCATTTCCAGCATCTCCGGCAAAGAGATCGAGAACCTGCCTTCTTCCAGCTTTGACCAGCTGATGCAGGGGCGTCTTTCCGGCGTGAACGTTCAGAATTTCAGTGGCCAGCCCGGCGCCCGTCCTACGGTGGCAGTCCGTGGTAATTCTCTTGTCAGCAGGGACTATGATCAGAACAATGTCGTCAATAACCCTTTGTATGTTGTGGACGGGGTGCCTCAGCCCAATGAGGAATATGCGGGCCCAGGCTCTACGACGGGCATGAACTACCTGGGTGGTGTGAATCCCAATGATATCGAATCCATCGACGTATTGAAGGATGCTTCTGCGGCAGCCATCTATGGTTCCCGGGCTGCCAATGGCGTTATCATGATCACGACGAAAAAAGGCCGTTCGGGTGCGCCCCGCGTCGTCGTGTCGGGATATGCCGGTGTCACGGAGAGGCCTAAGCTTCGCGAGGTGACGCTGGGAGCGCTGGAAAGAAGACAGAAAATGGCCGTGCTGGAACAACAGCTGACCTATGCGCAGCGCCAGCAGCTGCCGTATCTTCTGACGGACAGCCTGAACCCTGCCTTTAATGGCAACACAGACTGGCAGGGGCTGTTCTACAAGACCGGTCTCATCCGGGATGGGGATCTCAGCATGAGCGGCGGCAGCGACAATTCCAACTACCGTTTTAGTACGGGTTATTATGACGAGGATGGGATCATCAGGGCCACAGGCTACAAGCGTTATTCCATGCGGCTGAACCTGCTGACAAAGGCGCTCCATAGCAAGCTGGACATCAATCCTATCATCTCTTTTACCCGCAGCGACCTGGCCCGTGGCAATGGGCAGGACCCCCGTTATACCAATAATTACAATCCGTTCAGTCTTAGCGCGGGCAGTATGCCCTCTTCTTTGTTTGGTCTGGATCCCGATAAGGAGCAGGCAATATTGGGAGCCTACAACAGCAGCCTGGATAAGAACGTGTCCAATAACTTCAATTTCAATCTGAACCTGGTATATACTTTCAACCCTCATTTGAAGTTCAATTCGCTGTCGAGCTACCTGTACAATACCTCACGCAGGGACTTTACCCGGACGAATGCCCAGGAGAGCCAGCAAGGCAACTACTCTTATGCATTTTCTGACAATGAGGTCAATGGCCGCATTTCCAACTATCTCACCTATACAAATACATTCGGCAAACATAATCTGAGCGTAGTAGGCGGACAGGACATACAATACGATCAGTATGAGAGCACCACTGCCTCCGGCTCCAATGGCGCGTCCGATCAGATCCAGGTGGTGAATGGTTTCCGGCAGTCTACACTCACAGCCAGCTCGGATTACCAGGCATATGGATTATTGTCCTATTGGGGGCAGCTGGGTTATGATTATGACAGCAAGTATATTTTGTCCATATCCGCACGTACGGATGGCTCTTCACGGTTTGGCGAGAACAGCAAATGGGGCTTCTTCCCCGCCGCATCGGTGGCCTGGATAATGTCGGATGAGAAATTCTTCAGGAATTCCTATTTCTCGTTGTTCAAGCTGCGCGCCAGCCTGGGTACTTCCGGCAGCCTGCCCGACCACAACTACCTGCAGTACAACCTGTATAATGTCAATGCAGCCACCTTTAACGGGAATGATGGCGCCAGCTCTTATAATGCCATCACCGCTGTAACACCCAATTTTCACGATGGGGTAGCGCAAAAAGGACTGAGCTGGCAAAAATCCATGCAGTGGAACATCGGTACGGACATGGAGATCATGCAGGGTAAGTTCGGCGCACAGATCGATATCTATAACAAAGAGAATACCCTTCAGCTGTTCTCGGTGAATCTTCCTGTCACCACAGGTTATGACGTGGCGCTGACCAACTCCATCGGGGTGCGCAATGCCGGTGTGGAACTGACGATCAAGGCAAACCCCCTTCCCCAAGGCAGCCCCGTGAAATGGTTCTCCAGCTTCAACATCTCTTACAATAAGAACAGGATCATGAGCCTGCCCAATGGGGGAAGGGATCTGGTCTTCCAGAATGGCGACCGGTTCGATAAATCGCATATCCTTTCCGTGGGCCGTCCTATCAACAGCTTCTATTTGTACAAGACCCTGGGCGTATTCTCTACAGATGCCGATGTGCCGGTGGATAAGTTCACGGGCGCCCATTATCACAATGGCAACGGCGACTACAGGGCAGGTGACTTTTATCTGGCCGACCTGGATCACGATAACTTCATCGATATTTTCAACAGCAATCTCAACCCCGACAAAATGCCTATCGGCGACCCGAACCCCAAGTTCACCGGTGGCTGGACCAACAATGTCACCTGGAAAAGCTGGACGCTGGGCATGTTCATCTCCTTTACCTTCAAAAGAGATGTGTTGAACCTGTATAAGGCGGACCAGTTCAGCAATTCGACGGATGGTAATGCCAATTCCAATTTTGTACAATACAGCACTCCCAACCTGGATAAGATCAATATCTGGCGTCAGCAGGGAGACAAAGCCGAATATGCAAAATATGACCTGGGTACATACCTGTATTACTATACTTCGGCACAGACCTTCTTCCTTACCAGCGGCGATTATTTCCGCCTGAAAAGCCTTAGCCTGACCTATCAGCTTCCGGACAAGGTGCTGCAAAAAGTTGGACTCTCCCGTATGAAAGTCTTCGGTGTGGCCGACAATCTCCTGAAATGGCAAAGCTCAAAGGACCTGCCCGATGCGGAGAATGTCAACGCCTATGGAGAATATGACGGTGCAGGCTATCCCATTCCGAAAAAATTCACGATAGGCCTGGAAGTTCAATTTTGATCTCAAACAATTTTAAGCCATGACAACATTCAAAAGAAGAAATATCATATACCTGGCGGCACTGATGGTTTTCCTATCCGCCACTTCCTGTAACAAGATACTGGAGCAGCAGCCGAAGAATTCCACCTATCTCCAGCAATTCTGGAAGTCGGCCAGTGACTGCGAATATGCGATAGCCGGCAACTATGCCCTGCTGAGAGATGTTTTGACGAATTTCAACAACAGGTACTATATGTATGGCGATGCAGTAGCCAATACGTATTTCACCATCGACTACAACGGTGATGGCCTGGAAGGTATCCAGTCGGGAAATTATACTTTTCAGTACAACCTGGAGGCCTTAGGCAACTGGACCAAATATTACAAGGTCATCGCGATGAGTAATACTATCCTCAAGCAGGTGCCCAAGATCACGGATGCACAGCTGGAGTCATCCGGAAGTGTGGACGATCCTACTGTCTATAGGAACAAGATACTAGGCGAAGCGCTTTTTATCCGCGCTCTTACGTATTTCCAGATGGTGAAGATATGGGGTGATGTCCCCCTGGTGACCGACGCCTATGATGATCCTATTTCGGCGCCCCAGCTGCCCAGGAGCCCCAAGGCTGATGTGATGGCCCAGATCGAAAAAGACTGTTTGCAGGCGGCGGGATTTCTCCGGTGGGGGTACCAGGATAAGTCCAATGTAGCGGTCAGGGCCAATAAAGGGTCGGTCTTTGCATTGCTGGCCCATTTTTATCTCTGGCGTGCGACGACGACGAATCTTTCAACATCCGACCCCATCATGGCAGATGTCGATAAAGCCAGCGCAGCCATCGACTCCATCACCACCTTTGGCGGCTATACGCTGGTGGATACGGCCAACTATGGCAAACAATTTATCGGTCGCAGCAGCGAAAGCATTTTTGAGATATACATGAGCGAGGACTCCAAAGAAGGGTCTTATCAACACATCGGGTTCCAGTTCCTGGTCTCTCCTTATGTCAACGGGTTCGGGACCACGCACCGATATTGGGTACCGTCGGGCTATCTGGACAATCACTATCATTACCTGGGTGTAGACAGCCTGGATGCCAATGGTGATCCGGTATCCGACGCCTATGGCAACCGTATCGCGTGGTTTGATACGTTGGATGTTCGCTACCGGAATAATTTCGCCCTTGTCTCATCGGACAAGCCAACTTGTCTGAAATATGCGAATGTAACTTATCGCAACCCCGGTACGCAGACTGACCCTTATCTCAGCAACAACATGATCATTTTCCGGCTTAGCGATATGCTCCTCCTCCGGGCGGAAATTGCCCTTTACAGGAACGACCTGTCTACTGCTATAGATATCATCAATGGCTGGAAAATACGTAATGGCGATGACTGGCATTTCTTCGTGGATAACACCTGGTCCAGAGACGACCTAATGTATGAATATATAAGGGAAAGAGGCAAAGAGCTGTACCTGGAAGGCCATATCTTCTGGGACCTGATCCGGACGAGGCAGTATAGCAATTTTATCCCCTGGTTGGATGACAGCAGGTTCCAGCAGGGAGGGTTCTACTGGCCTGTAGACCCGACTCTTTTTAGGGACAACCGCTTCCTGGTTCAAACAAGTTATTGGAGGGGAAAAGTTTAATCGTTTTTGAAAAAAAATTATTATGAAAAAAATAAATGTTTTTTTACTGATCGTGGTAGCGGGTTTCGCATCCTGTAAAAAGAGCTATGTAGATGATGGAGGCAAATCGAACCCTAATGTCAACATGACTACGTATGACTTTCTGAAGTCGGACACTCTCTTTGCCGACCTGGTACATCTTATCGATAGGGCGGGGTTGAAAGAGACAGTCAACGGCGACATCACCTTTTTCGCGACCACCAACTATGGTGTGCAGGACTATTTGAAGGCAATGAAGCAACGACGTGCCGTAGAATTGGGTGACGAGAATATCACCTATACGCTGGACAGCATTCCCCTTTCCAACCTGGACTCGCTGAAGACCTATATGTTCGCTGGAAAGATCAACCGGAATCAGATTACGCTGCAGGGGCAATTGTACAATTCGCTTTTCGGAGCCATTCCCAATGTGCAGTACCTCATTAAAATGACCCGGACCTTCGAATACAACGCTTATGTGGATCATGTGGATTATGTCACCTATGTGAAGGTATATGGATCGAGGGACGATCAGGCGCTGGATCCGACCTCTATTCCTCCTGACCAGGTAGATCAGGGGACGACCTGTCAGACCTCCGGCATCGTCACGACCACAGGTGTAGTACACGTGCTGGGTGGCTTTCACCGGCTTCTGTTCAACAACGACGTACTGCAATAATTAAACTACTAAAATCATTTGCGATGAATAAAAAATTAATTCTTCTGCTGGCGCTGTTCACCTGCTGCCTGACAGCCTGTAAAAAGATCACGGACGGGTTCCTCAGCGATACGCTTCGTTATAAAAGCGCGGACCTTTACTGTCAAAGAGGGCTGCCGATAGTGCAGTCGGATCCCATCAACCTGGATGGGTCCACACCGCCCATCACGTTCAAAATGATGAATCTGCGTGACAGCTTTGGCAAGGGGCTTCCGGCTGAGTTCAATACCAAATATGATATCACTGTCTTCAAGGCCGGGATGAGCTTTAATGTTGACACGGATACCACCATCGATCTCCTCAATCTAAAAAGGGAGACACAGCATGTTACTCCTATGGACTTCAACACTGTCAGCGGTCAGCTGACCTTCAACAAGGGATCCGTGAACCTGCCCCTGGGTATCTATGTATTCGACATACAGGCTACCAATGTGCATGGCACCAAATTCTATCCCTCTCTGGGCAGGATCAATGTGGTGGACCCCACCGATGACGATATGTTCCAGCTGGAGGATAAGACAAACAATGCCTTTTCCGATGCCACAGGCGCGGTGACACCTATGAAAGGTCTGAAGGTGACCTTGACGAAGGTCTCGGCCACCGGAGATCGTATCATACTGAAGCTGGTTGATAAGAACGGGAACGCTTTCAACCCGAGTGTCGGCGAGATCATCAAGCGGGGCGACCGTCCCACGTTCGAGAACTATACCAAGTTCCATCCCATTACCTATAATGATACCAGCATGGTGTGTGACTTCGAAGTGCCGCCCTTCCCGCTGGCAAAATATGTTACCCCCACTACCGATTGGGGACATCTCATTTATTACCGGATACCCAGCCAGTTTATCCTCATCGATGGTCTGGCCGCTCATGCGTATTCATCCAACGTACGTATTGCTTTCGACATCAAGCTCGATGGGACCTATATCGTCGAGTTCAAGATGACGGATGCCACAAGAACACCGTAGTTATTGCTCTGACTTATAGTTGACAAGGGTGTACCATTTTTTGGTACACTCTTTTTTTTCCCTATATTCATCGAATATTTAATTCCCAATACAGCATGACCCAATCCCCGGAAGTTCCCGTATTACCATCCTCTTCCCGATCCCTGTCCCTGGACATCTTCAGAGGAATGACCGTTTGTTTTATGATCATCGTGAATACCCCTGGCAGCGAGACCTTCACCTTTTCCCCGTTGCGTCATGCGCATTGGAATGGCTGCACGCCCACCGACCTGGTATTCCCTTCCTTCCTTTTCGCCGTCGGCAATGCCATGAGCTTTGCCCGGAAGAAGTTTGCCACCATGAGCAATGCCGCTGTACTGGGAAAGATCTTCAAAAGGACCCTGCTTATTTTCCTGCTGGGCTTTTTGCTTTACTGGTTCCCTTTTTTCCACTCCGAGAATGGCCATCTGCACCTGTCGCCCATCTCTCACACCCGGATATTAGGCGTGCTGCAAAGGATAGCCCTTTGCTACTTTTTTGCCTCCCTGCTTATCCAATATCTTTCAACCAGGGCCGTCCTTGTTATTTCGGCGATCCTGCTGATAGGCTATTGGCTGATACTGCTCTGGGCCGGTGTTCCGGGGGCCGACCCCTTTGGCATGACCACCAATGCCGGTTACAGGCTGGATCTTCTGGTCATGGGACAGGACCATATGTACCACGGGGAAGGGGTGGCTTTTGACCCCGAAGGCATTCTCAGTACTTTCCCCGCCATTGTCAACGTGGTTGCCGGCTATTTCACCGGTGTCTTTGTCCAGCAGAAGGGGAAGACCTATGAAGGACTTACCAAAATGCTGCTCGCCGGCGCCGCACTGATGGCTGTAGCCGTAGGGTGGGACCTCCTGCTGCCCATCAACAAAAAATTATGGACCAGCTCTTATGTACTGTATACCGTAGGCATCGATCTTATATTTCTCTCCTTCCTTATTTATATCATCGAATTCCGCCAGAATAAGGCCTGGACGCCTTTTTTCAATGTATTTGGAAAGAACCCGCTGTTCATCTACCTGCTGTCGGAATTGCTGGTCATCGTATTGTTCATCACTCCGCACGGTCCCGACCAAAGCCTTTTCGAATGGATCAACAGCGGCTTTTATCAGAAAATACTGCCAGGGGCCATGGGGTCATTATTCTTTGCCCTCAGCTATATGATGGTATGCTGGCTGGTAGGCAAATTCCTGGACGCAAAAAAGATTTATATCAGGGTTTAATGAATGTCTTAAATTGCGCATCCAATAATGACGCTACATGTATAAGGCTGTATTCCTGGATATGGATGGGACCCTGTTAAAGTCGGACCATTCCGTTAGTGAGGCAACGAAAGATAAGATCCGGCAACTTACCAGGCAGGGGATCCCTGTCATTCTGGTGTCTGCAAGACCATTTGATGCTATACTACCTACTTTCCGGTCCATTGGCATTCCCGATGATCATCCGCTGGTGAGTCTCAACGGCAGCTATATTGTCGAAAAGGGACAGCCCATCCTGGATGTAAGGATCGATCTTGACATAACAAAAGCTGTGTCGGAAAAAGTGAGACCCTTCAAAGCGACTATTGCCTATTACCTTCAAAAGGAGTGGTTCGCCGAAGTAAAGGACAAATGGACGGATTATGAGCAGCGGATCATGGATGTGGCCTTAGAGGTGGCTCCTCTCCCTGAGCTTATCAACGGATGGGGGCAGCGTGGTATTGCTCCCAATAAGATGATGGTTATGAACGAAGCCGCCAATATTCAGCAGATACAGCAGCATCTCCGAAGCGCTTACAATGGCAGGCTCAATATTTATCCTTCCAAACCTACTTACCTGGAAGTAATGGACCCTCGGGGCTCCAAGTCCAATGCTGTGAGCTGGCTGATCCAACGGATGAATATCCGCCGTGAAGAAGTTATCGCCATGGGTGATAATTTCAATGACAGGGAAATGATCGAATTTGCAGGAATGGGCGTAGCAATGGGCAATGCCCCCGATGAGATCAAGGCTGCGGCAGATTACGTGACAGACACCAATAACAATGACGGCGTCCGGCTGGCACTGGAAAAATTCTTTAACTAAATCGCTGGAAACGGTCCGTCAGGCATTATATGATCTCGTACAGCCTTGCCAAATTGATCAGCTCCACTGTATTGGAGATCTTCAGCTTGTCCAATATGCGGGTCTTGTGCGTACCCACGGTGGATTTATGAAGACTGAGCGTGTTGGCAATTTCGGATACAGAGCTTCCTTTCAACATTTGCAGAACGACCTCGAACTCCCGGTCAGAAAGATCCTCGAAAGGATTGTCCTTTAACTTCTTTGTCAGCTCGCCCGACAATATCTCCGCAAGATTATCGCTGATATAGCGTTTGCCGCTCAGTACTTTTTGAATGGCATATTTGATCTCGGACTCTTTCGAATACTTGTTCAGGTAACCATGCGCCCCGATCTTTAGGAAACGTTTTGCAAAAAACACCTCCTGGTTCATGGTAAAAATGATGATCTTTAAAGCAGGATATTCCTTCAATAGATAAGTAGTGAGACTGAAGGACTCCGTGTGAGGCATATTGATATCCAGTATCAGCAGGTCAAAGCTGGAGGATCGCATTTTTTTTATCACCGTTTCTCCATCCTCGGCTTCGTCTATGGTCACATCCCGTATACTACTATTGATCAGGAGCTTTAACCCGGCTCTGACGATTGAATGGTCATCAGCGATTAAGATAGTGTGCATTTGTCTCGGTTTGTAATAGGGTTCTCGTACCGAACAAATATAAATGATATAACTTATATTTTAATGGTACGGAAAGGGTCAGGTTTTATTTTTTTTGCGGCAGGGCCCCGATACCTGCCTTATACTTCCTGACGGCTGCCAGCAGCTTCTTATACTTAGGGATCAACGTATGAAGAAAAAGAATATAGTAGCTGACGGATAGAAAAATAATGATCAGCCATATATAGATCCCATTGTCAAGGAGGAGAGAGGAGCCGCCCCTGGAAAAGTAGAAAACCTTCCCAAAGAGGGTCAGGGTATAAAATCCTGAAAGGATACTTAATATCCCAAAGGAAAAGACATACTTGTCCAGGATGGTCTCGATCTTCTGCAGGAAAGGCATCAGCCGCAGACCCAGCAGGGCAGGGTAGTCCGCAAACAGCAGCAGCCTTACATGGAAGTAGACAAAATAAGACAGCAGGAAGAAGAGGATCACCTGCTGGTCCATGCCCGGGCCGCCATACTTGTACAGCATACGGAGCCTGTATATATTATACAGCAGAAGCAGGCTGCCGGCAACGATCCGGATACGGATCTTATTTTTTAAATAAAAGGCATCGGACAAGGGGTTTTTTACTACGATCTTTTCCAGGTCGGATGAAAGCACCGGACGTTCTTCCATGGACACTTCCGGGAAACTGTCCCAGGATTCCTGCAGGTTTTTTAGCTCCATATGAGTTTTGCCTTTAGGTAAGGGATAAAGTTCTTTTTAACCCCTTCGCTCGAGACAACCTTGGAAGGCAGCGGACCCGTAAGATCTTCGATGCCTATTTCGGAAGTGTTCTGGAACCCCAGAAAAAGACGCATTTTCTCATAGTCGGAGACCTCCCCCATGCGCGACCTAAATTGAACCATATTCTTCTGATAGTCAGGAGATTTGAACTGGATGCTCCGGTCTGTATCCGGTTGCATGTCCAGACAAATGGAATGCAGGGCGGCCATGTTGACGCATGCCCTCAGCAAAAGCACCTGCTTACTCTCACTACCTCTCCTGAAACGGATATTCTGCGAGGCAGCAGAGATGATGTCTGCAAACAGTTTTTGATGCTCCCGGTAATTGTTGGCGAAAAAGCGACAGATGGAATAGACTCTTTTGTGCTGGGATTTTAGAAGGGATCTGAGATCCTGATCTGGACCTTCTTTTTTCATGGAATTATTCATGCGAGTATGGATTTTTTATTGTCATAGGTAACGGATCACAAAACAAATGCAACGTAAATATTTGCATAAAACGAGACAATCGATAATCGTCTATGTCGTTTTACTTACGCAAAGAGACAAGGCGCTTGCGAGCCCCAAAAACAAAAATTATTTTTATTTAATGTGGTATGTATTATAAATATTTTGTATCCAAAAAATAGGCCCTAACTTGTAGTTAAAAAACTACCTTCAATTAAATTTTGTACTATACCAGCGAGGGTGGCTTATTAATAACTTGTCGAAGCAGAAAAATTAGCTTATATAGATTAGTAGCCTGTATAAGTTCTTTACGTAAGGGCGCTTAAACTTTAAGTCCATGAGTTATGTATCTCTTGAAAATTCAGAATCGTTTCTGAAGTGTTTTGAGGTGATGGCAGAAGACAAATCTTGTATCGTTACTGATTCGGTGCTTTATTTTTCAGGAAAAACGGGGAAAGGCTTTATGACCGTCGCAGGCATCTCCACCGGCGTCGAAGTCCTGGCTATCAATGTATCCAACCTTACTGAAGAACTTACATTTAGTTTTTTACCTTCCCGCAGCGCTTCCTCCTACATTCTTTGTTTTGATGATATCAGCCTGCCCGGCAAACTGGAGACTGATCTTCCGCTGACCTATGCGGGTGTTCCGGGGGATAGGCATAATTCCTCTGTATCGATCACAGATGCCAGTTATGGCAAATTGGTAAGCTATCCCAAGGAGAAGACGATCCGTGCGCTGATCGTAAGAGTTCAGAAATCGAGTATGGGGCATCTTATTGATGATTTTGATGCAGGGGCGATCCAATCCATACTGCAATCCCATAACAATACTTCTCTCAGCTGGCCCATTACGTTCAAATACCGGCTGCTGCTCAATGATTTTATGGCTGACATCGTTCAGCATCCTTTCCGCGAGCTGTTCACGATAAGGAATGTGTCTATCCTGGTGGAATATCTCCTGCTGCAGTTCTTTGTCATGGAGCGGCTGTCAAAAGATGGGAACTATCTCAGCACCCAGGACACGGTCAACCTTTCGAAGGTAGAGCATCATCTTTGTTCGAATTACAAGCAGGAATTTCCGGGCATCGAGAAATTATCCCGCATTTCGGCGATGAGTCCCACCAGCCTCAAGACAAAGTTCAAGAAATATTACGGAGAGACCCTATTCGGATATTACCAGAAAAATAAGCTGGAGCATGCCCGCAAACTGCTCGATAACAAAGTACCCGTGAAAGTCGTCGCAACGGAGATCGGATACTCCAACCCCAGCCATTTCACATTGGCCTTTAAAAAGGAGTATGGCTTTTCACCCTGGCATTATCTCAACCCGCATTAAACCCAATAAACCCTTTTTGATGACCCTTATAACTAACCGAGCCAACCAACCCCCGCCCAGATTCACCGAGAAATTACCAGTAGGACTGCAGATCACCTGCTGGAAGGAGACGGTGGATGAGTTGAACCTGTCTATTCCCGCCGCTGGGGAAAATGGTCTGCTGCTAACCTTTATTAATTACAAGGGTGATCTTCACGTCGCCTCGGGTGATGGAAAGGATGGACTTTTCCAGGTGAGTCCCGGACTCGGTCTCTTGTCCCTGGCTTCACAGCCTCTCCTGCTCCGAAGTACGGCGCCCGTCCAGTTTGCAGCCGTCACCTTATTTATATCTGAGGACTGGGTAGGTGTATTTCTGAAGCATAACCCCAATTTTCTGAAGATCGAACAGGCCCTGGAAGGGGAGGGGAGCATCATCACCTGCCGCCTGGGGCGTAGACAGCTGACCCTTTTTTCTGCTATAACCAGTCATACCTGGCAGCCTGAGGCAGATGCCGGCAGTCTGCTGGAGATACAGAACCATGCGCTTTGTCTGCTGGAACACTTTTTCTGCAGCCGTCACCGGAACCTTGCAGGAGTAAATGCTTCCACCGGCATCGACAACGAGGATGACCTGAGCCTGATCCGTGAAGTGGAATCATATATCTCGGAGTACTACTGTTCGGATACTTTTACCGTGGATTCTATCCTAAAAAAGACCTATACCAGCTATCACAAACTGAACTTCCTGTTCAAGTCGATACATGGTATGACCATCTCGGAATATATCCGTAATAAAAGGATCGAGAGATCCAGGGAGATGATCGCTGACAACGTCAAATCCATCAGCCAGATAGCTTATGAGATTGGCTATTCAAGCATCAGCAATTACATTCTCGCCTTTAAGAAGATTTACAGGATCACACCCGGGAAATATAAAAAGCAGATGGACAACCTCGCATAAACCTTTGGCTTCCTGTCGACCCATTGGCCGGACCTCAAGGTCCGGCTTTTTTGTTATTCTTTTGGGAACGACAATGTAAATGTCGTTCCCACGCCTTCTTTGCTCCGGACAGATACCGTGCCATTCAGCCGGTGAGTGAGGTCAAAAACGAACTTATGCCCCAACTGGCTTCCGCTGTTAACATTTTCCACTCCCATCTGGAAATATTCGATCTGCTTAGGGCTCATTCCTCTGCCGGTGTCGCTGACAGTGATCAGCAGATGGGCGTTCTCTTCATAGGCGCGTAGAACGATCTTCCCTCCATCCGTGTACTTATTGGCATTGTCGACCAGGTTACGGATAATGGTGATAAGTATATGTGGATCGGAATATGTCTGGAGGTCCTCATCCGCCTCGTAGGAGAGGCTGTTCCCTTTCTGCTGTACCTGCTCCAAAAAGAAATCATATATTTCCTGTAATAGGCGGCTTAGCTGGATTGGTCGTGGGTTAATGCTGAAGTTATCCCGCTGGCTGGTGACCCATAGGAGAAAATCCTCTGAAAAATTATAGACATCCTGCGCTCCCTTCTTGATCCAGTACGTACGCTCTTTTACCTCAGCCTC
>Ga0105237_10003822_pt1 | contig 17701 bp, 12 predicted proteins | sample KBSC24metaG_FD_81520 | JGI IMG/M metagenome (GOLD analysis project Ga0105237, IMG submission 81520) | Corn rhizosphere microbial communities from Kellogg Biological Station, Michigan, USA - KBS C2-4 metaG | ecosystem: Host-associated > Plants > Roots > Rhizosphere > Soil | place: Michigan, USA... | reverse complement strand
TGCAGACATTCGTACCAGAGTTTCCTGATGTTGATTATATGCCGGCCGGTTTATAAACTATGTGTGTGTTGGATTTTAATCAACATTTATAAAAAGGATATACCGGTCCCTGCAGGTTATTTTTGCAAATCTGTTACGTTTGTCCGCAAACTTTAATTCAATAAAAAAAAGATGGTTTTTCTGTTAGTCCTGATAGATACGTTAGCTCCATTCTGTCGGCATGACTGAATTAGTGGATATTCACGAGGATAGAACTTACATAGACTGCAATAAACAGCCTTCTGCGGTTTGATTCACCGCATAAACGATCAGTGTCATAAAACCTTTGTTTCATGGACATACTTCTACCGTAAAAATCTGAGCTTAACGGGCACTAGTTAACTGAACAGTTGATCCGGTACACAACGGATACTGTTCCCTGGGAATTCATTTGAAAAACAACTGAGAGGTATTCAACAGAGGGGACGGGTTTAGGTAGAGATTTAAAAGATATACAAGATTATATTAAAATTTCTTTAGTAGCAAATTTTTTATAATATGAAGACAATTAATTAACATATGACAAGTACGCTTAGGGGAAATCGGGACATTGAAACAAGGAAGGAGGCAGGAGATAAGAGATACGAAGTATCCAATTAAAATAGTTACAGGTTTCATTTTGCAAGGTGATTCTCACAACATGAAACCTGTAACCGTTATTTTGCCTTAATTCATTAGCGGATTCACTTCAATCTCTGCAAGGTCCATATCCGAATAATCACGTATTACATTGTACAACGTATCGCGTTCAACCGGTTTTCTTTTAGCCTGTTTTATCAGCGTTACCAGCTGGGCGGTGCTCATGGCAGGTGTTTGCTCTTCTGACCCCGCCATAGCATAAATTTTAGTAGTATCATCGATGGTGCCGTCGATATCATTTACTCCGAACGATAAAGTGAGTTGCGCGTTTTGACGGCCAAGCATAGGCCAGTAAGCCTTCAGATGCGGGAAGTTATCCATATATAAACGTGCAATAGCGTACATGCGCATATCTTCAATAATGCCCGATTCAGGCACATTGCTCATGTCGTTATCTTTATTACGGAACTTAAGCGGTATAAACGTGTTAAAGCCGCCGGTTTTATCCTGCAACTGGCGCAGGCGTTCCATATGGTCTATGCGGTGGCGGTATTCTTCTATGTGACCGTATAACATGGTGGCATTGCTGTGCATGCCTAACTTGTGAGCGGCTTCATGAATTTTCAGCCAGCCTTCGGCATCCACCTTATCAGCGCAGATCTTTTCCCTTACTTCGGGATGAAAGATCTCGGCGCCGCCACCGGGCAATGAATCCAGACCGGCTTCATGCAGGTATTTCATGCCTTCTTCAGCACTCAGTTTTGCTTTGCGGAACATATAATCCAGCTCAACCGGGGTAAAGCCCTTAATATGCAGCTCAGGCCGGTGTGCTTTTATTTTGCGTAACAGATCGGCAAAAAACTCCATGGTCAATTTGGGATGTACGCCGCCTACAATATGAACCTCGGTAACAGGTTTGCCATCGTAGCCTTTTACAATGTTCAGCATCTGGTCGGTGGTCAGTTCCCATCCTTCTTCGCGGTGGGCATACAGGCGCGAGTAAGAACAGAATGAACACGCAAAAACACAAACATTGGTGGGTTCAATATGAAAATTGCGGTTGAAATAGGTGACATCGCCATGCAACCTTTCGCGTACGTGATTGGCGAGGGCGCCAACAAAGGGAAGCGAGCCTTTTTCAAATAATAACAATCCGTCTTCCGGACTGATCCGTTGCCTGTTAATTATCTTGTCGGCGATGGTACGTAGGGCAGGATTCTGCTCTGCGGCTATAACAGCCTGAATATTAGTGCTCATGTTCATCGGATTTTCTATGTTAAAGGTATCTTCCCGTTGCTGAGAGATAAACCCTATAACACATTAACGGGCGTAAAGTTACATTAAAAAGTGAGTAGGCAATGGGCAGTTGGCAGTATAGAAGCTTTTTTGACTGTTTTCGTTACTGCTCACTGCCTGCTCACTACTGCCTTTTTTACCGGGCAACTACCGTTTTACTCTGCAACGTATGAGCACTGAAATAGCCAAGAGCGCCGCCCTGTAGGTTACTTACGGGATTGGCAGGGGTGGCTGACGACATACCGCTGCCGCCAGTGGCGCCTTTATTCAGACTGTACCAGTATTTATAAACGGCAGAATCAATGCAAAGCATGTCGATTTGTACCAGACTGCCCGGCTTGATCTCATTGTCGCCATTGTCATCTTTAGGGTAGCGCAGTTTGGTGGTTACTGCATTGCCGTTGCTCAGATCGTCGTTGCGGATAAAGATCTGCTTTTCCTTTACGCCATTTACATATTGAACAAAGCGGTAATTGTTGCCTGGTTGCGGCGGGTCTTTGAACTGCACATTGGCGAGCAACCGATCTTTACCCCTCACCTCATCATCTTTCGTGATAAAAATGGAGTCCATATTTACCGGTTGTGGCATCGTGGAAGAAGCGGTAAATTGATGCCCGTTGATGCTTACAGACAATAAATATGTTTTACCGCTGGCGCCATATAAGGCAGACGCTTCATATACACCGGTACTGGTTTCGGTAAGCAGGGTAGTGGGGCCACCCTGTTCGGTTATTTGCACGGTGGCGCCACTGACACCGGCAAAGTTATTATCATCCTCAAAGTTTTTTGTTTGCGACAGCAGCACTGAACAGGTACCTGGCTGATTGGTAATTACCCCTTCAATAACATATTGTTTATCGGCATCGTTCAGATTTACATGAATTACTTTTTTACAACCGGTAACGATGAACAATATAAAGCAACAGCAGATTTGTATAGATCGCATGCATTTAAAATTTAAAGTTGTATGAAACGGAAGGCACCCATCTGAACAGCGATGTTTTAACTGCTTCTGTTTTCTCAGGGTCTTTATCGCTTTGCTGAAACTCGATTGAATAAGCGTTCTCACGCCCATAGGCATTATATAAACTGAACGACAGCTCCGATAAAGTGTGTTTGGTTTGCTTTATGGTGCAGGTAGCACCAAGATCCAGCCGGTGATAGGCCGGCATGCGATAGCTGTTGCGTTTGGTATAGTAAAAAACTACCTGATCGTCTACACGATATTTACCGGCCGGAAAAGTAACTGCATCGCCTGTATAATAAACCCAGTTGGCCGAAAGATTCCATTTTTTACTTACCTGGTACGAGGTTACAATGGTGATGTCATGTGTTCTGTCTTGCCGCGCATTATACCATTCGTTATTATTGATACCATCAATTTTGCGTTTCGTTTTTGAAAGCGTGTAACTGACCCATCCTGTGAACCGGCCTTCTTTCTTTTTGAACATCGTTTCTATGCCATAGGCTTTACCCTTACCAAACAGCAGCTGTGTTTCTATAGCGTCCATATTGTTGAACACATCCGCGCCGTCGCGATAATCGATCTGGTTTTTCATGGTTTTGTAATACGTTTCGAGGGTAAGTTCATAGTGATTGTGCCACAGATTTTTGTAGTAACCTACAGATACCTGGTCAGATATTTCAGGTTTGATATTATTGGTGCTCGCGATCCATTTATCGGTGGGGTTCGATGAGGTGGAATTGGAAATAAGATGCAGATTTTGCACGTTCCGTACATACGACGCCTTCACAGAAGTGGAAGGATTGAACGAATAACTAAGCGCCAGTCGGGGTTCGGGATTGATGTATGTTTTTACAAACTGACCGCTGTTATAATGAAGCGTGTCGGTAACATTTCCATTGTTATCTACATTATAGAAATCACCCTTGCCCAGTATGCTGAAGGCCGTTAACCGCATACCATAGGTAATACTAACTTTTTCAGACGCCTTCCAGGTATTGCTGAAGAACAGGGCATTTTCCCATGAATACCTTTTCTGCAATGTAAGATCATTAATATTTGAGTTGTCGGGCGAGGTTACTTCTCCGGGTCGTATCTGATGATAAATGGAATTAAATCCTACCCGTATCGTATTGCTGCTGCCTGCATACCATTGAAATTCCTGTTTAAGGTTCCAGTCGCGGATCTGTGAAAAAATATCAAAGTTGTTAGCCCCGTTGCGTATGGATACGGTATAATCATAATTACTGAAAATGAGCGACGTGTTCGAAAACAGTTTACTGTCGAAGATGTGATTCCAGCGAAGCGTGCCGGTGCCATTACCCCATGTCAATCCATAGGTTTGGCCTGCACCGAGCTTATCTCTGCCAAAATATCCCGATAAATATAGCCGGTCTTTGCTGCCCAGACTATAATTCATTTTGGCATTCAGATCGTAAAAGTATAGAGTGTTATTCTTAATGGCAGAATCTTTCGATAGTTTTAAAAACACATCAGCATAGGTTCTGCGGGCAGTAACTAAAAAAGAAGATTTATCTTTTTGTATCGGTCCTTCTACATTCAATTTTGCGGATATAAGTCCAACGCCACCACTCACGCTGTAGTCCTGGTTATTGCCATCATTCATTTTTATATCAAGAACCGATGACAGCCTTCCGCCATATTGCGCGGGCATACCACCTTTATATACGGTTACATCTTTTATTGCATCTGAATTGAATGTAGAGAAGAAACCCAACAGGTGCGAGGCATTGTATACAGGCGCTTCATCCAGTAAGATCAGGTTCTGGTCAGATGTTCCGCCGCGTACATAAAAACCTGCATTGCCGTCGCCGGCGGGTTTTATACCGGGTAACAGCTGAATGGTTTTCAATACATCCCGCTCACCAAATAACACCGGAATGTTTTTGATCTCCCGGGTTGAAATATGTTCAACGCCCATTTGCGGACTGCTTATGCTGCGGCCTTTTGACGTGGCCGTAACTGTTACTGAATCCAGACTGTTACCGGCTTCTGCCAGAGAAATATTCAGCACGATGTTTTTGCTGAGCGCTACTTCCACTATCTGAGGCGCCATACCAACAGCACTTATTTCAATACTGTAATCGCCCTGCGGAAGGGTGAGCGAATAAAATCCGTATTCATTGCTTACAGTACCGGATGGCTTACTTGTTACTTTTACCGAAGCGCCAATAATGGTTTCTCCGTTTTGTTTTGATTTGATAGTGCCGCTGATGGTAAAGCTGCTTTGAGAGAAAGCAGACGAAACAATTGCCAGCAGGCAAAGGAACAGGAATAGTTTCTGCATAGTTGTAGGTTATAATGCCTTATGGGGTAAAAGTGCGACTAACGCGTAGATAACCTGGAAGTAAAACCGGTGAAGCGGACAAACTGAGGGGTGAAATGGCAACCCGTGTCACGGTTCCAAAACCGTGGCACGGTTAATTCTTTACTTTTCCATCCACTGCAGAAACTCTGCAGCTTTCACTTTACTAATGATAATATTTTCTGGTGTGGTAGAATTCAATCGAACAATCAGTCTGCGGGAAAAATAGTGTTCAACATTTACAATGGCGTTCCGGTTGATAATGAACTGCCGGTTGGCACGGAAGAATAAGTCGGGGTGTAATTGTGTTTCCAGCTCATCTAAAGTCGAAGGAACTATATACTTATTAGGGGAATTAAGGTCACCTTCGCCAGGGCTTCGGCGACCGATGTATACACTTACAATACCATTATTGTAATGAATAAAAGATATATCCGTGGTTTTAACGGGAATGATCTTTTCCTGAAAATGTATCAGCAGCGTGCTTTTATAAGTATTGGTAAACTGTGTAAGCAGGTTGGCGAGTTTCTTCTCGTAATCATTTTTCTCAATGGAAAATGTTGCTTTGAGTTTTTCATATTTATCCAGGGCCTGTTGCAACCGGTTTTCATCTACCGGTTTCAGCAGGTAATCGATTCCATTGGCTTCAAAAGCGCGTATGGCATATTCATCGAAAGCGGTACAAAAGATAACCGGTGTATGAATGTGCGTGTTTTTATAAATATCGAATGATAAGCCATCAGCCAGTTGAATATCTGAAAAAATAAGATCAGGTCCGGGATGGCTTTCAAACCATGCAATGGCGGCTTTTACCGAAGGCAGTATATCAACTACGATAATATCATCGCGCAGCTCCTCCACCAGTTTTTTGAGTTCACGGGCAGTTTTTATTTCATCTTCAATGATCAGTACGTTCATGACGGCAATAAAGGTAATTTTACAATAAACGTTTTTCCGTTATCGATAATATCAATTTGTTTGCCTGAAAGCAAATGGTAGCGGTCGTTTATATTCTGCAGACCTTTACCGGTATTTTTTTCGATAGACAGTCTGGTTTGTAAATTATTTGTTACGGTTAATTTATCGTCGGCTTCGCCATGTATGTCGATATGCAATGGTTCATCCGGCGAAATGATGTTGTGTTTAATAGCATTTTCGATCAGGATCTGTAAAGCCAGCGGCGGTATCTTCTTGCTGAGAAAGGCTTCGGGTACCTGTATGTTCACCTGCAAGGCATCTTCGAACCGTTCTTTTAAAATATACAGATACGAATTGGTAAAGGCAAGTTCGTCCTTAAGCGTAGCCACATTATTGTCATTATAGTTCAGTAAATACCGGTATACGTTCGACAACTGCATAACGTATTGTTTGGTATTGTTGTCGGGGGCGATTGTGCGCAGGGTGCTTAGGGAGTTAAATAAAAAATGCGGACTGATCTGTTGTTTCAGCAGGTTGAGCCGCACCTGCAGGTTTTCCTGTTTCAGGTGTTCTATTTCAATTTTTGCCTGCTGCGCCTCGTTAAGCGCCGCTATATAATACACCATAAAAAACTGGAATCCGCCGATGATCACTCCGCGTAGGTTCAGAAAAAACAGTTTTCGCATTGGTTCATCTTGTCCCGACAGAAAAAAACGGTTACGAAGAAGCCATTGCATCAGTTCAAATCCAAACGAAAGCAACATGCATAGTATAATACCCGCAATGCTTTTTACCCAGGTTTTGTTGAGCGCCTGCCATGAAAACCGCGTTTTAATAATGTATTGGTGAATAAGCCAGCAACAAAACGCAAACAGGGAAATAATAAATACGGAAAACAGAATATCGCTCAGCCCAACATCTGCCGTGCGAAAATTCTGTCTTGGAAACATTTTTTTCAGCGGCAGGAATAACCGCAGCGAAAATATGCAGCCAATTGAGAGCGAGATGATCAGTGCGGGTTTGATGTAGTACGTCTTCACAAATGACAGGTTTCAGGTTGCCGGTTACAGCAACCACTTTGGTACAAATGTAGTTTTTTGCTATCCGAATTTGCCCCGGTGTTTGGTGAACAGGACGAATTGCCCGGTGAAAGGGACATTTATCTTAAAATTCTTTATCTTTCGTTTTTGACTATACTCAATGACCCCGCGCCCGCTGGGCGCGCACTAAACCCGGTTTTCTAACAAAAACAATTTCATTGTGAATATCAGAATTCGGCTCATTATAATGAATTTCCTGGAGTTCTTTGTTTGGGGTTCGTGGCTAATTTCACTGGGAGCCTATATGTTCAATGTGCTGCATTTTACCGGTGTTCAGGTAGGAAGCATCTATGGCACCATGGGCATTGCCTCCATTTTTACACCGGCCCTTTTTGGTATTGTTGCCGACCGGTGGCTCAATGCCGAACGGGTATTTGGCATTGCTCACATCATCGGCGCCCTGCTGTTGTTCTGGGCTTCTAAAGTAACCGATTACCCCACGTTGTACCTGATCATGCTGTTGAACTCCTGCGTGTTTATGCCTACGATCGGACTGAATAACACCGTATCATATATAATTCTTGAAAAAAGAGGCTTTAACATCGTAAAAGATTTTCCCCCCATCCGTGTATGGGGCACTATTGGCTTTATTGCCGCTATGTGGATGGTTGACCTGTGCGGGTTCAATAAAAGTCCGTTACAGTTGTATATCAGTGCTGGTTCCGGACTGCTGCTGGGCATTTATGCGTTCACTTTGCCCGGTTGTGCGCCCGTTAAAACAAAAGAAAAGAAAAGTATTGCCAGTTCCCTTGGGCTCGATGCGTTTGTGCTGTTTAAAAGAAAGAAGATGATCATCTTTTTTCTGTTCGCTATGCTGCTGGGTGCGGCGTTGCAGATTACCAATACCTTCGGTTCTACCTTCCTCGACGATTTTAAAAGTACCTATCCCGATGCATTTGGTGTAAAGCACTCTAACCTGCTGATCTCCATTTCACAGATCTCTGAAACACTGTTTATTCTTACCATTCCCTTCTTTTTACGACGGTTTGGCATTAAGCAGGTAATGCTTATGAGCATATTCGCGTGGGTATTCCGTTTTGGTCTGTTTGCTGTTGGCAATCCTGGCAGCGGTTTGTGGCTGCTTGTTCTTTCAATGATCATTTACGGAATGGCTTTCGACTTCTTTAATATCTCCGGCTCTTTGTTTGTAGAAAAAGAAGCTGATATCAGGATCAGGGCCAGCGCACAGGGATTGTTTATGTTAATGACAAATGGTATCGGCGCTTTTCTGGGAAACTATATCAGCGGTCGTGTAGTGGATTACTTCACTGCCAACGGAGTAAAAGACTGGCAGTCTATCTGGTTCAGCTTTGCAGGATATGCATTGGTATTAGGAGTTATTTTTCCACTGGTGTTTAAATATAAACATGAGCCGCAGGAGACCGGTAAGGTCGCAGTACAGCATTAATAAATTCAAATTTTACCGCAGAGACGGGGAGAAGCGGAGAAAATTCTCTGCGTCTCCCCGTCTCTGCGGTTATAGTTTTGTCTACACTTAACTCTTCCTCTTTACTCTGAAAGTACATGTGATAGGTACTACCGGTGATCCGGTACCATACTTATCCGTTAAATTTCCTGAAAAATTACCGGATATATAACCGCTCACAGGTCCATATTCAGTAATATTCACATTGATCACGCCACTTTTCTTCCATGTGTACTGACCACCTTCTATATTAACAGAATCCATTGCCACTGTTGCGGGCTGTGCATTATCGGTAAATGCAAAGTAGGTGTAATTCGATTGATTGGAATGATAGCCCGAAACACCGGTTGTTGAATTTGTACGGCTTTCATTCAGATTATCAGCGGGCGGTATTAAAACAACCTGCTTGCCATTCAGCGTATAGTTAATAAACTCATTGATGCTGCTGCCGCAGGCAGAAAGTTGTCCGGCATTTACAGTTCCTCCACTTATGGTTAAACTGGTTTCAGCGCCTTGCTGTGTGGTGTTATAATCAAAAGCCTGCAGTTTGGCAGTTACCGTTGAATTATCGCAACGATCAACTGTAATACTAAAGCCACCATTGCTCAAAAGGGTACGGTAGTTTTTGCCTGATACAGCAATATTTACCATACCATTGGCAACCAGGTTACCTGAGCAATCGAGAACCGTTCCCGTAACTGTAGTTGATAATGGCGTTGCCGTATTAATGGTAATTGTGCCCGCATCGGTAGCAGCGGTGTATGGGCCGATATTCCGCGTGTCGATGATAGCGCCACATGAATTGTATACTGTCATCTTCATAATTTGGCCCGAGGGAACAGCTCCTGATATTACACCTGTACTATCGGTATAACCAATAGTTGAACCAAGGGTATCGCCTGATATGGATAATTCTACTTTTTTAAAGCGTATAGGGTTATTATTTTGGTCATTTAAAGTGGCCTTAAAGAAAACAGTCTGAAACGGCGCATCGCAGTTCCAGAACGAAAAATGACTTACGGTGCCAACATAATCGGTGCCTTGTTTTGTGGCAGTTCCTTCCTGAATCCATAAACCTGTTGTATCATTAAAATGCCATAACGGAATGGAGGCCGGCGCCTGTGCCTGCAAAATGGTGGCTATAGGAAAAGTAATAGTGGCCTGTTTGCCCGATGCTAATTGTAGCTTTTCGCCTGAAGCACCGGTTAATTCTACCACCATCATGCCATATGACTTTAGCCCGATTACCTGGTTGCCGTTTACTGCGCGCAGACTGCCGGGCATAATGTCATTGAAGTTTGATGAGGCAGAATTAATGAAATAAGCGTTTACCGACACATTGCCCGAGTACGAAGCATTGGTGGAAGCGTTGATAATACTGTTGCCGGGAAAACTGATGCTTCCTCCGGACGGCACTGTTACATTACCACCGGCAGTGGTGCTTATTGTACCAGCTACCGTTTTCTTTATAAGCTGAATGTTTACGTAATTGGTAGCAGAGGCATTTACCGTTAAGGTGCGGCTGCCCTGGAAGAAACCGTCTTTTTCGGCTTTCACAAAGCCGGCATTTTTAGCAAGCGAAACATTACTAATGCTGAAACTTCCGTTCACATCAGTAGTTGTGGTAAGTGCACCGGCTGATATAACCGCTCCTTTAACAGGAACGTTGGCATCATCAACCACACGACCTGAGATGGTGGCGGTTACGTACTCAGTTGTGCCCATGCCAGGATCACCACCTGGTGAATCGGAATTGCCCGACTTTTTACAACTGACGTACACTATAAGGGCTAATACTAAAAGCACATAGGGAACAAATCGCAATGTTTTCATAGCTAAAGGTGTTTCTTTTGTGCGCAAGGATAAATAAAAACCCTTATAGTTCATAACGTATATTGCTATTCGATATGCGTTGCGACATTGATGCAGTGATATATAGCATAAAAAAAGCGGCCCATGCAATTTGCATGGGCCGCTTTTTTAAAAATATAGATTAGCCGTTTATATGCTGTTCAATCTTTTTTACAAAATTGCTCTTGGGTTGAGCGCCTACCAGTTTATCTACCACTTTACCACCTTTTATAAAAAGAATAGCGGGAATAGAGGTAACGCCATAGTTTATTGATAACTGCGGATTGTGGTCAACATTTACTTTACCTACGTTGATCTTTCCGTCATATTCTTTCGATAATTCTTCAATTACCGGACCGATCGCACGGCAAGGGCCACACCATTCTGCCCAAAAATCAACTACAGTTAATTTATCTGAGGAGAGCACTTTATCCTGAAAGTTTGTGTCTGTGAATTCTAAAGCCATAAATATTAAATTTATTGTTAGTTTAATTAAGTTAAAAGTGAATCGCAACTATTGTTACGCGCCTTCCAAAGTACTCAATCTTTTGAAAAGGTTCTACTATAGCGCAAATTATCGACCAATTCAAATAACTGCAAACCTGTCAGCTTCTTTTACTTTCTTCTATACGCCTGAAACAGAGAAAAGGTTGTGGCTTAAGCCGTCAACACCTGCACTTCCATTTCGGGACGATTTTGCAAAAAGGCAGCCATTTCGTCATTCATTTCAAACCCGGTTTCTATGGTCTGCAAACAAACCCTGCACATCGTTTTGGGGTCTTTCACATTGAATTTCAACCCCGAACGTCCCGGAAAGCTTTTCAGGTTCTTTTCAAAGAAGCGGATCATCTCCTCATTTACGTGTCTCGCCTCGATATCTATAATAACCTGTTTGGTCAGATTTTGTTTAATGCTCTCCAGCAATATGATCTTATCTACCTTAAATTCATATTCCTGTTTGTTAAACCGCTGTTTAAAAGCGCCGGTGATAAACAGGTTCTTTCCTTTTTCGAGGTAGTTGGTAAAGCGCATATAGTCATCACTCCATAACATGAACTCGCTGTTACCCGAATAATCTTCAATTTTAAAAGAACCAAACTGACGGCCGGTTTTGGTAACCCGGTGCTGTGCGTCGATCACCAGGCCTGCCAGTCTGAAGCTTCTTCCCGGATTGGCCTGAAGGGCGAGGGTTTCTTTTATTTCATTGAATTCGGCCATCGTGGTGATGCCGTAATGCTTTATTTCGAACCGGAAATGGTCGAGCGGATGACCGCTCATGAACATGCCGGTAACTTCTTTTTCGTAATTCAGCAGCTCGGTCAGCGACCATGGCTCACAGGGCGGAATTTTCGGCGGAGCGATATCCATTACCGTAGGCAGGTCGCCAAACAGTGTATTGCTTGAATGCGTGTGCTGCGCCTGGTAAATGTTTCCAAACCGCACGATCTTCTCCAAACCCGTGCTGGTATCATTGGGCGGCGTAAAGAAATACTGCGCGCGGTGCAGATCAGAAAAACAGTCAAAGCCACCGGCATAGGCCAAACTTTCCAGTGTTTTCTTGTTTACTGTACGCTGGTTAATACGTTTGATCATGTCGAAGATCGACAAAAACGGTCCGTTCTTTTCCCTTTCTTCGATAATGCTTTCTACGGCGGCTTCGCCAACTCCTTTCATACCGGCCAGGCCAAAACGAATGTCGCCGTTCTTATTTGGTGAGAAACCTTTTTTCGATTCGTTGATGTCGGGACCAAGACATTTAATACCCATTGCCTTACACTCTTCCATAAAGAAGGTGATCTTTTCAATACTGCCGGCGTTGTTTAGTACGGCCGCCATGTATTCACTTGGGTAATGCGCCTTCAGATAGGCGGTTTGATAAGCTACATACGCGTAGCAGGTTGAGTGCGATTTGTTGAACGCGTACTGCGCAAAAGCTTCCCAGTCAGTCCATATTTTTTCCAGCTTATCGGCAGGATGCCCCTTTTCGGTAGCGCCCTTAATAAACTGAGCCTTCATTTTATCAAGTACCGACTTTTGCTTTTTACCCATCGCTTTACGGAGTACGTCGGCATCGCCCTTGCTAAAGCCTGCCAGCTTTTGCGCAAGCAACATCACCTGCTCCTGATATACGGTGATACCGTATGTTTCTTTCAGGTATTCCTCCATTTCGGGCAGATCGTAAGTGATGGTTTCGCGGCCATGTTTACGATCGATGAAGTTGGGAATGTAGGCGAGGGGACCTGGCCGGTACAAGGCGTTCATCGCAATAAGGTCGGCAAACTGGTCAGCTTTCAGGTCGCGCAGGTATTTTTGCATACCCGGACTTTCAAACTGGAACGTACCAATGGTATCGGCCTTCTGGTATAGTTCAAAAGTTTTTGGGTCGTCGAGCGGTATGGTATCGATATCTATTTCTACGCCATGATTTTCTTTTATCAGCCTTAGCGCGTTCTTGATGATGGTAAGGGTTTTTAAACCCAGAAAGTCCATCTTAATAACACCGGCATCTTCAATGATGCTTCCTTCAATTTGGGTTACCCACAAACTGGAGTCCTTGGCCGTACAAACCGGAATAAGATCTGTAAGGTCTTTGGGTGCAATGATAATACCGGCGGCATGTATACCGGTATTGCGAACCGATCCTTCCAATCTTTCGGCTTCATGCAACACGGTAGCTGTAAGTCCGGACCCATTATAGATCTCCCGCAGCTTTTTTACCAGTTCCATTTCATCAGGGCCTATACCGTCTTTTTCTTCCAGCGATTTTTCGCCTTCTTTGGCAGTTAACGGAGCATGCAATACCCGGCGCAGTTCGGTACCCGGTTTTTCAGGCACCATTTTAGCCAGGGCGTTCGATTCGGCCAGGGGCAGGTCCAATACACGGGCTACGTCTTTAATACTGCTTTTGGCAGCCATGGTGCCATAGGTAATGATCTGGGCTACCTGGTTCTTGCCATATTTTTCTACCACATAATCGATTACTTTCTGACGACCTTCATCATCGAAATCCGTGTCAATATCCGGCATCGACTTACGGTCGGGGTTCAGAAAGCGCTCGAACAGCAGGTTATATTTAATGGGGTCGATATTGGTAATACCAATACAAAAAGCCACCGCACTTCCTGCCGCAGAACCACGGCCCGGACCGATAAATACGCCCCGTTCACGACCGGCTTTAATGAAGTCGCTCACGATCAGGAAGTAACCGGCAAATCCCATGGTTTTAATAGTAAACAGCTCAAAGTCAAGCCGTTCCTGTATGTCGGGAGTAATATCTACATAGCGTTCTTTTGCACCCTGCATTGTAAGGTGTTTCAGATATTCCCACTGGTTCAGGTTGCTGTCTTCATGCACCTGAAACTCTTTGGGTAGTGGAAATGCCGGCAGCAGGATGTCTTTCTTCAGGTTCAGCACGTCAACCCGGTCAACGATCATGTTGGTATTATCGATCGCCTCGGGAATATCGCTGAACAACGATTTCATTTCCTGGGTGCTCTTGAAATAGAACTGATCGTTGGGGAATTTAAAGCGCCGGTCTTTGATATTGGTATCGTCGTTTACGAAATCGTCGAAACCGGGTGTGCTTTTCTTTTCACCGGTATTGATACACAGCAGGATATCGTGGGCGTTGTAATCGTCCTGGTCGGTATAATGGCTGTCGTTGGTAGCAATAACGGGTACATTATATTTTTTCGCAAACTTCAGCAGCACCTGGTTGATCACTTCCTGTTCTTTCAGGTTATGGCGCTGCAGTTCAATGAAATAATCTTCACCGAACATATCCAGCCACCATTTAAATTCCTGTTCGGCTTTTTCCTCGCCGTCGTGCAGAATCGTTTGCGGCACATAGGCGCCGATACAGCAGGTGGTGGCAATCAGTCCTTCGCGATATTTTTCGATCAGGCCTTTATCAACACGGGGATATTTGCTGTACATACCCTCGATATAGCCCAGTGAAGTAAGTTTTACCAGGTTTTGGTAACCTATCTTATTTTTAGCGAGCAGTACCTGGTGATAGCGCTCATCTTTTTGTTCTTTTGAGAATACTTTGCGATGCCGATCTTCTACTACGTAAAATTCACATCCTACAATGGGCTTTACCTTCAGGCTTCCATCTTCGTTTTTGTGTTTATAGGCTTCAGAAACAAATTCAAATGCGCCAAACATATTACCATGATCTGTAATAGCTATAGCCGGCATATTATTGCTGATGGCCTTTTTATACAATGCCTGGATCGATGCCGCCCCATCGAGCAGAGAAAACTGTGTATGTACGTGTAAGTGTGAGTATTTACACATGTGTTATTGCTATATTGAAAGCCGAATAATTGTGGGTTTAAAACACGAAATTGTGGTATAAAGTTCTTTAATCGACAGTGAACGGCATAAAATTCTATCCACAAAACCTGAATAAAAAAATATGGTTTTCAATGGGAACTGGCACAAGGGTTATGGAATTGAGAATGATTGAATTATATTTGCCGCATCTGGCAACGTATTTGCTGGTTTAAAGTCCACCTTGAAAAAACTCTGAAAACAAAAACTACCAGTACTGTGAAGCACCTGGTTATCATATTATCCACCCTGTTAACGCTGACTTTTTCAGCAAACGCCCGCAGTCCCATCAATATGGTCGGGAACAAGATTGCTGTAAAACCTTCTCAAACTCCTGAATTTTTAGATGATATAGCGATTGGAGATGACGAGGGAGCTCAGGATGACAAAAAGAAAAAAAGTTCTTCAAAAAGCGCTACCGGCTCAGATAAGAAAAAAACAAAGCTGGCAGCTCTTACCCCCGCCGAAAAAGAAGAACTGCGCGATATTCCCCGCAAGCATGAAAAGACGATCGGAATTGAATTAACGCCTCCATTGAGTTTTAAATATGCCATTTTGCTGGACCAGCCGGTTGAAATGATCAACGATACCAAACTGCTTGAACTGATCGACAGCTGGTATGGTACAAAATATAAATATGGCGGCGATAGCCGGCAGGGAGTAGATTGCAGCGGCTTTACGCAGGCTTTTATGCTTTCCTACTACGATAAAAACATTCCGCGTAATTCAGAAGAGCAGTATCAGCAGAGCAAACACATTAAAAAGAAGAAATTGCGTCAGGGCGATCTGGTGTTCTTTAGAACAAAGGGAAAAAGAGGCGGTATTTCACATGTGGGTGTTTACCTGTGCAATAACAAGTTTGTGCACGCTTCTACCAGCAGTGGTGTAATGATCAGCGACCTCGAAGATGATTATTATTCAGTACGATATGCCGGAGCGGGAAGAATAGAGTAGCAGGTTGTAAGCGATAAGTTTCAATATGGCCGTGCTGCCGATGCGCGGAAACTAAATAAAATGAACGTGCCACGGTTTTAACCGTGGCACGCTCGTTTTCGTTCTGGTCCCCTGATGGATATTGGATTTTGAAATCAGGTCCTGGTGCGGGCTCCGCCTAAGCGGACTTGTTCTGAGTTAAAGGGTTACGCCGCCATCGACAACGTAATTACTGTTCCTTCGTTACGCTGGTTATAGATATTAATACTGCCACCCAAACTGCGGGCTGCGTTTAATATATGTGAAAATCCATGCGATACGGTGCTGTAAAAGTAAGAGCCGTTGTTGCGCACACGAATTTCGAGGCCCTTACCCGTTTTTACAGCTTCTACACGAATGCAAACATTTTGTGAGCTGGTGATCGCATTGTGCAGCAGGTTACCTACAACAAAGGCCAATACCTGCTCGTCGGCCTTCAGGTCAAATGTTTTGTCTACGTCGTTGATAATAAAACTCTTCTGGGCTACGGCCACGGGTATAAAACTGTTCATAAGCTGGTTTACCAGCGTGTGAAGTGAAACAGAGGTGGTTGGGGTCGTTGCATCGACTGTTTCGGGATGTAATGCAATTGACAAGCTTTTCATAACTGGGACTTTATAATATTAGATATTTGAATTAATAAATCCACAGGGTACGTATTAAACCAGGAAATTGGAACGGATTTTCGCTTTCATCAGGTATGTAACCAAAAACTCCCGCATCGTTAAATGCTGTATCAAATTAACGACACAAAAGAGGCGAACGCATCAACCACCATGTTGTTATCAAAAAAAATATACTAAAGCATAAAAGCTCACTAAAGGTTTTCCTGTAAAATCGCAGGTATTTTAATTGACTTCGATTACACCAAAAATTCATATTAAAGGGCTGAATGACACTTAATCTTGTTTAGCCGACACTTAATGTTAAAACTTTGTGAACGAAAGATGAAAATGCAGCTGAAAGACTAACATTTTAAAGTAAGTGCTTTGTAAGTTTTGTCAATAGAAATAATTCATTTGTTAGGTGCAAAAAGGAGTGCTCATTAGAAGTTCTTCAACGAAAACGATTTCGAATTCTCAATTCAGTTATAAAGCATCAAAAGGAGTGTTTAATAGTTATTCAACGAAAACGGTTTCGTTAATAAATGTTGGTTGCAATCATTACAATCGCAATCTTTTCTTTACCGTATTCCACACTGGCAAAACATCAGGTGAAAGATCAAGCAGTAATACGCCTGTTGCATATATAGCTATGAACACACTGCTGCGTAATACAATCCAGCCAAATCCCTGATATGAATGAAACAGCAAATAGCAGACAATATAAGCGGCAATACCCAATAAAACAGGGTAAAGGGTTTTTATGGTGAAGGGCTGCATCCTGAACTTTCTTAATAAAAAAATATATCTGATGCCATTGTACACTAATATGGCAAACAGGTTGGCAATAGCCGGACCAATTACCTGTAATTCTTTAGCGAGTATATAATTCAGCGGAAGAGTAAGCGCCAGTAAAATGATGCCGCTGACAAATTCAAATTTCCAGTAAATGCTTGTTCCGATGATCTGCGAATTTACACCTGTGCCCAGGTCAATGACGCGCGAAATACCAATGAACAAAAACACATATCGTGCATCGAGATATCCGCGTTTTAAATGAAAAGTGAGAACGCCATCGGTAAAGTTCATCCAAATCAGCAAAAACATAGCTACTGCAAAGATCAGCATGTTAATGCTTGATCGCTGGTAAATACGGGTGATCTTTTCATAATCTTTATCTTTCCATGCCTGCGAAATGGGCGGTATGGCCGCTGCAATTACCGCGCGTTGCGGCGCCTGTATAAGGCTTGATATATTTTGCGCCAGCGTGTAAATACCTACATAGGTCATTCC
>Ga0105237_10003814_pt1 | contig 17715 bp, 14 predicted proteins | sample KBSC24metaG_FD_81520 | JGI IMG/M metagenome (GOLD analysis project Ga0105237, IMG submission 81520) | Corn rhizosphere microbial communities from Kellogg Biological Station, Michigan, USA - KBS C2-4 metaG | ecosystem: Host-associated > Plants > Roots > Rhizosphere > Soil | place: Michigan, USA... | reverse complement strand
GTCCCGGCGTGCAGCTCGACCAGGCTTCGCTGGCGCGAGCGCTGGAAATTCTCGACAGGATCAACCTCTCCCCGCTCCACACTTCCATCGACATTCGCACTATTGATCTGAGCCAGCCGCTCTGGATCACGATGGTTACTACCGGCGACATGTCGATCCGGTTCCGTCTCGAGTACATCGACCAGCAGCTCATCCGCTTCAAGCAAATCTACGACAACGCACTCGGCGAACAGCGCACCATTCGCACCATCGATCTCACGCCTGACCAAAACGTACCCGTAACCTTCTACGAGTAAGAAAAAAACACCACACACACCACTATGTTCTGGGGAAAATCACGCAATATTGTCGTCGCACTTGAAGTGGGCAGCACCAAGGTTGCCGCTGCGGTTGGGGAAATCCGTCCGGATGGCACCCTGGCTCTGCTCGGGATCGGGGAGGGGCCCTCGGGTCAGGTGCGTAAGTGCGAGATCGTCGACTTCGAGGTGGCGCAAGGCTGTGTCCGCGATGCTCTGGCCGAGGCGGAACAGAAGACCGATGTGGTCATCGCCGAGGTCTACCTCACCATCACCGGGGCTCATATTCGCTCGTCCAACACGCGCGTCACCACGCTGATCAATAATGACGGCGACGAAATCACCGGCGATCATATCCAGGAACTGCACGACATGGCGACGGCCCAGCCGCTGCCGACCGACCACGCCATCGTTCACCATCTTCTCCAGCACTACGTTCTCGACGACGGCTCGACCACGGACAATCCGGTCGGTCTCGCCTCCAAGCAGCTCACTGCCCACTTCCACCAGGTCTACGGACTGGCCACGCGGCTTCAGACCACCATTCGCTGTGTGAAAGAGCTCAGCATCGACGTGAAGAATTACGCGCTGAGTTCCTACGCGACGGCGCAGGCAGTCCTGAGTCGCAATCAGAAGCAGCTCGGTGCCATCGTCATCAATCTCGGTGGCGGCGTTTCTGATTACATCGCCTACCAAAAAGGCGCAGTTGTCCATACCGGCATTCTGGGCGTGGGTGGCGACCACTTGACCAACGACATCGTCTCCGGCCTGAAAATCCCCTACGCCAAGGCCGAGCAACTGAAGAAGAGCGAAGGCTCGGTGATCCTCCATCCCGACCAGAAGGAGGAGCGGATCATGCTCCCCGGCGCTTACAACTTCGAGGAGAGGCAGATCTATCGCGAATCGCTCAACACCATTATGCAGGCGCGACAGGCCGAGATTTTCGAGATTATTTTGGAAGACCTCCAAAATGCCTCCTTCTGGCCTGATTTCGCCGGAACGGTATACATCACCGGCGGCGCTTCGCAGGTCAAGGGCCTGATCGAACTGGCCTCGCAGATTTTCCCATGCCCCGTGGAGCTGGCCCACCAGTTCCCCTTCGACGGCGACCAGAATTACGGACGGCGGCCCGACCTGAGCACCCTCCTGGGGCTGCTTCACTACGCCCGCCAGGCGGAACTCGAAGTTCCAGCCACTCGTGGTTTTGCACGCGTCGGCCAGTCGCTGCGGCGCGCGCTCGCCAGTATGAGACTCATCTAATGGGAGAATCAAAATCGTGATCGAATTCAAATCCGACGGACCCTTCGCCGAAAAAGCCGACCATCTCTTTCCCGACCGCGTGCGCGTCATCGGTCTGGGCCAGACCGGCGTCGCTGTCTGCGACCAGCTGATCCTGCACGGTCATGGACTGCACGATCTTTCCGTCTTCGATTCCGACCAGCAGGCAATCGAGAGCTCGGTCGTGCCGAATCGTTTTCTGATCGGTGCCGAGGTGGTCCACGGCCTCGGTTGCAGTGGCGACGTGGAATTGGCGCGGGAGATTGTCGTTCGGGAAGAGGAACGACTGGCGAATGTCGCCAGCGGCTGCGACTTCCTTATCCTTGTTCTCGGCCTGGCCGGTTCCACCGGTGTGGCCTTGGCGGAGCATTTCATCCAGCTGGGGCGCAAGACCGGCGCGAAAGTCATCGTGGCTGGTGTCCAGCCCTTCGCCTTTGAAGGAGCGGGTCGGCGCGAAAAGGCGATTGAAGCCATTGCCAGTCTGCGCCAGGAGGCCGACAGTGTTCTGGTTCTTTCGCAGGATCGGATCGTCGAGGATGCCGCAGCGGTCAAGAATGTCCGGCACGGTTTTCATCTCATGCACCAGCTGTTGGCGCAAACCACGCAAGCCCTGGCGCAAATTGTCTGCAAGCGCGGCCTGATCCAGCTTTCCTTCGCCGATGTCCGCAGCCTTTACGGACGCTACACCGGTTCTGAAGTATTGGAGAATTGCTGGGTGGCCCACGTCGAGGGCGATATCCACGACGACACGGAAGATTTGATCCAGAAACTCCTGGCCTGTCCCATGCTGGCCGACGAAGCAGTCTGGAAACTGGTCGATCACGCCATCGTCGCGGTCAGCGGCACCTATACCCTCGGCCTTTCCGAGGTCCAAGAAATGGTTGGCGCGCTCAAGGACCGATTGCCCGTCAATGTTCCCATCGCCACCAGCGCGAGCCTCGATGAGGAGAGCAACGAAAAAGTCCGCATGACCGTGTTGCTGGCCATGACCACGCCCGTGGCGGTTCCCTCATCCGACAAGTCACCCGAGAAGAAGCGTTCGAAGCCGTTACAGCCGATTGCTGAAACCGTCACCCTGCCCGAAATCGAAGCGCGGCTCTCGCCGCCGATGACCGACAAGACCAAGCCGCCGCGGAAGGCAAAGCCCTCGCCCGACGTGGCCGAGAACCAGGTGAATCACGCCCCGGCTGAGACCGGACCGCTCCTTGTAACCGAAACGGAATCAGAAACGCCGCGTCCTTCCATAAAGAAGGGAAAATCCGAGCGCTTCATCGCCAAGCAGGAAGAGATGCAATTCGAGGGTCCCACCCGGGGTCGGTTCGAAAAGACCCACGAAACGATGTATCGCGGGGAAAATCTCGACCAACCCACTTTCCGCCGTCGTCGTCTGGCAATTCGGATCTAGAATTAGCCGACGGTCTTCACTCCCTCATTGTCGGCCTTCAGGACGAGGACCCGTGCCGGCAACTCGTGCCTGCGCGCCATCTCCAGCATCGCGGCGGAAATCGCATCGGGCTGATCGAGCGTGAGCGCCATCAGACACGAACCCGCGCCACTGAGGAAACTTCCCAGCGCCCCGGCCTCGCGCGCTGCAGTCAGGATCTCGGTAAAGCCGGGGATAAGTACCTTCCGGTACGGCTGATGGAGATGATCGATGAACAACCCGCGCAGCGCCGCGTAATCCTGCGTGCAAAAGGCCGCAGCGATTCGTGCCGTGCGCTGGACATTCTCCACCGCGTGGCGAAAGGGAACCTCCTTCGGCAGCAGTCCCCGGGCCGTCTCCGTCTTCAGGCGAAGATCGGGAACCAGCGTCACGAACGAGAGCTCCGGCTTTACCGCCACGCGTGTGAACGTGAAACCATCCTCGGGTTTATCGGACGCATGGGAACAGACCGCGAATCCGCCCAGGAACGAAGGCACGGCATTATCGGGATGCCCCTCCAGCTCGATCAACAAATTCAAGAGTTGCTCGTGTTCGACCGGGAACGAATCCCGGACCAGTTCCGCCAGACCCATCAACACGCCGAGCCGCACGGTGACACTGCTACCCAACCCGCGCGAAATTGGAATATCGCCCTCGATCTGGGCCTCGAACCCGAACGGTTTGATCTTGCCGTTGGCCGCATATTGGAAAAAAGCCTTGGCCGTCTCACCGATCATGCCGTCCGGCGCTTTCACCTGATCCGCACGCGCGATCGTAACCGTATTGTAGAGCTGGAGGGCCAGGCCGAGGCAGTCGAAACCGGGTCCGAGATTGGAGGTGCTGGCGGGCACGCGAACGATGGCGCGGGACGAAGACATGAGAGTTTTTTATCTCAGCGTCGGACGGGAGAACAGTCCAGAACGGAAGTCGCCTGAACGAATGTTTGACGAAACCCCTTGCCAATCCCTCCCGATCAAGGGATATTGGCCTTCCGCGCAACTTCCGGCGAGATGAAAGCCACGGTCAGGGAAGTGCGCCCACCTAATCGCGGGGTGGAGCAGCCCGGTAGCTCGTCAGGCTCATAACCTGAAGGCCGCAGGTTCAAATCCTGCCCCCGCAACCCTTTCTAGATTTCTACAGATAGGCCCATGAATTTGCCGTAGTGTTCTGCGGCTCTGATGAAGGCGCTGCTTTCAGCTTTACTCATGGGTTTGAAGGATGCCGAGGTAAGGAGAACAGATTTCTTTTTAGTAGCTCGCTTCCACGTGCCGATGACGCGGCCGTTCGAGACGATTGTCGGAAGGAAAATGCCATTGCTGCCGGGAACAATTTTGTTGGCATATTTAGGATCGAGGCAGGCACTGCGGTCCTGATAGCCGAGCAGAAATTCATCAAAACCGGGGAGGAGATACATGGAGGAAACTTCCTTGGACAGGGTGAGCTTTCCCGGGGACATCCAATAGACCTTATCCTTCACGGTTTCCTGGAGGAGATGCGGTGAAGCCAGGTCGATGGCTTCCCGGGCTTCGGAAATCTTCAATCCCGACCACCAGACGAAATCGTGGAGCGTGGCCGGACCGTGGCCGATGAAGTAACGCCGGGCCAGCTCGGCCAGCGCTTTTTCCCGTTCCACGCTTTTGGCGGGAGGCACCCATTCGTCGAGCAACGTGAAGGTAGCCTGCTTACCTTGATGCGAGCCAAAGCAGAGGAGGCCCTCCTGGGCCAGCCGCCAGAGAATGTGATAGCCGCGATGATTGTCGACCATGATGCGGGCGCGTCGGAGTGCCTCGAACATCTCTTCGCGGATCAGTTGCCTGCCGCCTTCCAGAGCACGGCTGAAAACCTTTTCGCACCGGATGAAAGTGGCATCGTCGAGCTCGAGCTGCCGACGGCGACCGGCGGCCCCCGCAACGATCCGCGGCGTCAAAAGCTTAAGCATCCAGCGGACATCCTTCGCCGCGGCGAAATGCAGTGTGCCACGCATCGGCCAGGTGCGGACGATGAGGCGGTCGCGCACCGCCTGCTGAATGTCGACCTCCGTCGCCCCCGGCACGCGTAGGCCCACGGCCCAGAGTGCGCTGGTGTAATCCTGCGCCTGCATCGCGACCAGATTGGACACTACCTCACCCGGCGTCCGGCATGTGGATGTGACGATGTGCTGACGGACGAGCCGATGATGGGCGAGCGTTTGCGGAGTCATATCTTTTCTCGAAAAGAGAGACTAGAATCCTTGTTCCAGCAGGCGCAGCTCGTCCGGAACGGCGACGGGAAGCGCGCGCGGGCCGGAACCTTCCAGCCGTATATCAAGAGTTTCAAGGCGCCGAATGAGGTCGAGCACCTCGGCACGTGCGTAAGGTCCACCGGCCGCGGCGCAGAAATGGGTGCGGCAGCCGAAAGGCCGATCCTGGTAAATCAGACAGTTTCCGTTTTCATGCAGCAGGGGACAGGCGCCGTCGGTGCGCTCGGGCATCTTCTTTCTCCCCGAGGCGCGCAGGGCGCGGGCCGCCAGGAGCGCCTCGCCGCGTGTGAGCTGCGGAGTTCGTCCCGTGAGCTTGAAGTGGCAACATTCGGTAAGACGGGTACAGGCACGCTCAAGGGGACGGTTGGCGAGTTCGCGGTAGACGGCTCGGACTTCTTCCAGCGCTTCGCGGCGCAACGTTTCGGCCCGGTTCGGAGTGCGGGAAGGCCGGGACGGTTTCATCGGGCGAGTGCCGGTGCGGGCAGGAAGGGCTCGGGCGAGGCCAGATAGCGGTCGCAGATGGCGAACAGGTCGTGCAACGTTAAGGCGGGTCGCAGCTCTTTCCAAAAGGCGTCGTCCTCGCCGATGCCGGGGGCGATATAGCCGAGATATTTTTTCATTTTGCCCACGTGTCCTTCCTCCCGCACGCCAGGCAGGAGGGTGGCTTCGTGGAGCTGCTCGATGTAGTTCCGCAGGTCTGCCAGCGTCGGTTGAGTGCGGACTTCCCCGGCCCAAGCCTCCCGAATCTGGTCGAAGAGCCATGGATTGCGGATCGCGCCCCGGCCAATCATGAGTCCCGCTGCCCCAGTCGTGCGCACGACCTGCCGCGCCGACTCGACGCAGCTCACATTGCCGTTGGCGAAAACCGGGCAGGGCATCAGGCGCGCGGCCCGCTCGATGGCATCGTCGTGGATGACCGGACGGTACATCTCGCGCACGGTGCGTCCGTGGACGGTGAGCGCATCGATGGGATGGCGGCGGAAAAGATCGAGCAGCGCCGGGAATTCATCCGGCGAGTCGTATCCGATCCGCGTCTTGACCGTGAACCGGAGATGCACCGCTGCCCGCACTTCGCGCAGGATGACATCGATTTTCTCCGGATGGCGCAGCAGGCCGCCACCCGCATCCTTGCGGCAGACGATGGGAGCGGGGCAGCCGAGGTTGAGGTCGATGCCCGCGATATTCCGCTTCTGCAACTCGAGAGCCGTTCGCTGGAGCGCCTCCGTGTCCTGCCCGATCATCTGGGCGATGATGGGCTTGCCATGGGGATTCTCGTCGATGGAACGGAGAATGTGCTTTTCCGGACGCGAGTCGCGATGAACGCGGAAGTACTCGGTGTAATAGACATCGGGCCCTCCGTAGCGCGAGAGGACCCGCCAGAAGGGCAGGTCGGTGATGTCCTGCATCGGGGCCAGGATCAGCAGGGGACGATTTCCGGAAAGCAGGTCGCGCATGACGGTGACAGCCAGTCTACCCGATTTCCCGGCAAACAAAAACCCCTTCTCCCGCGAAGGAGAAGGGGTTTTATGAAACTTGAATCCGTTTAATCTGAAACTTAGATCTTGGCCGTCTGGCGGCGGCGAAGCGTCACCACCAGCATGCCGAGGCCGCCGATGATCGCGAGAGCCACTGTCGAAGGTTCGGGCGCAGCAACGGTCGTCGTAATCTTTAGAAAAGCGAGATAACCACCGAATCCGGCTGTCGCGTTAAGGGCTGAATCCGTGATCGTGATAACTCCTCCCGCCGTGGGAGTAATGCCATTAGCAAAGGAAAGAGTACCATTGCCGAAACCGCTACCAGTACCATCGGCGGTAATTCCGTCAAAGGCGCCCGCATCGATACCGTTAACATTGACCGTATTGGCTCCTGCGAAGCTGAAATCTCCAATACGCCCCGTACTTGTGGCGTTATTCTGGCTTCCGCGTGAGCTTAAAAAAGTGAAGTTATAAACCAGTGCAGGATTTAGGCCGCTCAGGGTGAACGTTCCAGTTGTTCCCTTGGTAAGGTACGTGACGGAATTAGTAGCGGTATGGGGAAAAGAGGCATCAAGAGCCGTTCCTGAATAACCATTTCCATCTGCGGCTCCGAAGGAATTCCCAGTTGTAGCCATGGTAATGGTTACTGAGGTTGCGGCATTAGTCGAATCGACCAATGTAATATTTGTAGGATACGGGGATGCTCCAGCTACAAAAACATTATTCCAGTAGCCGGTATTGCTCGCGGATGTGTCCTGTCCCGTGGGATAGGTTCCTACATTGCCATTAACATCGGTAGTCGAATTATTGAAATTAATCAGGATGGTATTTGCTCGAACGGACGCAAAACCGAACGCGGCGATGCCGACCAGCGTGAGCAGGCAGACCCGAGAGAGGGAACGGATTTGGTGTTTCATAAATGTAATGCAAACAAAGCTGAACTTCCAAAAGTTGTCAATGTGATTTTTGGAATTAAAGGTGTCCTAACATGTTGAGCAGTGGTATATACATAACTTGCTGCCTATCAGCAATAAAGGCTGCTTTGTAACACATGGCTTGAGCCCTTAAGAAGCCGGAGATAAGTCTATCTATTCAGGAATCAAGGGCTTATGCGACAAACAGGTGACGTCTCTTACCCGCCAAAAACGGCGCGGCAAATCAGGACAGAGGCCACAGGACCAACGACATCAGCCACAATCCCAGCAGGAATGGCGTGACGAGTTTTTTTAATGTGGACCGATCCGAAATAGACGGCGATCACATAAAAAGTCGTTTCCGAGCAGCCGTAGAGGGTGCCCGCGGTCAGCGCCAGGAAGCTCGTGGCGCCATGGTCCTTGATGATGTCGGTAAGGAGTGCCAGCGAAGTCGTGCCGCTGAAGGGGCGGATCATGGCCAGCGGTACAAGCTCGGATGGGAAATGGAGTAGCGTGGTGATGGGCTGAACGAGCCAGGTGAGGAGATCCATGCCGCCCGCTACCTTGAACATTCCAACGGCGACAAGCATGGCGACGATGTAGGGAAAGATGCGGAGGATGACATTGAAGCCTTCCTTACCGCCCTCCACGAATTCGTCGTAGACGGGAATTCGGCGTAGCGCGGCATAGAGCGGGAAAAAGAGAATCAACCACGGCAGCGCCAGCATCGAGAGGGCATCGATCAGTCGCAGGGCGGGATTGCGTGCGGCAGCTTCGGGCAGGGGCATCCGGCCCAGGAGTTCCGGGAAAGCCACGACGGACAGCATGACAATGAAAAGCAGCGCCACGCTGAGGAGAATCCAGCCCGAGAAGGGAACCCATGGCAGTGTCTGATCCGCATGCTCGGTCTTTTCCACCACTTCCTGGCCGGTGATGATTTCAGGGGCTTCTTCTGGGAGAGGCGCCACAGATTCCTTTTCTCCGAGAGGGCGCAGGCGAAACCAGGGACTGCGCTCGAGCAGCTTGCAGGCGGCGATGGCGGCGGCATGCGCCACGGCGGTCGCGGCGAGGGAAGTGCCGATGATGACCGTCGCGTTGTGATTGCCGTTGATCGTGAGGAGGGCGATGACGGTGACCGGGATCAGCGTGATCGAACTGGTATTGATCGCGAGCAACATGCACATCGCATTGGTGGCCACGCCGGGGCGCCGATTCAGCGTTTCCAGCTCCTTCATTGCGCGAAGGCCGAGCGGGGTCGCGGCATTGTTCAGGCCGAGAATATTGGCAGCCATGTTCATGATGATCGCACCCATGGCGGGATGGTTCGGCGGCACCTCGGGGAAGAGCCAGACCATGACTGGTTTGAGGGCTAGGCCGAGGTGATTGACCAGTCCCGCCTTGTCGGCCAGCCGCATCAGGCCGAGCCAGAGAGTCATCACGGCGACGAGGCCCATCGCGATGGTGACCGCCACGTTGGCGCTGTCGACCGCAGCCTGACCGACTTCGCCGATCTTGCCGGTAAAGCCGCCGATCATGACCGCGAGGGCAATCAGGATGAGCCAGATGTAATTCAGCATGGCCCTCTCCTCTTTTTTCCATGACTGAGGAACAGAAAATCGCGATCGATTTTTTCACGAGAAATTCGGCGAGGAGTTCCGTGGGTCGATAGGCGACGCATCGACACTTTTTGCATCGTTTACGCGAAAAGGCCAGCGGAACCTGTTGAGCCAAAATCAATGGACCTGATGAGCAGCATTCTCCCGTTCCTACCCGCGGAAACCTACGTCCTGTTCAAAGTGTGCCTTTGGTTCATTTGAAAAAATGAAAGGGAAGAAAGTGAATGGATGAGATGGGGAAGATCTTATCTTTTGACCCGATAGGGGACGGGAGCCGTATTGGTCGGGTCGACACTATAATCGTTGGTGCTGAATTGGGCGTCCGGGGTGTTGTCAGTAATGGGGTCCGGTTCTGGCATGCCATCGATGTGCTCCACTGCTCCGACATCAGGCGGGGTGGAGCGCGGATTACCATAGATGTCCGTGGTGATCATGGGAATGGCCACGCCCTTGGCGATAAGGGGGCTTCCTTTGCGGGGATAAAATTTATCTTTGTCGATGAAGTAGGTGGGCGGTACGGGACCTTTGACCTCGAGGTTGTTTTCTTCCGTGAAGCGGGCGCCGGCGCCGCCGCTGAACTGAAGGATGTTATTCATTCCCTTGAGGTCTTTTCCCTGGACGACGTTGAAGACGAAGCAGTTTTTGATCTCGGTGGTGTAATAGGTTTTTCCATCGAACTCGCCACCCAGCACGACAAGGCAGGTGAGGTAGTGGACCATGGTTGTCTTGTTGCCCGAGGTAACGTTGTAGACGTGGAGGTTGCCGCCGAAGAGGGGAATGGGCGCATCCGGTTTGCATAAGCCGATAAGGACCTGGTTGTCGACCATGCCGAAGCAGACGGAGTTGACGTCGATGACGTTGTAGATGTAGCTCTCCGCGGGCTCGCCCAGGCCGACTTCGGACAAACGGGTGATGTAACCCCAGCCTCCACTGCGATAGACATTCTTGATCGTGGCATTTCCCCAAATAACGAAGATGGCGGTATCGCCGATGTCGACGAGTGTCGGGCCGGTGATTCTCCAATTATCGATGGTGAGTTTATAGAGAGAATGCGCCAGTACCTTGGTGGCGGGGCCGGTTCCGTCATTGATGACAATAACGTTCTTGATGGTCATGCCGATATTGACGTTGTGGTAGGTTGGCTCGATATCCCAGGTTCCAACATAAGCAGCGGTTTTTCCGGTCAGCTTGATCGTATCGAGGGTCAGATTGTTAAATAGGGTGGTATCAGGAGTGCCCTTGTAGGTAATGATGTTGCCCGCTCCATCAACGCCACAGCCGATATTTAAAAACGCGGCGCCCTTGATCGTCAGGTCCTCGCAATGGCCGGTGGGCGTGAACCCGGGGCCATCAAATCCCGAAAATGTGTAACCATAGATAGGCTCTTTCGGCTTGGCGTCATCGGTGCTGGGCTTCTTGGATTTGGAGATGCCATCGAAGGTAACCTTGGAGTCATGGCCGATGGTGATGGGGCCGTTGAAAGTGACTCCCGGCGCCTCGGGAACGATGGTGATGCCGGTCAGGTTGGTGAAGGTGCCTCCGGAATAAGTACCTTTGGCAATGACGACCGTATCGCCTTCTTCCAATCCGAGCATTTTTTGGGAACTCACATCAATCGCACCGCTTCCTTTGCCGACCGTGACGGTTTTGGCAGAGACTGGTGGCAGGGCAACAAGCAGTAAAAGCAGCAACGGTGGCAGACGGAAATCAAGAAGGGAAAACTGCCTCAGGAAATATGCTTTTAGTTTTACCGGATCGATATTCAGTCGTTCGCTCATGGGAAAGGATTAAGGGAAAAGGGGCGAATGGGGAATTGGCCTGGTGGCTAAAAACCTATAATCTGCGATTGCGTGAAAATTCCTCCCGGCGCCACTTCCTTCTGTCCTCCCGTGGTGCCCCTGGGTGCAGGTATGTTTCTGGATTCCTCCATGTGCCACACAGTTCGTTTGGGTGGAACAAAAGACTGGCTCCTGATTTGCACGCTGAAAGGTTCGGGTCTTTACCGGTTTGACGGCGGTGAATACCGCAGTCGTGTCGGCGATCTCACCTTGTTTTGTCCGCGTGCTTTTCAGGATTTCCAGATTTGCCCCGAGAGGAAGGAATGGGATATATTTTACGCCCACTTCCTGCCCCGGGCGGAATGGCTGGAATGGTTGAAGTGGCCTGAACTGGCGCCGGGCACGATGGTTATCCATTTGCGGGAAGCGGCCCTGCGGCATCGTATCGTTCGTCGTTTTAGGGATGTCGCCGGGTATTCCCGATCCCGGGAGGAGAGCTTCGGTTTGAATGCCCTGGAGGAAGTTTTGCTTTGGTGCGATTCCGTCAATCCGCAACAGGCCTCTTCCCGTATCGATCCTCGTGTCCGGAAGGCCATGTCTTTTCTCTCCTCCCATCTTGCCGAACCTTTTTCGGAAGAGCGTCTGGCCAGGACGGCGGGTTTGTCACCTTCACGGTTGCGGCATTTGTTCCGTTTACAGGTGGGAAGTTCTCCTCGTCATTATCTGGAAGAACTGCGCTTGCGACGTGCGGGGGATTTATTGGCCTTGTCCCGCCGGACCATCGGCGAAATCGCGGAGGAAGTCGGATTTATGAACCCTTTTTATTTTACGCTGCGTTTCAAGAAGTACACTGGGGAAAATCCACGCGCTTTCCGGCAGCGGATACTTCGGAAATAAGAAGAATGACGGGATAAGTCAGCCGAATTATCGATCCCATTCGAAAATAACGCCCATGGCCGTCGCGCGGTCGTTGAGGAGCTGGTCGTAGGCTTCACGCGCCTTGGAGGGGGCGAATCGGTGGGTGATCAGGTCGCCGACCCGCATGCGGCCGTCGAGGAGGAAATCGAGGAAGAGTCCACCCATATTGGGCCGCGTCCAGTGGAGGTGATCGCCCGCGACGAGCGGGGGATCGCCGAGATGGGCGCCGCGAATCTGTACGCCGCGGTTCAGTACGTCGCCGGTCAGGTGCCAGTCGGTCGGCGCGCCAGGATCGCTCAGGAGGATGAGCTTGCCGAAGCGTCGGGCTAGGCCCAAAGCGGAAGTGAGGACAGCGGGGTGTCCCGTCATGTCGTAGACGACATCGGCGAGGCGACCGCTGGTGATCTCGGCGACGGCATCGCGAGCCTTCGCGGCATCCATGTTCAGGAGATGGGTCGCACCGCCGCGCTTGGCCATTTCGAGGCGCTTCGGCGCGGTGTCGATGGCGATGATCGACCGGGCGCCCCAGATGCGCAGGTGGCGCACCGCCATCTGGCCGATGAGGCCGAGCCCGATGATGACCACGTCGTCGCCCAGCTCGTGCTCCGCGCGGCGCATGCCAATCTGGGCCACGGAGGCGACGTTGAACCAGGCAGCCTCGTCGTCGCTGATACCGTCAGGGATGGGCACGACAGGAAAATTGCCGTTGTCGGCGGGGATGACCACGCGGCTCGCATGGTGCGCACCGACCGCGACGCGATCCCCGACTTTCACACGGGTCACACCTTTCCCGATTTCGGTCACATGTCCCGCCACGCTGTAGCCGGGATGAAACGGATACCGGATCCAGTTATCCCACGACGAACCGGGCGCGAAGCGGCGGCTCAGACAGGTGCATTCGGTGCCGGTCGAGATGAGGGAACGATGGGCGGCCACGGCGATTTCGCCGGGGCCGGGAGGCTGCGGCGCGGGAAGGGGCCGGACTTCGAGCTGGTTCGCGCCGGTAAAAACGATTTCGAGCGAGGAGGAGTTCATTATCGGCGGGATCGTCCGGTCCGGGCAGGAGCCGCGGCGGGACGGCGGCGCATCGCGGCGACCTGATCCAAGAGAAACAGAACCGCGCCAATTGTGAAGAAAAAGGTGGGAAGATTGATCAGCTCGTTTTTCATTGGCGCGAAGACATAGATCAGCCAGCCGATGGGCAGCGCTAGCAGGCAGGCTTGTCCCGCCCACGAAAAGAGGCGACCTGCGGCAGTGGCAAGCGCGAGAACGGCGAGGATGAGGACATCGTTGTAAGTATTGCGGTAAGCGGGCAGAAAAAGATCGATCACGAAAAACCAGGCGGCGAGGCCGAGGAGAAGCGTTTCCGTCGGAAGCCCGCGCGAAAACCAAAGCCACGCGAGAAAAAGCGCTCCTACAGCCAGAAGCGGCGGAAGCTCGGGAAAGGGTTCCAGACCGAGTGCGCGCAGTCCCGCATGGACGGAAAAATCGGCATAAGGAATGAGCACGAAATTACCGAGGATGTCGGTGGGTATCCCCTCGATGGTGGGCGGAAAGTGTTGCGGAGGTGGATGGGGATCTTCGCCCATGCGATAGAGGTAGGAGTGGTCCCCCATCGCTGTCGCGTAGTTCGTCCAACTGGCGGAATTCAGCAGCAGCGGCAGTCCGATCCCGAGCAGCAAACCCACGACAGCTCCCGGCAATTGCCCGCGCCGATGCAGCAGAAGAAACGGAGCAAGAATCAGGAAGGGAGGGCGCAGCGCAACGAGCAGACCCGCCAGTAATCCCGTCGTGAAGCGTTGCGCAGTTTTGGGATCGAGCGTAGCGGCCAGCCACCACGCGAAAACGAAGAGGAGTAGAACGTAGGACTGTCCACGCTCGGCGTGGAGCCGCCACGCCGCCGTATAGGTGAACGCAGTGACGATGGCAGCCAGGAGCAGTCGCTGCCGGGACTCCGTACAGCGGCGAAGCCACAATCCCAGCGTGCCGAGCAGCAGCAGCCACTGGAACGGCAGCCAGAGAAATTCCGCGAGCCGATAGGGCAGCAGCGCGAGTGGCTCGTGCAGGAGCAGCAGTGCGGGCGTGGCGGTGGTTTTGCTCACCGGGAGGAGGGGATTGTTGTAGGGATCGGCGTACTTCTCAGGCTGGGAGCGGCCCCATTTGTAATGGTAGGCGTCGAAACCGTCCGCGAGCAGGCGGACACCGGTGATGCGGTTGCGCAGGTCGATGCCCCCGCCTTGCGTGACATTGCCAATGTCGAGGCCGAAGCTGACGAGCAGCAGCAGGCCCACGGCCACCCAGCCCAGCGTCGGCGCGATCCCTTTCATCAAACCGGACGATAGGGGCATTCGCGAATTATCGAAAGCGGGAATGCGCAGATGGCATGGAGTAAGTGGATCGCCGTCCGGACTCTCCTGTGATACGCTTTCGGGCCATGAGTCCCCCGCTTTTCGAGGCGTTGACGACCACTCCCTTCCTGACGGGATTGAACGTGCCTGCATTGACCCTGCTGGCCTCGGAGGGAATCGTCCACGGCTTCAGCCCGGACGACATCATCGTGCGCGAGGGAGAGGAGGGGCATTCGTTTTTTATCATCGTCAAGGGCGACGTTGAGGTGACCAAACGCCAGGATGCGGGCCATTCGGTGTCCCTGGCGCGGCTGCACGACGGCACTTTCTTCGGCGAGATGTGCGTGGTCGACCCGGTTCCGCGGACCGCCACGGTGCGGGCGCTTTCTCCGGTGACCCTGATCGAGATCCGGGCCGCGACCCTTCACCACCTCTACCTGAAGATGCCGGATCAATATGCCATCATGATTCTCAATTTGGCGCGGGACATGGCTCGGCGGCTGCGGGTTTTGGACGAGGCCTATGCTGCCAGAAGTAATTGCTGAAACTTTTGAATCTTGGGAGTGTTATAGACATGTTTCAGGTTGTTGTGATCTGGAATCCGATGCGAATGAGAATCTTGTTCAAAAATAGGAAGACGAATGGCTTTACGCTGGTTGAGCTTCTTGTGGTTATAGGGATCGTTGCCATTCTGGCAGGGGTCAGCTTGAGCTACCTCTCGTCCGCGATGAACCGCGCCCGCACCGCGAAATGCTCCGGGAATTTACGCTCCATCGGCGTCGCGCTTCTCTCATTTGCCGCGGATAACGACGGCAGTTTTCCTGAGGCCGGGGGCTACATTACCTACGGTACGGTCGACAAGGGCGGCACCGGAAAACCCGGCTGGACGGAGCAGTTGAATCCCTACATCCCGACCAGCGTTAATCCCAATCAGGTTTATAAATGTCCCGATTCGAGTTCGCTTATCCCGCGCAATGTTAAGTACGCCTATTTCTTGGGCGCACACGCAGGCATGGCGGCTGATCATGGTTACTCAGCGGTGAGCCTGTTGCGGACCCACGCGGCTAGTCAGCTCATCCTGGCCGGAGATATCGCCTTCGACAGCAACCTGGCCGAGGACGACGCCGATAAGGACGATTATACTCAGGATCCCGCCTTCAACGGAAATAGTGGGGCGATTCGCATCCATCAGGGAACGGTGAACATCCTCTTCGCCGATGGCCACATCGAGAATCTCCGCAAATTCGACAAGGATGCGATAACCACCCGCTATGATGGTCCAGGTTACGATTATCTTTCGTCGCCGTAAGCTTTTCAGGGCGATCTAGTGCTTCATCCATGAGACCACGCAGGGTCCCCGGTGCCGGATCACGCGGCCAGCCGGAGTTTTCTGATGGAACTCGCTCCCCTTGGGGACGCACAAGTGTGTTTCCTGTTCGGTCTGATCGAGAACGATGAGGCCAGTGGGCGTCGGCATGGCGATGTGGAGGGGGCGGAAAGTTTTTATAGGAGAGACGAGGGTGAAGCTTTTCCAGCGCGGTTCCAGCATTCGCAACCCGGAGAGTTCCTGCGACAACAGATAGGCCGGGCCCGAGGCCCACGCGTGGCACATGCTGCGCCCGAAGCTCCGGCCATAGAACTCAAGGTGCTCCTTGCCACGATGTTTCGGATCGTAGGCTTCCCAGAAAGTCGAAGCGCCCGCGTCGATCATGCCGCCCCAGTAAAGGCTGATGTCGGCGGTCATTCCCGCCAAATCTCCGGCTTGCGCCCGGGCGAAGTTTTCGAAGAAACGCATGTAGGGAGTCCCGACCGGGGTCACCTTCGGATTGTTCAGGACATTGGCCAGGATCGCCTTTTTCTGCCCGCCGGTGGCGAGGCCCGAGAGGATGGCGAGAAAGTTGGCGTGGCGTCCAAAGGTGCGGGAGGCCTTGCCCTGATGAAACGTCTCGACGAAGACGCCGCGGCGCGTGTCCCAGAAAGTGCGCTGGCATTTTTTGTGCAGCGCCGCGTGCTTGCGCCGGACGCGATTGAGCAGCTGAGTCGAGCCGGTTCGCTCCGCCAGTTGCGCGACGGAACGCAGTGCCCAGAGGTAGAGAAATTGCAGCGCTGAGACGGCTCCGCGCTTGTCCATCTCCATCCAGTCGAGGAAAAGCCAGTCGCTGGCGCGGGGAATCAGCCAGCCGTCGGCGTCTTCGCGTGATTCAAGCGCGGCCAGCATCTCCTCCACCGTGGCGAGCGAGCGGGCGACGAAGGCGGGATCGTCGAAATACCAGTCGTACCGTTCGAGGCTGAGGAGCCAGTAGAGCGTGTAGTCGATGATGTTGTTGGCGAAGACGGCGCGGGGCTGCAGTCCCGCCAGCGCGACGAGAGTCTGGCGGATGACGGCCGATTCGTGGAAGGCAACGGCGCCGCTGAGGATCGAGACGTAGAGATCGCCCACCCACGGCATGCGGTCGCGCTTGAGGCCGTCGACGATCAGCTCGCGGAAGCAGGTGCGCAGCGTGTAGGCGGAATGCATCCAGACTTTGGTGAGCCGTTCGTCCCCGGAGGCGAAGGCGCCGCGGTAGGCCGCGGGGTAGAAATCGGCGTGGCATTTCACCGAGGTGATCTGTTCGGAGGGAACGCCGAGCGTGAAATGGGTCATGGCGCGGCGCGGCGTGCGGAGGATTTTTCCGGCCTGCACGCGAGCGGAGAAGGGAACCTGATCGGCCTCGTTTTTGCTCCGCGCCTCCTCGGGGGATTCTCCCGCGTTGAAGAGGATCGCAACCGATTTTTTCGCTTTGATTTCGAGCGCGGCGACGACTTCGGGAGCAACGCGATAAAGATCGTTTCCGACTCGCTTCGGCTTCAGCGTCAGGGTGGGAAGCGAATCGAGATGGGGCGCCGGGCGATCCGGGACGACGGGGACGAGGGTGGGGGCGGTCCACTGGGGACCGTCGTGGCTCGCCTGCCACTCACCGTCGGTTTTCAGCACGGGGCTATCGAGGAAAAAAGTTGCGGGGCCGCCGAGGTTGTTGACGATGCACTCGATCGTGTTTTCGCCGGGACGCAGGTGGCGGAAGAGTTCGAACCGGGCGGAGCCTCCCGTTGCCGGGGCGGTGTGATGGAACCGGGGCTTGCCGTTGATCGCGATGCGGAGCGTGCCGGTATGCGTGATCTCGACAAAGCGAACACGTTTGCGCGGCGATTTCCAGTCGAGGCGGCGCTGGAAAAAGACGATGGTGGCCGGGGGACGGAAGAGACCGGGATGCGCCACTTCCCTGCTCTCGGCGAAGCCCTCGAACTTCATCCGCGCCAGCAGGAAGGCTTCGAGGTCGCCGGGGCCGTAGAGCCAGTTCAGCGGCGCGGGCTCGTTGATCGAAAGCGGGAAGAGAACGCGGGGCGGGAAAGGCGCGCCGGCGGAATAGGCCGGATCGATGTTGAAGGGATG
>Ga0105237_10003813_pt1 | contig 17715 bp, 10 predicted proteins | sample KBSC24metaG_FD_81520 | JGI IMG/M metagenome (GOLD analysis project Ga0105237, IMG submission 81520) | Corn rhizosphere microbial communities from Kellogg Biological Station, Michigan, USA - KBS C2-4 metaG | ecosystem: Host-associated > Plants > Roots > Rhizosphere > Soil | place: Michigan, USA... | reverse complement strand
TTCTGGTCGACGACGGCGGACAGAAGTACGTCTTCAGCGCAGGCAAGGACGGCATTCTCTGGAAACTGGACCGGACCAATGGCAAGTACATCGGCCACAAGGAAACCGTGTTTCAGAACGTTTACGACTCCATCGATCCGAAGACCGGGGAACCGCACTTCCGCAACGACATCGTCGAGAACCAGATCGGCGAATGGGTGCAGGACTGCCCGACTTCCGAGGGCGGGCACAACTGGCACGCCATGAGCTATCACCAACCCACCAACCAGATCGTGATTCCGTTGGCGCAGAGCTGCCAGGAAATGAATCCGCAGAAAGTGGACTTCGTCGAGGGCGGCGGCAGCGGCGGCGGCGCGGCGCGGCGCTTCTTCGAGATGCCCGGCAGCAATGGCAACGTCGGAAAGTTCGCCGCCTACGATGTCCGCACGCTTAAGGAGAATTGGAAACTCGAACAGCGTTCGCCGTTCATGACCGCGATCCTTTCTACGGCCGGCGGCATCGCGTTTGTCGGCGACATGGATCGCTACTTTCGCGCGGTGGATGTGAAGAACGGCAAAGTTCTGTGGGAGACCCGCCTGGGCACATCCGTCCAAGGCTTCCCTCTCACGTTCAGCGTGGGCGGCAAACAGTACATCGCCGTTTCGTCGGGACTGGGTGGCGGCAGCCCGCGTATGGTGCCGGGCGTGCTGGCGCCCGAGGTGCACTATCCGTCCAATGGGAACGCCCTGTACGTGTTCGCTCTACCCGATCGACGGTAGACCTAACCCACGACCACTGGCCGAAAACCACCAGGTGGCGAATTTCGACCGCCGTATGGTGACGAAAACCCTCCATCTTTCAACCATTTAGTGCGTGGCATTCAACATGCACTTGATGGCATGGAAGGTGAGTCATGTATCGACATATTGCAGTCATATTTTCCGTTGCGAGCTTTGCCACGGCAGCATTCGCTCAGGACTCCGGTGGATGGCGGAAATTCGGAACATCACCGGGTGATCAGAGTTATGCAGTGAACCAGGCTGGTCCCCCGCAGAATGGACCGCAGCAAAATAACGCTCCGCCTCCGAATTATTCGCAGGGGGCTCCGGTACCCTCTCAGATCACGCTTCCCGCGGGCACGTTCGTGCGGGTTCGCGTCAATGAAAAACTCTCCAGCGACAAGAATCAACCGGGCGACTTTTTCACCGCAACTCTAGAGCAGCCGCTAGTAGCGAACGGCGTGGTCGTCGCACAACGCGGGCAAAACATCGCGGGACGAGTCACGGAAGCTGTGAGAGCAAAGGACGGTAATGGGCGATCGCGCCTGGGCCTGGAGCTGACCGATCTTAGCCTGGTCGACGGGCAGCAGGTCCCGATCCGAACCCAGCTTATTGAATACCATCGCGCGAACAATGACGGCCGCGACGCTGGCGTGGTCGTCGGCACCACGGCCGCAGGAGCAGCCATCGGCGCAGTCGCCGGCGGAGGTGTGGGAGCTGGAATCGGCGCGATCGCCGGCGGTTTGGCGGGCGCCATCGGAGTAGTCGCCACACGCGCGCATGCTACCGAGATACATCCGGAGGCGATGCTGACGTTCCGCACACTAGGCCCGGTCTCAATTGCGACCGATCAGTCCGGCGGCGCATTTCAACCGATGCCCCAGCGCAACTACCAGTCGTATCAGGATCAGGTTCAACCGAGGCAAAGTGCCGTTGCACCGCCAGCGCCTTATTACGGTTATGGCTACGGCTACGGCGGTTACTATGATCCGTATTACTATCCCTACGGCGGATTTTATGGTCCCGGCTTCGGCTTCGGATTCTATTCGCCTGGGATCGTCATTCGCGGTGGCGGCTTCCGTGGCGGTGGTTTCCGCGGCGGCTTCCGTGGCGGGCACCGTTAGACTATTTTGCAAATCGTAGTTCGCAAGACCTCCACCGCACCGGTACAATGTGCAGTGGAGGTCTTTTCTTTTGCGAAAGTATACGTTGCTCGCCGTCCTCGCCGTCTCACAGGTAACTGCTCCCGCCGTTTTCGGGGCCGAAGGACTCGCTAAAGTTTACGATGACCAGGTGTCCACCGTAGAACGCGAGGTCCTGGGTTTGGCGCAGAAAATGCCTGCCGATAAGTACGACTTTGCGCCCACCGCTCCTGGCACTTTCACTGGCGTCCGTACCTATGCCCTGCAGGTGCGGCACATCGCGACCTACATCTACAGGATCGCCGCGTCCGTGTCGGGCGAAAGGGCGCCGGTCGAGATTGGACCGACCGACAATGGCCCGGACACGCTCAAGACCAAGGAGCAGATCATCGACTACTTCAAGGGCGCGCTGGCATTCGCTCACAAAGCCATGGGCACGCTCAACGAGAAGAATATGTTCGATCAGGTGCCCTCGCCATTTGGGCGCGGAACGATGATGCGCGTCGCGGCGGCGGCCTTCCTTGGCCAGCACAGTTACGACCACTATGGACAGATGGTCGTATACAGCCGTATGAACGGTGTGATTCCGGGCGGCGGTCCCCCTCCCGCCGGTAAGGGCAAAGAGAAGTAGCTACGGCCTCACAACCCACGCTCCGAACTGCGTGGGGCCAATCAACTGCGCTCCTAGAGAGACTGCTTCCTGTTCCATTCTTGCGGCCAGCGTCTCGATCTGCAGCTCGGCGGCGGTAGCCAAGCCGAATTGCTCGATTCGCGGTAACAGACTGCGAATGGTATCGGCGACCCATCCAAAGACGTACGAGTCCGGCTCGCCGCCTACCGGTATCTCTCCCTGGATCGTAGGCCAGGGCAAACCGGCATCCAGGAAGGTGCGGGCCAGACGCCTGCCGAAATCCGGCGGATTGCCTCCGCGCCGGAACGCTTCGCTCATGATGGTGTAAGTCCGCATCCACAGCGGGGTTTCGGGCCAGGGCGGGACCACCTGGCCGAAGTCGAGCTCGTGGAAGATCAATCGCCCGCCGGGCTTTACCAGCGATGCCACGTGACGCAACGTCGCGGCCGGATCGGCTTGATACAGCAGTACGTAGCGTCCCACTGCGGCATCGAACAGTTCGGCGCCCCTAAGTTCTTCCAAATGGACTTGGTCGAATTTCACGTAGTCCGCACAGCCGTGCCTGGTCGCACGTTCGCGGGCCCGCGCCAGCGCTTGCGCATCACGATCGACGCCCAGGACGCTGCCCGTGGGGCCTACGAGATCCGCAGCCAGGAGGGAAACGTCCCCCATGCCACAACCGAGATCGAGCACGCGCATTCCTGGTACGAGTCCACCAGCGCGGAAAAAACGCTCGGTCCATCCCCGCAGAAGAGCGGCCTGCTTCAGAAGACGTTTCTGTTCATGCTCCGAATAGCCGAGGACATAATCGGGGGCGGACATTAGCGCGTTTCCTCGTGGACTACTTTGCCGTCAACCACGGTCAGCACCGACTTCAGCTTCTTGATGGCTTCATCGGAAACCTTGGCGGGATCGAGATAGTCCTCGCTCAACACTGCAACATCGGCGAGCTTGCCGACCTCTATGGTTCCGAGTTTGTTCTCCTCGTGCGTGTACCAGCCGTTTTCCGATGTATACAGCCGCAGAGCCTCGATCCGGGTCAACTGCTGGCCGGGGTTGATCATTTCACCCGCCGAATTCTTGCCCGTCACCATGTAGTAGATCTCGAGCCACGGATCGAACACCGACACGGCGGCCGCATCCGACCCCGCGCCGACGTGAATGCCGCTATCGACGATGGTCCGAAAGGGCGGCCCACCATTTTGCGGTGTACCGCCGAGATACAGCCACCCGTGCACGGCTACGCCCGCTCCGATTGCCTTCAAACGATCGAGCGTGGGCTTGTCGATCTTGGGGACATGTCCAATCGACCAGTGCAAGTCCTTGATCGGTGTAACGGCGTTGACTTTTTCGAAGGTCTCGGTGGTGAACTTGTCCTCATTCAGCGAAAGTGTGTGCTGCTGGAACGCCCAGCCGTATTTCGCGACGAGTTGCAGCGCGGTCTCGTAATTCGCCGGACCGCCCTGCGGGGTGACTCTCCAGGCCGCGGCAAACTCGCCGATCCCGGAAGTCTTCAGCATGTCGTCGCCGAAATCGGGGAAGTTATTCAGCAGACGCTGCTTCAGAATGGGGACGTCGGGGCGCGTGTCCTGCGTCAAATAAAATATCCGCAGGCGATGCGTCATCTTTCCTTCGCGGTGCAGCGCCATGAACGCGTCGTACATGGTCCACGGATTCAGGCTCTCAACGCTCTCGGCTTGTGCGGCGTCTTGCATGTCGGGCGTGCCGGGGATGGTGAACGCACCCATGTCGACACTGGTGGTCAATCCGAAACTGGTGAGGTAATTCATCGCGTCCACGGTTCCACGCTTCATGTCCTCGAAAGTCTGAATGGCGCGCAGTGCGTTGAGCGCGGCGTTGAATCCCGGCCCCGCGATCACGCCGGTAGGACTCACCATGATTCCTTTCGAATCGAAAAACGCCTTGCCGCGGCTGTTAGTGACGGTTCCGCCCCCGTTCAGAAGATAGGGATGATCCGGGAGCGCCGCATCCAGCTCGGCCAGCGTCGGCAGGCGCTTTTCCGTCACCTGCTTGGCGTTGAAATCGCCCAGTGTGGTGATGAAAGATCCCGCCGGTACCGTCTTGGCCTTGGCTTTGAGCATGGCTTGAATGTCGGCGATGGAAGCAGCGGTTTCCAACCGAATGTCGTATCCGGGGCGCATGCCCAACAGCACGATGTGATTGTGATTGTCGATCAATCCAGGGACGACAGTGCGGCCGCGCAGATTGATGGTCCTGGTACACGGACCGGTGCGGGTATCGCCGGTCTTACCTACAGCAGTGAACTTGCCGTCCTGGATGACGACTTCGGACACGATGGAGTTCTGCTTGTCGAGCGTCACGATCTTTCCATTGGTCAAATGGAGATCGCGCGATCCAGTACAGGTGTTCTGCTGGCCGAAGGCGTGGCCGGCGAGCAATACGGCAGTCAGAGCTAGGGAGCGGTGCATCAAACATATATTACTTCCAAAGCTGTAGAATCTCGCTATGGCTTTCTGGAAAGACTCGCTCCTTTTTGTGGCTCTCGCGCTTCCAGTGGTTGCGCAGCAGCCCTGCGAACGCCTAACCTCACTGAACCTGCCGGGCGTAACCATCACACTGGCTCAAACCGTTGCGGCGGGATCGTTCACTCCGCCGGCGGCTCGCGCGGCCGTCAATGTTCCGGCATTTTGCCGCGTGGCCGGCACCATCACGCCGGAGGTCCGTTTCGAATTGTGGATGCCGGCGGCCTGGAACCGAAAGTTATTGACGGCAGGCAACGGCGGGCTGGCGGGCACCATCAACTACAGCGCGATGCTCGACCCGCTGCGGCGCGGCTATGCTTCGAGCAGCACCGATACCGGACACGTCGCGGACAACGATGCTCACTGGGCGCAGGGCCACATGGAGCGCGTGGTCGATTTTGCGCATCGCTCCGTGCACGTCACCACGCAGGCCGATAAGGCCATCCTCAAAGCGTTCTATAGCGCAGCGCTCGAGCATTCCTACTTCAGCGGCTGCTCGCAAGGCGGTCTGGAAGCGCTGACCGAAGCGCAGCGCTATCCTCGCGACTACGACGGCATTATCGCCGGCGATCCTGCGAACTACTGGACGCATCTTTACGCAGGGGGACATCTGTGGATTGCACAGGCCACCCTTAGCGATCCCGCCAGCTACATTCCCACAACCAAACTGCAGATGATCGGCGATGCGGTGTATGCCGCTTGCGATTCCATCGACGGCATCAAAGACGGAATTCTCAACGACCCGCGGCGCTGCCATTTCGATCCTTCAGTACTGCTCTGCAAAGGTGGCGACGCTCCCACCTGCCTGACTCAGCCACAAGTGGACGCGGTAAGAAAGATCTATCAGGGCGCGCGAACATCCGACGGAGAACAAATTTTTCCCGGCATCATGCCGGGCGGTGAGGCCGGGCAGGGTGGCTGGAGCACCTGGATCACGGGCGCCGACCCGGGCCGGGGATCGCACTTCACGTTAGGGTTTCCGGCGCTCAAAAACATCGTATTCGAAAATCCGGATTGGGACTTCCGGACCTTTCGCTTCGATCGCGTCCAGGGCATGGACAGCGATGTCGATTTTTTGGATGCCAAGATGGGTCCGATCATCAACAACACGAACCCGGACCTGCGCGCTTTCCAGGCCAACGGCGGAAAACTAATTCAGTATCACGGCTGGGCGGATCCCGACATTTCGCCGATCAACAGTATCAACTACTATCAGAGCGTGGTCCAGTTTATGGATCGCGATGGACACGGGTTGAGCGAAACCAAGAATTTCTATCGCCTGTTCATGGTTCCCGGAATGTTCCACTGCCAGGGCGGTCCCGGACCGAATACGTTCGACGCGCTCGCCGCGCTGGAACAGTGGAAAGAGAAGGGTGCGGCTCCGGAAAAGATGGTGGCGACACACGCATCTAACGGAGCCGTGGACCGTTCACGACCGCTATGTCCGTATCCGCAGGAAGCGCAGTGGAGAGGCAGCGGCAGTACGGATCAGGCGGACAGTTTCGCCTGCGCATTGCCTAAAGTTCCTTAGGTTACGGCAGAACGTTATACAAACGCTCGTCGAACGGGCTTCCCAGTCCCATTTGGAGCTGATCCCGGAAGGCCTTGCTGTGAGGAGCGGCCAGATGCGCATCGTACGCCTGCTTGCTCTGCCACACTTCGACGATGGCGAAGTGATTCGCACGGGCCACGTCCCGTAGGGCTTCGAAGCGGACGAACCCGGCGTCCTTGCGATTGTCGGCAGCGAACTGCTGCAGAAGTTTGGCAGTCGTGTCGGCGAAATTCGGATACACATCGACATAGGTGACCACGTGCAGTTGAGGCTCGGCCTTCTGCTGCGCCATTAAAGCGCCGAATGTCACCAACAGAATGAACAAAGCAATATGTCTCATCACGGTAAACCTCCCACTTCCGTCGCAAACAGCATCGCCATGGCCCCCCCGCGCGGATCCGGACCTAAGATCGCCTCGCGATGCAGATAATCCTCTAGAGTCTTTTGTTTGTTAGTGGATTCGCACACATCCACTAACTGGCCGTCTCTTCCCACTCGCGCCGATACAGCGTTAAACGCGCGATTGACGCGAGGCTGATATGCCGCCGGATCCAGCCAACCTTTGCGGATGCCGCGCTCCATCGCCAACCCGATCATCGCCGTCGCCGATGTCTCTGCGTACGATCCCGGCTGGTCAATCACCTCGTGCCACATGCCGTCGTCGTCCTGAAATTTCGCTAGGGTGAACATGTGCTGTTGGAACTCGGCCATCATGTGCGAGTACGCAGGATGATCCCTGGGAAAATCGGAAAGCGCCAGAGCCAGGCCCAGCGCCGGAAAAGCATTCCCGCGTCCCCAGGCCGCGTCGGTCAAGGGCGAATGGCGGTATAGACCATCGGGTCGTAAGACTAGCTTTTGCATGAAGGCGAAATGGCGTGCGGCGAGATCGAAGTACTTTCGCTCGCCCGTCAACTTGCCGGCTTTCACTACCAGAGGCGTCGCCATGAAAATCGAATCCGACATCTCGTCATGGAATGGCATGGACTCGCGCATCTCGCCGGTTTCGGTGAATCCCAGATCGGCTGCTTTGCGAACCAGCTCGGCGTATGCTTTGTTGCCGCTGCGCTCCGCCAATTCAGCGAACACCAAGTGTCCCGCCAGCGTCAGCGAATTTGCTCGATTCAAGACGTTGCGAGAAGGATCCAGATACACCGCGGCGAGCTTTTCCACATCCGCGACGTGTCCTAGCCGCATCTGCGCGATCAGCGCCATGCCAGGTAGATAAGTGAGCTGGTTGAAGTCGTGCCCGAAGTACTGCGCCAGCTCCTCGGCTAGCTGCTGCGGCGAGCGCGCGCGCCTCTGGCTCATCTCGGAATGCGCTTCGGAAAATCGAAGATCACGCGGCAGCGACAACAAGGTGGTCGGACGGGCCATGATCATCACGCGCGCTGGAATCCGGCCTACCCCCGCAACCGCGTTTGTCGAAAGCGCATGCGCTAGGCCCGCGTCGGAGCCTCCCAGGACCAGCACCAGATCCGGCGCGTGAAGCCCGATCCATCGCCACAGGACGTGAGACTCCGCATTTTCGCGGTACGCGACACCGGTCGGGGGAAATACGAGCGGGTGGTTATCGGGATTGGCCAGTGGAATCGCCAACAGGTGAAAGCGGCGGCGGCTCGGCGGGTTGGATTCTAAATCCTCTACCTCGGCGGCGATCATTCGCCCGGAATCGCTGTCGCCGTTCAGGCCTCCGATTAGCATGACGGTGGGCGCAGTGGGCGGAGCCGCCGCAACGACGAGCGCCTCGATGGGCTTCCCGCTGGCGCTGAGGCCGATGATCCTGTGCTCGGCACCCCAAAGGGGCACAGTGAGAACGATCGTCGTGGCTATGAAACACAGCGGGGTCGCGCGACCAATCATTGGATGATTGTACTTCTCTCGCTGCCCGCCGAAGTAGCCTACCTGGGTTTGTCGGGCTGGCAAGCCCCGCCCAGCGGTGGCACCCGCGAGGCTCAAAAACCTCCACTTTTTGGGATTACTGTTGCTCTGGACATACCGAGAATTGGATATTCGAACGATGGCGTCTTGCATGCAAGTATTAGTTGTAAAAAGTTATTGAAAGGTGCGGATTTACTGGGTTTTCGCGATTGACAAGCATTCGGACCTGAAGTAATCTGACCGTGGATAGAGGCCACTCGGCCTTGTCCATTTGGGGGTTTTCATGTTGCGCTCTCTTGCTCTATTGCTATGCACTATTTCTCTGCTCGGAGTGCTTTCGGCACAAACCGGCAACGGTACGATCACGGGCGTGGTCACGGATCCAACGGGGGCGGTAGTCGCCAACGCGTCGATCGAAGTTAAGAACACAGATACGGGAGTAGTCTTCCACGCCGTCACGACAGATACGGGAAACTACACCGCCACGCAGGTGCCGATCGGACAATACGAGATCACGGCGACTGTGCAGGGATTCAAGAAGTACAGCCGCACAGGCCTATCGCTGGCCGCTGCGCAAGTGATGCGGATCGATATTCCACTAGAGGTCGGCACGACTAACGAGTCCGTAACCGTGAACAGCGAGGCGTCGCTGCTCAAGACGGAGAGCGGCGATATGGCGCACAATATCACTTTCGGCGATCTTAAGGACTTACCGCTATTGGGTATCGGCGCTTCCGCGTCTGGGAGCTCCGGCGTTCGCAATCCGTATAACACCGTAGTGGCCATTCCTGGCGTTAACTACTCCCCCAACTTCGCGATGATTGTGAACGGCGCGCCTACTAATACTGCCGCCTACCGCGTAGAGGGTCTGGACAACACGAATCACACCGTGTCTTTTGCACTACAGGAAAATCAGCCGAGCGCCGATGCGATCCAGGAGGTCGCCGTACAGACCAGCAACTACGCCGCGGAGTTCGGGCAAGCCGGCGGGGGCTTGTTCAACATCACGATGCGTTCCGGCACCAACCAGTTCCACGGAAGCGCTTACGATTACAACGTGAATGAGGATTACAATGCAGCCTATGCTTTCACGAATGATGGAGGCGGTCACAAGATCCGGCCGCGAGCCCGCCGCAACGACTATGGCGGCAGCCTGGGCGGTCCGATTTGGATTCCCAAAGTCTACAACGGACGCAATCGTACGTTCTTCTTCTTCAACTGGGAGGAATACCGCGAAAGTCTGGGTTTCGTTCCGAACCTGACACTCCCGACAGCGGCGTTTCGAAACGGCGACTTCTCATCAATCGGCCCGAATGGTGGCGCGGGATTCAACTCCGCCTTGGGCGTTCCGGCGGGAGCGCTTCCTTCCAAGGACGCCCTCGGTCGCGATATCTTCGCCAACACTATTTACGATCCCTCAACGCGACAAATTGCCCCTAACGGCGTTGCTTATGCCGACCCTTTCCCAAATAATAAGATTCCTCAAAACCGTTTCAGCCCCCTCGCGGTTGCGGTCCAGAAGCTCATCCCCGCAGCCTCTAACGGCGGATACCTGAATAACGGCGTGGGATCAAACCTGCTTTCGCGAGTATCTGACATCCCTTCCCTCAAACTTGATCAAACCATCGGAAGTAAGGGGCATTTGTCATTCTATTGGTCGACCACCGGGACCGATGCTCAATACTCCGTTCCCAACGGCAATGCCGACGGTCTGCCGGACATCATCAGCGGGAATCGTGGCACGTTCATCCACTCCCTCACCGAGCGCGTGAACTACGATCACACACTCTCTCCCACCGTCCTTTTGCACCTGGGCGCCGGCTATTCCCGGATCAAGTTCTTCGACGCAGGGGCGTTCCAGAGCTTTGACTGTGCTTCGATTAACCTGAGTGGCTGCCAAGTCAACCAATATTTCCCGACTATTCCTTCCATGCAAGAACCTTTGGCAGGTTCAGTCCTGGGCGGCATGCAGCAAATGGGCAATGCCCTTTTGCACACAACGACGACCACGGAGAGGCCATCGTTCAACGCGAACGCCACTTGGGTTCGCGGCAACCACAACTACAAGGTCGGCGGAGAAGTCTGGTTCCAAGGGAACATCACCGCGCCTCCTTCGGGCACTAGCCTGCTTTTCGACACATGCATTACGTTGGGAATCCCTGGCGGCTGCACGGCGGCGTCCACTTCTATTACGAACATGGGCGCGACCGCCCTCCCACAAGTCGGTTTGAACCTATCCGGATGGCAGACAGGATTCCCCTACGCCAACTTCCTTCTCGGTGACGCAACCCAGCTTACGCAGAAAGCGCCCACCGATCTTCGTATGGGCAAGGCGCAATGGGCAGTCTTCATTCAGGATTCCTGGAAGGTAAGCCGGAAGCTGACGCTCGACTACGGTGTACGTTGGGATTTGGCGACCTTTCCTCACGAGCAATATGGCCGATCCGCTAACCTCGGCTTGATCCCGAATCCCGCCGCTGGCGGCCGTATTGGTGCACCGATCTTCGAGGCCAACTGCAATTGCAGCTTCGGATCGGCATATCCCTACGCCATCGGTCCTCGCCTCGGTTTCGCGTATCAAATCACCTCCAAGACCGTTCTCCGCGGCGGATGGGGGATTGCCTACGGATTCGCGCCAGATATCAACGCCAACTCTTCCAATCAAATTGACAACATACCGAATGGACCCAATGCGTTCATCAATGTCTCCTCTCCCGGTGCGCTGCCTCAACCGGTTTGGCCCAACCTCAGCGCAGGGCAGACTCCCCTTGCGGGACAGACCGCCGGCTTTAGCGGCTTCACGTCCCTCGACCGGAATGCAGCTCGTCCGCCCAGACAAAATCAATACAGCCTCGGCGTGCAGCGGGAGTTCAGTCGGAATTTTGTCATTGAAGCGTCCTATGTCGGCAACCGAGGGGTGTGGTGGTCCGGCCCAGGACAGCAGAACTTAGGATTGTTGAATCAAGTCTCGCCGGCAACATTCGCCGCCTACGGATTGAATCCTTACACCAATCCCAATGACAATTTGCTGCTGAGTAAGACGATATCGGACCCTGCAGTGATAGCGCGGGTGGGTGCGCTCAGTCCTTATCCGGGCTATCCCACTTCGAGCACTTTGGGAAATGCTCTTAGGGCATTTCCGCAGTTTGCAGGAGCCTCGGGCACCTCGCTCGTCGTTACCAACGCACCTACCGGCGACACTTATTACGATTCTCTGCAGATCAAAGGCACGCAAAGGCTCTCGCACGGTCTCCAAACCAATGCGACATTTACCTGGTCCAAAGCTATGGTGGCCCTCCGGCAGGACCTTTTTAACCCAAATGGCACCGTTAAAGAGATCCAGCCGACAGATCAACCTTTCCTGTTTAACCTAAGTCTGACCTATACCACGCCCAAGGCCCAATTCCTGAACAAGTTCAAAGGCGCAAATTGGGTTGTGAAGGACTGGACGCTGGGAGCGTTCGTGTCGGATGGCAGCGGGCTTCCGCTGACGCCCCCGAGCGCCACAATTACGAACAATTTGGCCACCGGCAGCGCCAACCAGATGTTCCGGGTGCCGGGCGTTCCTCTCTACCTGAAAGATCTCAACTGCGGCTGCATCAATCCCTATAACGATCAGGTACTGAATCCGGCTGCGTGGGCAAATCCGGTCAACGGCGCCTTTGGCCCACAAACGCTGTACTCCGATTTCCGCTCGGCGAGGCGGCCTCAAGAGAATTTTAATATCGGCCGAAACTTCCGCGTCGGAGAAGGTAAGATTTTCCAGATTCGCGCCGATTTCACTAACATCTTCAACCGCACTCAGATCGGAAATCCGATTACCTCGAATCCTCTGGCGAAGCCGACGACCGGCGTGGCTCCGAACGGATCGCCGGCATTCACCGGTGGTTTCGGCGTAATCAACGAGACGGTAGCGGTTGGCGCAGTGCCGAGTACAACCTCTAACGCCGTGGTAGGCCAGTTGTACCAGCAACCACGCAGCGGCACTCTGATCGCCCGTTTCACGTTCTAAACAGTTAGAACCTTCCTTAACGGCCTCGCTGCTTCGGCAGTGGGCCGTTGTCGTTTTATTCCAACGCGCACAACGCAGTGGAACGGATCTCTTCTTAGTGTCTTGCGCCCGCCGCACGCTGTGCGCTGGGGAATCGCCTCCTGGAGTTTCGTACGCGGCATGTATATAATCTATCGACAAGGAAAAACGGAATGAAGCGAACCTTTGTAGCTTTGCTGGTAGCAATATCGCCCTTGGTGGCACAGTCCGGAGCGAAAAACGGAGAATGGCCGACCTATGGCGGCGATCTGGGCAACACCCGCTACTCCGCGCTCGATCAGATTAACGCGGGAAATTTCGACAAGCTGGAAGTCGCCTGGCGCTTCAAGACGGATAACCTCGGCCCCCGCCCCGAAGCCAACCTCGAAAGCACGCCGCTAATGGTCAAAGGGGTTCTTTATTCGACCGCCGGGACGCGGCGATCGGTCGTAGCCCTGGATGCTGCCACGGGAGAGCTCCTCTGGGTCCACGGCGAAAATGAAGGCCAGCGCGGTACAGTTGCGCCTCGCGTGCTTTCCGGGCGCGGCCTGGCGTACTGGACCGATGGGAGCGCGGAGCGCATCATCTACGTCACTCCCGGGTATCAGATGGTCGCTCTGGACGCCAAGACCGGCGTCCGCATCCCCGCCTTCGGCAAGAACGGCATGGTGGATTTGAAGGAGGAAGATGACCAGACGATCGATCCACTCAGCCCCGACATCGGATTGCATTCGGCGCCCGTGGTGTCCGGGAACACCGTAATCATCGGCGCGGCGCATAAGCCGGGCGGCGTCCCGGCCAGCAAAACCAATGTGAAGGGCTACGTCCGCGGATTCGACGTACGCACCGGCAAGCGGTTGTGGATTTTCCACACCATCCCCAAGCCGGGGGAATTCGGACTCAACACCTGGGAGCAGGATTCCTGGTCCTATACCGGCAACACCGGCGCTTGGGGACAAATGGCGATCGATGAACAGCTCGGCTTGGTTTACATTGGCGTCGAACTGCCTACGGGCGACTACTATGGAGGCCCTCGTCCGGGCACCGGCTTGTTTGGCGAAAGCATCGTCGCGGTGGATCTGAAGACCGGGGTGCGCAAGTGGCACTATCAGTACGTTCATCACGGCATCTGGGACATGGATAATCCCTGCCCACCAATCCTCGCCGATATCATCGTCAACGGCCGCACGGTAAAGGCGGTAGCCCAGCCGACCAAGCAGGCGTTCATGTATGTGCTGAACCGCGAGACCGGCGAGCCCATCTGGCCGATTGTCGAGAAGCCCGTGGAAAAAGGCACCGTTCCCGGCGAATGGTATTCGCCGACCCAGCCGTTTCCGACTAAGCCTCCGGCGTTCGATCTGCAAGGCATCTCGATCAACGACCTGATCGACTTCACGCCGCAGCTCCGCGCCGAAGCGGTGCAACTGGTTTCGAAATACAAGCTGGGCCCGATGTTCACGCCCGGCGTGGTGAGCAAGTTCGAAGGTCCGCTGGCGACGCTGACCGCTGCTACAGCGGGCGGCGGATCCAACTGGCCGGGAGGGTCGTACGATCCGGAGACGCACTTCGCGTACGTGTCCTCGCAAACGACCGTGACTGCAATCGGGCTGGTGCCGGGCGGAACGCGCTCCGACATCATGTACATCTCGGGCCAAGCGCGCGCTCCGGAGCCCGCTGCAGGCGCCGCGGCTCCTGCAGGTGGTGGTCGGGGTAGCGCCGCCGCAGCTGCAGGTGGTGGAGGTGGCGGCCTAACCGTGCAGGGTCTGCCGCTTCTGAAGCCGCCTTACGGCCGCATCACGGCGATCGATCTCAACAAGGGCGAGATTGCTTGGCAGGTAGCCCACGGCGATACTCCGGATAACATCCGGGATCATCCCGCGCTGAAGGGCATGAACATCCCGCGCACGGGACGTCCCGGCCAAGCCGGGACGCTGGTCACCAAGACACTGCTGGTCGCCGGTGAGAAAGGCGTAGTCACCATGGCGGATGGCCGCCGCGGGGCGTACCTGCGAGCCTACAACAAGGCCACCGGCGCCGATGCCGGCAAGGTGTACATTCCGGCTCCGCAGAGCGGCTCACCGATGACCTACATGCTCAACGGCAAGCAATACATCGTGGTCGCGATCAGCGGCCAGGGATACAACGGCGAACTGGTCGCGTTCGCGCTACCGGCCAGAAATTAAGCCCACGAAAAGCCGTGCTTGACTAGCGGCAGCGAGCGGATTCGTTTGGTCGTCGCCACGTAAATCGCGTTCGTCACCGCCGGCAAGATCGCGGGAACTGCGGGCTCGCCCAGCCCCGTCGGGGGATTGTCGGACTTCAGCCAGTGCACCTCGATCTCCGGCGGCGCCTGCGTAATGCGCACCGGCGGATACTTATCGAAGTTAGCCTGCATCGCCCTGCCGCGATCGATTGTGATCTCCCAGGACATCACGCTGCTCAGTGCTTCGATCACCGATCCCTGCACCTGATTCACGGCATTGCTCGGATTAATAATGTGGCGGCCAATGTCCGCCGCAACCCACACCTTGTGGACTTTGACTTTGCTGTTGGCGTCGACGGTGAGATCCACCACCTCGGCGAAATAGCCGCGGTGCGCGAATTGGAAAGCGACGCCCATGGCCCGGCCCTTGGGCAGAGTGCGTTTGCCCCAGCCCGATTTTTCGCGAACCAGCTCCAGAACTCCGCGCATCCGCGAGGCAACAAAATCCTGATCCGCTTCGGTCCCGACGCGCGGGGCGCCCACCAGGTCGATCCGGAATTGCAGTGGGTCTTTGCCGGCGGCGTGCGCCAATTCGTCAACGAACGATTGAAAGGCGAAACAGAACCCGTTGCTGCGCGGAGCGCGCATCGCCCCCGTCGGTACGCCCAACGGCATCAGCGTCGACTGGAAAGAGAAGTTGGGTATGAATGTCGCCGGAAATTCGTTCTGGTTGATGTTCGCCTGCGGCGCGAAGCGCTGGCCTTCGCCAAAGCTCACATAGTGATTGCGCCAGGCGACCACTTTGCCCGACCCATCCACGCCGCCCTTCAGGTAATGGAAGCCGCCGGGACGATAGAAATCGTGCGCCATGTCATCTTCGCGGGTCCACAGAAGCTTGACAGGTACGCCGACTTGTTTGGCGATCCAGGCGACCTCGGCTGCGTAGTCGTTGGTGAGCCGGCGGCCAAAGCCACCACCGCCGCGTACCTGGTGCCACGTCACGTCGCTGTTCTGCAATCCCAGAGTCTGCGTGACCACCTGGAGTCCGGCGGCCGGCGTTTGGCTGGGCGCCCAGATCTCGAGTTTGCCGTCCTTGAAATGCGCGGTGCAGTTCTCGGGCTCAAGCGGCGCGTGGGAGATGAAGGGATACGAGTAGGCAGCCTCGACCATTTTCGCCGCGCTGGCGAGCGCCGTATCGGCATTCCCGTCGTTCCGTAAAGCAAACCCCGGGGGTTGCGGAGCGAGCTCGTCCGCGCGCTGAGCGAACCCGACCGTAGACTGCGCAGCGGTCGGGCCTTCGTCCCAGACCACTTGCAGCTTCTTCCGTGCCGATTGCGCCTGCCACCACGTATCCGCGACGATGGCGACGCCCGAGAGCAAGCCGGTTAGCTGTGTCCCGCCTTCGACGATAAACGCATGGCGCACGCCTGGCATGGCTTTAATCGTGTCGAGATTGGCGGACTTGGCTTTGCCCCCGAACACCGGACATTTCTCAAACACGGCGAATAACATGCCGGGAACCGTAAAATCGATGCTAAATATGGGTTTACCGGCTACGATGGACGCGACATCCACGCCGACTAGCGGCTGGCCGATGATCTTGTAATCCTTGGCGTCCTTCAGTTTCACCGACTTTGGATCGGGCAGCGGCAGCGTGGCAGCTTTCGCCGCCAGCGCGCCGTAAGCTACGGTGCGACTGCTCGCCCTATGCGTCACCTTGCCCGAACCGGTCGCGCATTCCGATTCCGGCACGTTCCAGGTCTGTGCGGCCGCCGTGACCATCAACTGCCGGCCGGTGGCGCCCACCAGCCGCAGAGGATCCCAGTTGACCGGCGTGGAGTTGCTGCCGCCGGCAGATTGCGGACCGTACTTGGCCTGATCGAGGTCGGCCAGCTTAATCTTGACGTCCTTCCAATCGACGTCCAACTCATCCGCGATGATCATCGGCAAGTGGGTTTGGGAACCCTGCCCGACTTCCGGATTCTTCGCCAAGATGGTGACGGACCCATCGGCCGCGATGTGGATGAACGCGTCCGCTTTGAAGGCAGCCGCCGGGCCTTGCCCTTGAGCCAGGAGCGGCTCGTCAAAATAAAGGCTCAGCAGCATGCCGCCGCCGGCCACCGAGCTTATCCGGAGAAATGACCTACGATCAATTAGGGTCTTCATGACGCCTCCAACTCTCCGACGTTATCACCGACCGCTTACAGCGTCAAAGGCCATTACCGGCCGGCGCCCGGCGGTGCTTCAAGAGAGCCTAGAATCGCGTCTACAAGCTGCGGCGAACCCGTAAACAAATCTGTCGGCACCTGCCGGAAGCGGAGCATGTCGCGATAGATCGCGTCAGCCAGTTGCGAATTGATTCCCCACCCGGCCAGGTAGGAAAGGCGAAGGTTGCTATCGCGGTTGATGTCGGACCCGGCGGACCATTGCCCCAGATCGGCCTTGCGGCCTGTGTAGGTGGAGAATAACGCGATGGTCGTCGGCACGCCCACTTCGCGCAGCGATTCGGCGACTGGGGCGTAATCCGGCCGTTCGAACCGTTGCTGCACCTCATCTACATTGATCTTCAATGGCTCGGCCTGGCCCATGAAGACCATGTCGTAGCCTTCGCCATTGCGGGTGTTGGCCCACACGGTGGCGTTGGGGAACGATTCAAAGAATGTCGCCAGTTCGCTCTTCACCGTACGCAGGTCGCTCTCATAGAGCGGCACGTATAGCGAGAAGTAGCCGCCCGGATTCAGGTGCGCCTTCACCGCGTCGAAGTATTCCTTCGAATATAGCGCCGCGGTACCCTTGGCAAACACATCCAGAGGATCGGACGCGATGATGTCGTACTTGTTGGTGGTGGTCATGACGTAGTGCCGCGCGTCGTCATACACGATGCGGGTCTTCGGATTATTCATGACCTCGTAGTTCTGCTTGGCGAAGAAGCGCGTGGAAGTCGGCGGGATCACCGGCTCGATTTCGCAGATCGTGATGTGCTCGATTCCGGGATAGCGGGTAAAGGTGCCAGCCGA
>Ga0105237_10003812_pt1 | contig 17722 bp, 13 predicted proteins | sample KBSC24metaG_FD_81520 | JGI IMG/M metagenome (GOLD analysis project Ga0105237, IMG submission 81520) | Corn rhizosphere microbial communities from Kellogg Biological Station, Michigan, USA - KBS C2-4 metaG | ecosystem: Host-associated > Plants > Roots > Rhizosphere > Soil | place: Michigan, USA... | reverse complement strand
GCGGGCGAGACCGCTCGGCTGATGGCCCATGTCGGCCTGCCCGTCGATCCGGCGCAGGCGCGCTTCCACGACAATCGCCGCCACGCCCCGACGCCGAGCTACGCGCAGGTCCGCGAGCCGCTCCACGATCGCTCGATCGGGCGCTGGCGGTGTTATCGCGCGCAGCTGGAGCCGGTGATCCCGGTCGTCGAAGCCGCGATCCGGCGCGGCGGCTATTCGCTCTAGGCGGAGGAGCTAGATCGTCCAGTACCAGCCGCGCCGGTCCATGGCGGCGATCGGCCACCAGACCAGGGCCGTGAAGATCAGCACCGGCGCCAGCGCCGCCACCCGCGTGCCGGTCAGCGGCGCGAGGTGCCGGAACGGCCATTGCATCGCGTCGGCGGTGAGGATGAACGCCATGAGTTCGTGCAGGGTGTAGGCGGCGATCGCATTGCGCCCGAAGCTGCCCAGCAGGCCTCCCCGTCGTCCCGATCCGTCCCGCCCATCGAAAAGACGATGGAAACCCGCCAGCCCGAGCAGGGCCACGCCCGCCGAGAGGAAGACGAAGCTGCTCGTCCACAGCGCCTTGACGATCGGGAAGACGAGACCCCAGGCGAGCCCCGCCCCGATCATGGCCAGCGCGGCCATCGCCATCGGGCGCGCCGCATCGCGCGGCGGCCGGTTTCGCCGGAGCCAGTCTCCGGCCAGGGTGCCGATCAGCGCCTCGGCCAGCGCCGGCAGGTTGCCGAGCACCCCTTCCGGATCGAAACCCTCCGGTCCCTTCACGAAGCGGAGATCGCCCAGCACCACCCGATCGCACCACGACACGATCGAGTGGCCCGGCACCCGGAGGTCGGTCGCCAGGCCGTCCGGCGACGGCAGCAGGCAGAGCGGCCAATAGAGCAGCAGCAGGAGCGCCGCGACGATCAGGCGCGCCCGCCATCCCGCCGCCCGATAGACCAGGGCGGTCGCGGCATAGACGATGCCGATCCGTTGCAGCACGCCGGGCAGGCGCGGCTGATATTCGCTCATGTCGTAGAGCCAGAAGATGTTCGAGAGCAGCAGGCCGAGCAGGATCAGCCGGGCGGCCCTCCCGAGGATAGGGCCCACCGGGCCCTCCCGCGCCTGCGACGAGAAGGCGATCGACACCCCGAGCATGACGATGAAGGCCGGGAAGACGGCATCCGCGATCGTGAAGCCGGCCCATTCGGAATGGAGCAGCAGGGGGAAGACCGGCCCGTCGCGATGCGCGACGCCCGCTGTGGCATTGACGACGATCATGCCGAGCACGGTCAGCCCGCGCAGCAGATCGAGCGACGGCAGGCGCCTCGATCGGGGGCGCCCCTCGATCAAGCCGCCAGCGCCCGGCCGATCGGCTCCGCCTCGTCGATCAGCAGGTGCAGCACCGCATCGTCCTGCCGCACCAGCGCCCGCAGGCCGAGCCCGCCCAGCGCCGCTTCGTCGATGGCGGACGGATCGCGAAGACGCAGCATGAGTCGGCTCGGATTGCTGGCCACGGCCGCGATATTGCCGCGCCCGCCCAGCGCGGCAAGCCACGGCGCCGGATCGGCTGCGGGCAGGCTCGGTGCCACCCGCTCGACCGGCGGCACCGGCGGCACCGGCGTGCCGAGCGGGCCGGCCGCGCTGCGCATCTCGCCCGCCACCATGTCGGCGACGGGGCCGAGCACGACCTGCAGCGCATCCGGCCCCGGACGGACGAAACCCTTGGCGCCGAGCCGCCGCAGCGCCGCCTCGTCGATCGCGCCCTGGTCGCGCACCACCAGCCGCAGGCGCGTCGTGCAGGCGTCGATCGAGGCGAGGTTCGCCGCCCCGCCGAGCGCCTCCACGAAGGCCGTGCCGCGCTCCGCCGGCGGCGCATCGGGAGCCGCCGCCGAAACCGTTTCATCCTCCCGCCCCGGCGTCCGGATGTCGAAGCGGGCGATCGCCCAGCGGAACACGCCGTAATAGAGCGCGAAATAGGCGGCACCGACAGGCAGCAGCAGCAGCGGCCGCGTCGCCTTCGAGAAGTTCAGCGCATAATCCAGCAGCCCGGCCGAGAAGGTGAAGCCGAGCTTCACGCCCAGCAGGTCCATCGCCACCATCGCGATACCGGTCATCAGCGTGTGCAGCGCGTAGAGCAAGGGCGCCAGGAACATGAAGCTGAACTCGATCGGCTCTGTCACGCCGGTGAGGAAGGCGGTCAGCGCCATCGACAGCAGCATGCCGCCCACCGCCTTGCGCCGCTCCGGCCGGGCCGCGTGGTACATGGCGAGGCATGCGGCGGGCAGGCCGAACATCATCACCGGGAAGAAGCCGGTCATGAACGCGCCCGCGCTCGGATCGCCGGCGAAGAAGCGGTTGAGATCCCCGGTCGCGCCATGGAAATCGCCAACGATGAACCAGGCGACATTGTTCAGGATGTGGTGCAGGCCGGTGACGATCAGCAGCCGGTTGAGCGCACCATAGAGGAACAGGCCGAACACGCCGGAATGGATCACGCCACCGCTCAGCGCGTCCATGCCGCCGGCAATGCCCCTGTAGGCGAAGCCCACGATCGCCGCGAGCGCGAGGCCCGCCACCCCGCACAGGATCGGCACGAAACGGCGGCCGCCGAAGAAGGACAGATAATCGGGCAGGCGGATGCCCGCATAGCGATTGTAGGCGCCACCCGCGATCACGCCGGAGAGGATGCCGATCGGCACCGACAATTTGTCGATCGCCTTGGTGCGGAAGGCCTCCGTGGCGAGCGCCAGCGCATCCGCCGGCAGGCCGGCGCCGGTGCCGGGCGGCACGGTCAGCAGGGTCGCCGCCCCGCGCGTCGCCACCAGGAAGCAGACGATCCCGGCGAGGCCCGCCGCGCCATTCCCGTCCCTGGCGAAGCCCGCCGCGATGCCGATGGCGAACAGCAGGCCGAGATTGTCGAACACCGCCGCGCCGGCCGCGGCGACGAACGGGATGTCGAGGAGATCGGGCTGGCCGAGGCGGAGCAGCAGGCCGGCGATCGGCAGCACCGCGATCGGCAGCATCAGCGCGCGGCCGAGCGGTTGCAGCGACTGGACGGAAAGCTTCATGTCGCATCCTCCACGAAAGCCCTGGCCAGGGCCCGCACCGTCTCCGCGCCATCCGCCGCCAGCGCGGCCCGCGCCAGATCGCGCGCGGCCGAGAGGCGGGTCCGCCGCACATGCTCCTTGATCTCGGCCACCATAGCGGGCGGCACGGACAGCTCGGTGACGCCCAGCCCGATCAGGATCGGCACGGCGAGCGGATCGGCCGCCATGCCGCCGCACACGCCGGTCCAGCGGCCATGGCTCTCCCCGCCCGCCACCGTCGCCGCGATCAGCCGCAGCACGGCAGGATGCAAGGCATCGAGCTGCGGCGCCACGGCGGGATTCCCCCGGTCCATCGCCAGGGCATATTGGCTGAGATCGTTGCTGCCGATCGAGAAGAAATCGGCATCCGCCGCCAGCCGGTCCGCCAGCATCGCCGCGGCCGGAGTCTCGACCATGATGCCGAGCGGGATCGCCGCCCCCGTGGCCGCCAGCATCGTGCGCGCGCGACGCACCTCGCCGGGCTCGACCACCATGGGCAGCATGATGCGGACATCGCCCTTCACGCGGGCGAGCGCGCGCAGCTGCGTCTCCATCAGTTCGGGCCGCGCGAAGCCGAGCCGCAGGCCCCGCAGCCCGAGCGCCGGATTCTCCTCGGCGGGCATGGGCAGATATGGCGCCGGCTTGTCCGCGCCGATATCGAGGGTGCGGACGATCAGCGGGCGCCCCTCCAGCGCGTCGGCGATCGCCTGGTAGGAGCGGGCCTGCTCCTCCTCGTCCGGCGCGGAGGGACGATCGAGGAAGAGGAATTCGGTGCGCAGCAGGCCGCACCCTTCCGCGCCCGCCTTGGCGGCGGCCACGGCATCGTCGAGCGAGCCGAGATTGGCGAACGTCTCGATCCGCGCGCCGTCGCGGGTGATGGCCGGTTCGTGAGCCCGCGATGCCGCCTCGGCCCGGAAGGCGGCCCGGCGGGCACCCTCCGCACGGCTGCGCTCGATCGTCTCGGGCGCGGGGGCGATCGACACGGTGGCGGCGGTCGCGTCGAGCAGCAGCACGGTGCCGTCCTCGATCCGCACCACGTCCCGGCCCAGCGCCGCCACCATCGGCACGCCCAGCCCGGCGGCGATGATCGCGACATGGGAGGTCGGCCCGCCCCCGCCGGTCGCGATGCCGGCGAGGCCTCGGCCCGCCAGCCCCATCAGCTGGGACGGCAGCAGGTCCTCGGCGAGGAGGATGGCGCCGGTCGGCACCTCGGCCCTGGCGGGCTGGCCCAGCAGCACCGCGAGCACGCGATCCTCCAGGTCGCGCAGATCGTCGATGCGCTCGGCGAAACGCCGGTCCCCGCTGTCGCCGAGCAGCGCGACGAAGCGCGCGATCGCCCGGCTCCAGGCGAAGGCGGCACTCTTGCCGTCTCCGATCATCCGCTCGGCCTCGCCGATCAGCTCGGGATCGGCGAGGAAGGCGCGATGCGCCTCCGCGATGGCCGCGGCCGCGCCATCGGCCTCCGCTTTCTCCGCGCGCAAACCATCAAGCGCCCTGCGAAGGGCCGCGCGCTCCCGCTCCGCCCCCGACCCCGGCTCGACGATGGCGAAGCGATGCCGTGCGAGCCGCCAGGCCGGGCCGATCGCGCTGCCGGCCGATGCGGTCACGCCGCGCAGCCGGGCGGGCAGCGGCGTCTCGGCCGGCTCGGGGGCGGACGCCGGAACGATCGCTAGCATCTCGCCCATTCCGCTCTCGATCAGTTCCGTCAGCGCGGCGACGGCCCGATCCGCATCCGCTCCGCGACCACGCAGCACGATGGAGGCGCCATGCGGCAGAGCGAGGGCCAGCATCGACACCGGGCTCAACGTGGATGCGGACCGGCCATCTCCGGCGACGATCTCGACCCGCGCGTCGAAGCCTCGCGCGCATTCGGCGATGCGGGCCCCGGGGCGGGCATGGAGACCATGGCGGAGCGGCACCAGCAGCGAGCGTTCCACCACCATGCCCGTCGCGTCGGCCGCGTCTCCGCCCGTCTCCATCGGCACCAGATCGAGCAGCGGATCGCCCGCCACGATCAGCCGGTCGACGGCCGGCCGATCGAAACCGAACGCCTCGCCATTGGTGACGACGATCGGCGTGATCAGGCTCTTCGCCCGGCGGCCAACCGCATCGAGATCGAAGGCGATCAGCGGATCGCCCCGGCCGACGCGATCCCCTTCGGAGACGAGCGCCGTAAATCCCTCGCCGCCCAGCGCGACCGTCTCCAGCCCGACATGGATCAACACCACCGCGCCAGCATCGCTTTCCAGCGTCACCGCGTGGCGCGCCGGATGGAGCGTCACCACCCGGCCGTCGAACGGCGCGCGGACCAGGCCCTCGATCGGATCGATCGCGACACCGTCGCCCAGCATCCGCTCGGCGAAGACCGGATCCGGCACGGCGGCGAGATCGGTCAGCCATCCGGAGAGCGGGCTGGCGGCGGGAACGGTCATCGGTTCAGCGTCAAGCGGTCGAGCAGCCACAGCGGGTCCGGACTTTTCTGGGTGAAGGTCATGCACAGATCGTGCGTCCCGGCGACAGGCACCGCAAGCGGTGCGGAGAGGGTCGTCACGCCCGACGAACCGGTCGCGGGCGCGAGTGGAACGGCGGCGATGCGCGGGCCGTCGCAGCTGTCCTGCCGGATTTCCAGCTCGCCCGCCCCGGTCTCGGGCTTGCGGAAGGTGATGCCGGCCATGTCCGCGCCCAGCGAGAAGTTGAACGGCACGCTGCCCACCTCGGCGGAAACGGTGCGCGCGCCATCCAGCTTGGCGGCGGGCCAGATCCAGCAGGCCCGCATGATGTCGACCCAGTGGATGCGGCGGACGCCGTCCGTCGACCCGTCATCCTCGATGCGGAGCGGCAGCTTGTTGGCGCAGAGCCGCATGTCGGTGGCGGCACGGGTGAAGAGACTGCCGGCATCGAACGACCAGCGCCGCACGGGGCCGATCGCCATGCCGTCCAGAAAGGCCCGGGCCGCGACATGGCCCGCCTGCCCGACTGGCAAAGGCTGCGCATAAACCGGCGAGGCCGGCGTCGGCTCGCTGCCGTCCGTCGTATAATGCAGGTCCCCGATCCCGGCGGGCTGGCGCAGCGCGACCGCTTCGCCCTCGATCCGCGCCTGCGGTTCCAGGGGCGCATGGTCGTACCCCCAGCCCAGCCGCTCCCAGCGGTTCAGCTCCGGGAGCAAGCGGCGATCGAAATCGGGCCAGTTCCGGGCCGAGGCCGGCGACCAGCCCAGTTCGGCCACGATGGCGGCGCGAGGCCACAGCATGCGGTCGGCATAATCCAGGGTCCGGACATGTTCGGTCCACAGATTGGCCTGCACGCCGAGGATATGCCGGCGCTCCTCCGCGCTCAGCGAGGCGGGCGCCGTCTCGAACCCGTAAAGCCGCTTCCAGTCGACCACCTCGCCGCGCCCCGGCGGCTCGTCGGCGGCATCGCTCTGGCGGTTGTCGAGATAGAGGACCGGCATCGGCGCCAGCACCGTGTCGTGGCCGGCGCGCGCCGCCTGCAGCGCCCCGTCCATGCCGCGCCACGACATCACCGTCGCATCCGCCGGCACCCCGCCCTCGAGGATCTCGTCCCAGCCGATCAGGCGCCGGCCATGCCGTTCGAGATAGGCGCCGATCCGCGCGGTGAACCAGCCCTGCAGCGCATTCTCGTCCTTCAGGCCCAGCGCCTTGATCCGCGCCTGCGCGCGCGGATCCGCTTTCCACTGGTCCTTCGGCGCCTCGTCCCCGCCAACATGGATGTAGCGGCCGGGGAACAGCGCCATCAGCTCGTCCAGCACATGATCGACGAAGGCGAAGGTGGCGTCGTCCGTGTTGAGCAGGTTGGGCAGCACGCCCCAGTCCGAGCTCGGGGCGGCCGGCGGGGTCTTCGTCGAACCGAGCTCGGGATAGGCCGCGACCATCGCGGTGGCATGGCCCGGCATGTCGATCTCGGGGACGATCGTGATGTGCCGGGCGGCGGCATAAGCGACCACGTGGCGGATTTCCGCCTTGGTGTAGAAACCGCCGTAGCGCACCGGCCCGCCCGTCTTCGGATCGCGCCCCTCGGCACCGGCGGGCACCCGCCATGCGCCGATTTCGGTGAGACGCGGATAAAGATCGACCGGCAGGCGCCAGCCCTGATCATCGGCCAGGTGCCAGTGGAAGACGTTGAGCTTCGCCGCCGCCATCCGATCGAGCAACTGCTCGATATAGGAAACAGGCTGGAAATGGCGCGCGCTGTCCAGCATCAGGCCGCGCCAGGCGAAGGCGGGCTTGTCGTCGATATGGACGGCGGGAATGCGGCCGTCCTTCGCGGCGGTCGCCAGCTGCCACAAGGTTTCGGCGCCGTAGAAGAGGCCGGCATCGCCGCCCGCGCGCAGCGTGACGCCGGCCGGCGTCACATCGAGAACATAGGCTCCCTCACCCGCGATCGCGGGATCCCGCAGGATGCGGATGCGCCCCGGCCCTCCGGCGAGTTTCGGGCCGCCGCTGCGCGCCAGCAGGTCCGTGAACCGCGCTGCGGCGGCCGACACGCCCGCATCGCGATCGTCGATCCGGATGGCGGAGCCGGCGAGCGGGAAGCTGCCGGCCGCCCGGACGACCGAGGCCGGCATCGGCAGGAGCGGCACCGGAGGAGCCGCTCCTGCCGCGCCCAGCAGCACGGCCGCCCAACCGGTGAAACGCAACGCGACACGCATGGCCGGCCTCCCCTGGATCGTTCAGGCCGACCCTGCCTCAGAAGGTGACGCGGGCGCCAGCGTAGACCGTCCGCCCATTGTTGTAGATGGCGTAGGGGATGTTGGGATCGCTGACGTAATAAGTCAGCTTGTGGTTGAGGATGTTCTGCGCATCGAAGCTCAGCGCGATGTGCGGCGTCACGTGAAGCAGCAGCGACCCGTCGAGCTGGCCGTAATCGGCCTGCCACTTGGGCGTGGTGCGATCGACGCCGACCCGGAACTTGGATCGGAAGCTGTACGCGATCCGGGCGCTGATCAGGTCGTTCTCGAAATAGCCGGTCACGTTGTAGGTGTGCTTCGAATTACCATCGATCACCCGGCTGAAATTATCGTCCGCCGTAACCGCGTTCTTCTTCTTTTTCGCATCCGAATAGGTGTAGTTGGCGATCACACCGAAACCCCATTTGAGCGGCTGCTGCCAGCTGACCTCGACGCCCTTGTTGGTGCCGCCGCCGCCGTTGACCGGGCCGGAGAGCTGGAACTCGGCATTCTGCTGGGCGACGACGTCGAAATAGGTCGCCGTGAACGTCTTGCTCGTAATGTAGGACTTGATGTCCAGATCGAAGACGTTGACCGACAGCAAGGCCTGCGGGGCATAATAATATTCGGCCGCCAGATTGAACTGCCAGGCGCGGTAGGGCTTGAGATCGGGATTGCCGCCCGCCGTACCGGTATGGTTGGCATCGTTGAGCGAGACCGCGCCGGCCATCTGCGCATAACCCGGCCGCGACATCACCTTGGCGGCGGCCGCGCGCAGCAGCAGCTTGTCGGTGACGTTGAACGTCAGGTTGGCGCTGGGCAGGACATCCCAATATTTCTTCGGGGTCACGACCTGGTCGTAATTGCCATAGGGCGTGACGATGCTGCCACTGGTCGCATTCGGCGCATATTGGATGCTGTCATCCTGCGTGTGGACCGCGCGGACACCGATATTGCCGCGCCAGTTGCGATCGTTGCCGAGCTTCGCCATCGCGTAGACCGCCTCGGTCTTTTCCTTTACCGCGAAGCTGGACGGCGGATAGAAGCCGAAGACCCGGCCGCCATATTTGGCGAGTTCCGCCAGCACCTCGTCGCGATCGGCCAGCGGATAGGGCGGCGCGCCGGCCACGCCGTCCGAATAATCGCCCGGCGTGCTCTCGCCGCCGAACACCGTGCCGAGGCCGATCGTGGTCTTGCCGCTGAACATCCCGTTCCCCGCCCAGCTATAGGCGGTATAGTCCAGCGCACGCTTGTGGTTCGTGTAGCGGCCACCAATCTTGACCGACTTCAGCCAATCGCTGTCGACGGCATATTCCGCGTCGGCCTTGGCGTAGAATTCGCGATCCGGCGAGATGATCTTCCCGCCCCAGCTATAGCTGTAATAATTGTTCAGATAGTCCGGCGAGGTCGTGTCGCTCGGCAGGTTCGGATAAGACAGGTTGGCATGGTTGCCGACGTCGGCGAAGCTGACCCCGGTGTTCCAGTAGGTCTCCCAGGCCTCGGTGTCCGTCGTGGCGCCCTTGCCCTTGGTGTAGCCGACCTCGCCCGTGAGGGTGATCGCATCGGTCGGCCGCCACTTCGCGTCCAGATTGGCGACCCAGGTGGAAGAATAAGCGGAACGGAAGATGTCGTCCTGGATCTTGCCGTTCACCGGCGAGCCGTCCGCGGTGGTGCCGCCCCACGTCGCGCCCGTGAGATAGGTGTTGCCGTCCGACCCCTGCACCGTGGTGTATCCGGGCTGCAGCGTGTCGGTCGCCGTTCCCGGCGTCGAATTGGCGCCCACCAGATGGGAGAGCCACGCCATACTGTTCACGTTGGTGTTGTTGGCGTCCATCCGCGTGTACAGGCCGGTCGCGGTGATTTCGAGCCTGTCGCTGGGCTTCCACTCGACCGCGATGTTGCCGCCCTTGCGGATGCGCTGCTGGGTGAAATAAGCGTTGCCGATCAGCGAGGGATAATAGACCGTCTTGCCGCTGCCGTCGAAATTGGGCGCCGCCAGATAGCCCAGGAATTCCTGCCCATCGCGGCGGAAGGCGCGCTTTTCGTAGAAACCGCCGACGAGGACGCCGAAGGTGCCGGACTGGTTGTGCCAGCTGGCCACGCCGGAGAATTGCGGCTCCCACTTGGCGGAGAGGTCGTTGTAGACGCCCTGACCGGTGACGCTGAACGATCCCGACGGAAGGTCGAGCGGCATGCGGCTGTGGACGTTGATCGTGCCGCCGACACCGCCCTCGGGAATATCCGCCTGAGCGCTCTTGTAGACCTCCAGGCTGCCGACCAGCTCCGAGGGAAGCATGGAGAAGTTGAAGCTGCGCCCGCCATTCTGCTGGTCGGTGACGTACCAGTCGCCGGTCGCGACGCTGTGGCCGTCCATCAGGGTAAGGTTGAGGCTGGGATCGGTGCCGCGGATCGAGACATTCTGGTTCTCGCCGAAGCCGCCGCCGGCGCTCGATCCCGTCACGGTGTTGACGCCGGTCAGGCGGCCCAGCGAGTCCGCGACATTCTTGTCCGGGAACTTGCCGATATCCTGCGCCGTGATGACCTCGGACACCATGTCCGACTTCTTCTTCTGGTTGAGCGAGGCCTGGATCGAGGCGCGGATGCCGGTAACCACGATCTCGCCACTGTCGCCGGAGCCGCTGCGCACCTGTGCGTCGCCGACGCCGCCCTGGATCTGATCGGGGGCGACCGACGTCGCCGGGTCCTTCTGGCCGCCATCCTGCGCGGATGCCGGCAGCGCCGTTGCCAGTGCGATCAGGCTGGCCGATACGCCCAATAGAGTCTTGGTAGCTCCCACCATGTCTCTTCCCCTTCTTGCGCCGGATGCAGGCCAATCCATGACCAAATGCAATCCTACGTCCCCAGACTCGCCTCCATTCTGCCGTGCGAAGCGAGCGTCCGATGCAATAAGGGCGCGATCGTCATCGGATTGCAATACCAAAAATGAATCCAATCCAAACTTTTTAGTTATTCGGTATTGTATTGGTATCTTCTGTCATGCATGAAGCGGATATCGAAAGGGGCGAGAGCATGTTCGTCGAACGGGTGGGGACACTGAAGGATGGCGACAGCGCGCCGCTATATCTCCAGCTGCAGCGCGTGCTGCGCGACGCGATCGAGCGGCAGGTGCTGGCGCCCGACGAGGCATTGCCCCCCGAACGCGACCTGGCGGAGGCCTACAGCGTCTCGCGCGTCACCGTCCGCAAGGCGCTGGACGGACTGGTCGATGCGCGACTGCTGACGCGGCGACAGGGTGCCGGCACCTTCGTCGCCACCCGCGTCGAGAAGAATTTCGCGGCGATCACCTCCTTCACCGAGGACATGGAAAGCCGCGGGCGCCGGCCGTCGAGCGAATGGCTCTCCCGCGCCGAAGGCGTGGTGACGCCGGAGGAGGCCATGGCGCTGGGGCTCAGCCCCGGCAGCGCGGTGCTCCGCTTCTCGCGTATCCGCTATGCGGACGACGTGTCGATGGCGCTCGAATACACCACCGTTCCCGCCGCCTCGCTGCCCTCGCTCGATGCGGTCGGCACGTCGCTCTACGCGGCGCTCGGCGTGGCGCGGCCGGTGCGTGTGCTGCAACGGCTCCGCGCCGTCCTGTTCACCGCCGAGCAGGCCGCCTTGCTCCATATCGCCCAGGGCGCGGCCGGCCTGCTGATCGAGCGGCGTGGCTTCGCGGCGGACGGCCGTACCGTAGAATTCACGCAATCCTATTATCGCGGCGATTCCTATGATTTCGTGGCCGAGCTCCACGCCCAGCCCTGACCGGAGTATCGTGTTGACCGACCGTCCCGCCGTCCGCGCCGACGCCACCCTGATGCACCGCGAGGCAGCGGACGCCGGTGCGGTCGTGCGCCGCCAGATCGCGCGGAACGATGCCGCCATGGCGGCGCTCGGCGAGCGCCTGCGGGCGCTCCGTCCGGTCGCGGTGGCGACGCTCGGACGCGGCAGCTCGGACAATGCCACCACCTTCGGCCGCTACCTGATCGAGACCCATGCCGGCGTGCTGACCGGATCGGCCTCGCCGTCTGTGGCTTCGGTCTACGATGCCGCGCCGGACATGAGCGGCACCGTGATGATCGCGCTTTCCCAATCCGGGCGCAGCCCCGATCTGGTCGCGGCGGCGGAGGCGGCTAAGGCGCGCGGGGCGCTGCTGGTGGCGCTGGTCAATGCGGAGGATTCGCCGCTGGCGGCCGCCGCCGATATCGCCATTCCGCTCTGCGCAGGACCGGAGCGGAGCGTCGCCGCCACCAAGTCTTTCGTCGCCTCGCTCTCCGCGTTGCTCCACCTCGTCGCCGCATGGACGCGCGCACCGGCGCTCGACGCCGCGCTGGCCGCGCTGCCGGATGCGCTGGATCGGGCCTGGGCGCTCGACTGGTCGCCGGCCCTCCCCCTGCTGGAGCAGGCGACCAGCCTCTATGTCGTCGGCCGCGGCCATGGCTACGGCGTCGCGCAGGAAGCCGCGCTCAAGATCAAGGAGACCTGCGGCTTCCATGCCGAGGCGTTCAGCGCCGCCGAGGTCCGCCACGGCCCGATGGCGCTGGTCGAGGATGGATTCCCGGTGCTGCTGCTCGGCCAGGACGACGAGTCGCTGGACAGCGTCGCGGCGCTGGCGGACGAGTTCGGCGCGCGCGGCGCGGCACTGATCACCGCCGGATTGCCGGCCGGAACCGCCGGTCTCGCGCTGCCGGCCCTGTCGGCCGATCCGATCATCCAGCCCATCCTGCTCGTCGAGAGCTTCTATCGCTTCGCCAATGCGCTGGCGGTGGCGCGCGGACGCGATCCGGATCGCCCGCCGCATCTCGCCAAGGTCACCGAGACGCTGTGATGGAAACCGCGCTCGTCCACGCCCGCGTCATGCTGCCCCAGGGCGTGCGCGAAGGCCTCGCCGTCACCATCGCCGATGGCCGCATCCGCTCGGTCTCGTCCGAGCCGCCGGCCGGCGCCACCATCGTCGATTGCGGCGGCGACCTGCTGTTGCCGGGCTTCATCGACACGCAGGTCAATGGCGGCGGCGGGGCGCTCTTCAACGATGCCCCGACTCTCGACACCGTGGCCACCATGGCGGCCGCGCACCGCCGCTTCGGCACGACCGGCCTGCTGCCCACGTTGATCAGCGACGATCTGGCCGTGGTCGAGCGCGCCATCGCCGCCGTCGATGCGGCGATCGCGGCCGGCGTGCCGGGTGTCCTCGGCATCCATATCGAGGGGCCGTTCCTGAGCTACGCCCGGCGCGGCATCCACGATGCGGGCCGGCTGCGGACCATCGATCGCGACGCCATCGCGCTGCTCGGTTCGGCGAAGCGGGGGCGCACGCTGGTGACGCTCGCGCCCGAATGCGTCGACCCCGCCGACATCACGGCGCTGGTGGAGGCCGGCGTGATCGTCGCGGCCGGTCATAGCGAGGCCGATTACGACACTGTCCGCCGCGCGATCGGCGCGGGGCTGACCGGCTTCACCCATTTGTTCAACGCCATGTCGCCGCTGGTGAACCGCGCGCCGGGCATGACCGGCGCCGCGCTGGAGGACGACCGCACCACCGCCGGCCTGATCGTCGACGGGCATCATGTCCACCCGGCGGTGATCCGCATCGCCCTCAAGGCCAAGGGCCATGAACGGCTGATGCTGGTCACCGACGCGATGGCACTGACCGGAGTCGACGACGATCGCTTCCTGCTCCAGGGCCGCGAAATCCGGCGCGTCGGGGATCGACTGGTGGATGCCGAGGGCACGCTCGCCGGATCGACCCTCACGATGGCGGATGCGGTGCGCAACATGATCGCGCAGACCGGCATCGACGTGCGCCGGGCCGTGGCGATGGCCTCGGCGACGCCGGCGGCCTTCCTGGGGCTGGCGGAAGAGAGGGGCGCGATCGCACCGGGCTTGTCGGCGGACCTCATTCTGGTCGACGATGGCTGGCAGGTGAAACGGAGCTGGATCGCGGGCCGCGAGGCGGCCTGAGCGCCGGCGCAGGAGGTGTCGTGCGCGCCATAGCCCAAAGCGGCCCCATCGACCGGGCGCGGTTCGAACGCGAGATTCTGCCCGCCGCCAGACCGATGGTGCTCCGGGGATTGGCGGCCGACTGGCCGGCGGTTCGCGCGGCCCAGGAGCCGGGCGGGATCGCCTCCTATCTGCGGCGGCTGGGTGACGCACCGTGCGACCTGATCGTCGGTCCGCCCGATATCGCGGGCCGCATCTTCTACAATGCCGACATGAGCGGCCTGAGCTTCCGCAAGGAGCCGGGCTCGCTCGCCACGCTGATCGATCGGATCGAGGCTGCGGCATCGTTAGAAGCGCCACCCGCGCTCGCGGTTCAATCCTTGGCGGCGCAGGAGGCCCTGCCCGGCTTCGCGGCCGAGAATGCCATCGATCTGGTCGATCCCGCGATCGGCCCGCGCCTGTGGATCGGCAACCGGATCGTCGTCGCCACCCATCACGACGTGATGGAGAATGTCGCGATCGTGGTCGCCGGGCGGCGGCGCTTCACCCTGTTCCCGCCGGAGCAGATGCCGAATCTCTATGTCGGCCCGTTCGAGTTCACGCCCGCCGGCACGCCGGTGAGCCTCGTCGATCCCGAATCACCCGATCTCGATCGCTTCCCGCGCTTCGCGGACGCGCTGCCGCATGCCGAAGCCGCCGAACTCGGGCCGGGGGACGCGATCTTCATCCCCTATATGTGGTGGCACCACGTCCGCTCCCTCGATCCGGTCAGCATGCTGGCCAATTACTGGTGGAGCGCGACCCCGCCCGCCCAGCCGGGCCTCGCGCCGATCGACGCGCTGGTGCATGCGCTGCTGGCGATCAAGGATCTGCCAGCCAGCCAGCGCGAGGCGTGGCGCGCGATGTTCCAGCAGATGGTGTTCGATGCCGATGCCGGTCACATCCCGGAGGGCCGGCGCGGCATCCGGGGCACGGTGGGCGATGCCGCCAAGGCCAATCTGCGCCGCCAGCTTGGGGCATTGATGGGCCGGTAGATTCATAGGCCGTCCAGGCTCATGCCCACCCCGTTCGGGCTGAGCTTGTCGAAGCCCTACTTTTCCTCTCGCTGCACCAAAGGGGGCAAGGACAGCCCTTCGACAAGCTCAGGGCGAACGGCAGCAATGGTTCAGCGTTTCATCGGCATCAGCGCCGGAGGCAGGCGCGGCTTCACCACCTCGCGCAGCACGAAGCCCGATTCCATCCGCACCACGCCGGGCAGATGCGACAGCTCCGCCCGGTGGATCTCGGCGAAATGATCGAGCGAGCGCGCCAGCACCGTCACCAGATAATCGTCGGTGCCGGACATCAGATCGCAGCGGACCACGGAGGGGCAGTCGGCGACCGCCCGCTCGAACGCCTCCAGAGCCTCCGCCCGCTGGCTGCCGAGCGCGATCTTGATGTGGACGATGGTGCCATGGCCCAGCCGCCGGAGATCGAGCTTCGCCTCATAGCCGACGATGACGCCCGCTTCCTCCATCGCCGCCTGCCGCCGGGCGATGGCGGTGGGCGACCGGCCGATGGCCTCCGACAGCGCGTTCTGCGTTATACGTCCGTTGCGCGAGAGTTCGGCGAGGAGCTGCCAGTCGAGAGCATCGAGCGAAGGTGGGGATTCCTGCATGGATGAGTGCCTTCACGAAGATTATCGTCGCCTATAGCAGCTTCATCCGCCGACTTCGCCGGGAAACAGCATGCGTTCCGATATATCCTGTGCCCAACCACAAGGAGAGACTTCCATGCTCGTCGGTGTTCCCAAGGAGATCAAGAATCACGAATATCGCGTCGGCCTGACGCCGGGCGCGATTCGCGAATATGTCGCGGCCGGCCACACGGCGATCGTGCAGACCGGCGCGGGCGCCGGCATCGGTGCCTCGGACGACGTCTATCGCGCCGCCGGCGCCGAGATCGTCGACACCGCGCAGGAGGTCTTCGCCCGCGCCGAGATGGTCGTGAAGGTGAAGGAGCCGCAGCCGTCCGAATGGGTGCAGCTGCGCGAGGACCAGATTCTCTTCACCTATCTCCACCTCGCCCCCGATCCCGAGCAGGCCAAGGGCCTGATGGCGTCCGGCGTGACCGCCGTCGCCTATGAGACGGTGACCGACCAGCATGGCGGCCTGCCCCTGCTCGCGCCGATGAGCGAAGTGGCCGGGCGCCTCTCGATCGAGGCGGCGGGCACCGCGCTGAAGGCGGTTTCCGGCGGTCGCGGCCTGCTGCTCGGCGGCGTGCCCGGCGTGCAGGCGGCGCGCGTGGTGGTGCTGGGCGGCGGCGTCGTCGGCACGCATGCGGCGCGCATGGCGGCCGGCCTCGGCGCCGAGGTGACGATCATCGATCGCTCGATCCCACGCCTGCGCCAGCTCGACGAGCTGTTCCACGGCCGGGTCCGCACCCGCGTCTCCACCATCCAGTCGATCGAGGACGAGATCGCCGAGGCCGACGTGGTGATCGGCGCGGTGCTGGTGCCGGGCGCCTCGGCGCCGAAGCTGGTGACCCGCCAGATGCTCGGCCTGATGAAGCCGCGCGCGGTGCTGGTCGACGTCGCGATCGACCAGGGCGGCTGCTTCGAGACCAGCCACGCCACCACCCATGCCGATCCCACCTACGAGGTGGACGGCATCATCCATTATTGCGTCGCCAACATGCCGGGCGCCGTGCCGCTGACCTCCAGCCACGCGCTCAACAATGCGACCCTGCCCTACGGCCTGGCGCTGGCGAAGGACGGCGTGAAGGCGTTCGACGGCAATCCGGGCCTCAAGGAAGGCCTGAACGTGCAGGGCGGCCGCATCGTCAACAAGGTGGTGGCCGACAGCCTTCACTTCGCCTGAGGCGGAGCCTCGACACGGGTGGCGCCGCGGCGATTGGGCATCGTCGCGGCGTCCGCCTCTTGCTCATGATGGGGGCGGCGCGGAATGATCCGCTTCGCCGCACGGTCGAGCAGCAGCAGCAGCCCCGCGATCAGCGCGGCGAGCCCGACCAGCCGGAACTGCCCCGCCCCCGCGCCGATGCCGACCGCCGCCGCCATCCAGAGGCTCGCCGCCGTCGTCATGTTCTTGACGCCACCGCCGCGCACGAAGATCAGGCCGCCGGCGATGAAGCCGATCGCCTGGGCCAATCCCTGTATGACGCGCAGCGGATCGCTCGATCCGCCGACGCCGCGCAATTCGTCGAACAGCAGCAGCGACGAGATGGTGATCATCGCCGAGCTCAACGCCACCAGCGCGTGCGTCCGCACACCGGCATCGTGACCGTGCCACTCGCGCTCCAGCCCGAGCAGGAAGCCGATCGCCGTCGCCACGCCGAGGCGGAGCAGCATCGCCTCCCAGTCGGCGGTCGCGATCATCGGTCAGCCGGTGCCGCGCTTGCGGCGCGTCTCCCAGCCCTTTTTCGCCGCGGCTGACCGATCCGCGGCCGAGCGGCTGGCGGAAGCGGCGCCGCCTTTCCGTCCGCCCTTCCGCGACGAAGCGTGAGTCTCCGCCTTGCCGCGCCCGGACCCGGACTTGTTGCCGCCACCCGATTCCTTGTTGACGGTCGCCCAGGCGCGGCGCTCGGCCTCGTCCTTGCCGATGCCGCGATCCTCATAACCCTGCTCGATATGCTCGGCCTTGCGCTTCTGCTTGTCGGTATAGGCGCTTTTGTCTCCACGGGGCATGGCGTCCTCCTCTCATGACGAGGAAACCAAGCCCCGTGCCGCGATGTTCCGTCAGGGCAGGTCCATCCAGTCGCTCTCCCCGCCGATCGGGTCGCCAGGCGGCACGTCGACGGTGCGCGGGCGATCGGCCAGCAGCCGCTCCCGCTCCTGGGGATCGAGCAGCTGGCGCGACAGGCTGGACGCCCATGCCGTATCCGCCGCATCGCCCTTGCGACGGGCAAGCGCCTCCGCGACGTCGTGCACGCGGCTGTCGAGGATCGCGGCGACCTCCGGCGTCGTGCCGGGCCGGCGCGCCACCTGCGCCATGGTGACGATCGTCCGGTAGGCGATACGCCGGCTGAGCGCATC
>Ga0105237_10003810_pt1 | contig 17729 bp, 14 predicted proteins | sample KBSC24metaG_FD_81520 | JGI IMG/M metagenome (GOLD analysis project Ga0105237, IMG submission 81520) | Corn rhizosphere microbial communities from Kellogg Biological Station, Michigan, USA - KBS C2-4 metaG | ecosystem: Host-associated > Plants > Roots > Rhizosphere > Soil | place: Michigan, USA... | reverse complement strand
CTGGAGTTCAAGCCGCAGGAGATGGACGAGACGATCACGCAGTTCACGCTCGACTTCGACGGCCAGCTCGTCAAGTATTCGCACGGCCCGCAGATCCCGACCGCGATCCAGTGGCCGGGGCCGAAGGGCAGCACGCAGGTGCGCGTACAACTGCAGCCGCCGCTGGCCAGCGGTTCGTCCGGCATGACGACCGAAGGGCCGTGGGCGCTGTTCCGCCTGTTCGACAGGCTGCAGCTGGTGCCGACGAGTGCGCCCGAGCGCTTCAAGGTGACCTTCAACATCGACAGCCGCAAGGCGACCTTCGAGGTCATCGCGAGCAGCGTCGTCAACCCGTTCAGGCTGCGCGAACTCGCCGAGTTCGGCTGCCCGCATTCGCTGTGAGCGTGGACGACGCACTCGCTGCCGAGGCTCCCGCCTGGTACGGCAAGCTCGCGAGCCTCGGCGACTTCGCGACCCGCCGGCTGCCGCAGGACACGGCTCGCCTGCTCGACAACTGGCTCGCGCAGGGTGTCGACACCAGCCGCGCCCAGCTCGGCGAACGCTGGCTCAACGTCTACCTGACGAGCCCGCTGTGGCGCTTCGCATGGGCGCCGGGGGTGCTCGATTCGGCCTGGTGGTTCGGCCTGATGATGCCCAGCGTCGACAACGTCGGGCGCTACTTTCCGCTCGTCGTGCTGCAGTCGCGCATCGAGGCGCCGGCCAGCGGCGACGCGCTGAACCGGCTCGAGCAGTGGTACGCGGCGGTCGCGCGCGCCGCGCTGCGAACCTTGCAGCCCGGCAGCTCGCTCGAGCAGTTCGAAGCCGAGCTCGCGCTGCTGAACGGCGCATCGCCGCTGCCGGCCGGCAACCCGGCCGCTCCGTGGTCGGCCGCACAGTTTGCAGACCGCACGCGACATGAGATCGACGCGGGAACGTCGCTCGCGAGTTGCTTCCAACAGCTCGCCGTCGTCGAGAGCCTGCACCGCTTTCGCGGCTGCTCGCTGTGGTGGTCGCTGCGGCCGGGTGCGCTCGACAGCAGCGTGAGCATGGCGGTGGGCCTGCCGCCACGCGAGTCGTTCGCGCAACTGCTGGAAGGGGTCTGGTGATCTGGAGGACCTGGTTGAACCGAATGAACGAGCCGCGGCATATACCGACACGAACCCGATGACCGGGCAGCGACCAGGAGCCACCATGAACACACGACGCATCCTCACGGTCTTCTTCACCGCACTGCTGAGCGCTTCGTTCGCCTTCGCCGCCGGTGGTGGGGGCGGAGGCGGAGGCGGTGGCGGAGGAGGCGGTGGCGGAGGTGGCGGAGGTGGCGGCGGCGGAGGTGGCGGTGGCGGCGTCGGCAGTGGCGAGACTGCCGCGGCGGTCGACCCCGAGTACGCGCAGGCCGTGAGTGCAATCGAAGCGAAGCAGTACGACAAGGCCATCGAGCTCCTGCAGTCGTACCTCGCACGCGCGAAGGACACCGACGCCTTCGCCGAGAACTGGATCGCCTACTCCTATCGCAAGTCGGGCCAACTCGACCAGGCCTTTCTTCACTACGACAAGGCGCTGAAGATCGACCCGCAGCACCGCGGGGCGCACTCCTACCTCGGCGAGGCCTATCTGATGGCGGGCAACATGCCGAAGGCCGAGGAACACCTGAAGATCCTCGACAAGCTGTGCTTCCTGCCGTGCACGGAATACAGCGCACTGAAGAAGGCGGTGGCCTTCTACAAGCAGAACGGCCGGGTCGACCCAGCCGCCAAGTAGGCCGGACGGCCGATGCGCAGGCTGGCGATCCCGGGCGGCTCGGTCGTTGCGCTCGCGCTGGTGGCGGGACTGTCCCTGGCGCTGCCCGCCGACCTGCCGCCCCTGCGCCCCGATGAGCTGGCGAGCATCGGCTCGCTCGGACCCTGGCCCCCACCGGCGGCGCGCGATGCGAGCAACCGCGTTTCGGGCCGCGCCGAGGCCGTGGCGCTCGGCGAGGTGCTGTTCCACAGCACACGCCTGTCGAACGTCGGCGGCTTGCGCTGCGCCAGCTGCCACGAGCCGTGGCGCCACTTCACCGATGGCCGCGCCCGCGCCCTGGGCGCCGAGGCCGGCGCACGCAACACGCCGAGCCTGCTCAACGTGCGGCTGCAGCATTGGTTCGGCTGGGACGGTGCCAACGACTCGCTGTGGTCGCAAAGCATCCGGCCGATGCTCGATGTGCGCGAGATGCGCTCCGATGCCGCGCACGTCGCGCAGGCCTTGCGCGACGACGACACCCTGAAGCGCCTGTACGCGCTGGCCTTCGGCCGCGCGCCGCCGGCCGACGACGAGGCGGCGCTGGTCGATGCCGGCAAGGCGCTGGCGGCGTACCAGGAAACGCTGGCCAGCGAACGCACCCCGTTCGATGCCTGGCGCGATGCGCTCGTGCGCGGCGACACTGCGGCAGCACAGCGCTACCCGCTCGCGGCGCAGCGCGGCCTGCGGCTGTTCGTCGGGCGCGGCCGGTGCGTCGCGTGCCATGCAGGCCCGAACTTCAGCGACGGCGAGTTCCATCGCTCGCTCATCGTCTCGACACTGCACGACGGCACCCGCGACAGCGGGCGGGCGCACGGCGTCGAGAAGCTGCTGGCCAGCCCGTTCGCTCGCAACGGCCGCTTCGACGACCAGACCAACGTCGCACGGGCGCCCGCATCGCAGCCGGCGGAAGCTGGCGCCTTCCGCACCCCGGGCCTGCGCGAAGTCAGCGCGACGGCGCCTTACATGCACGACGGCAGCGTCGCCAACCTGTGCAATGCGCTGCAGCCTCATGCCGCACTCGAAGACCGGGCGATGCCGGCGTTGACGCTGGCCGAGCGGCGTGACGTCGTCGCTTTCCTGCGCACGCTTGCCGCGCAGGAACGTGCAGTGCTGACCGACGAAGACGCGATGAGCTGCCGCTGAAGGCGCGCTTCGCAGCGGTCAACGCGGCGGCTCGATGCGCGTGATCTCGGCCGGGTTGCCGACCCAGACCGCGATCGCGCTGTAGTTGTCCTGGTTGGCGCGCTGGCGCTGCTGCACGATCGCGCGCATGCGGTCGAGCCAGTCGAGCGGGCTGCGCGCGCCGGCGAGCGAGTCTTCGATGTCGGCCGTCGCCAGCGGGTCGTACCAGCCGTCCGAGCACAGCAGGAACGCGTCGCCGTCGTGGATCTCGAAGTCGGCTTCGCTCAGGTGCGGCTCGATCGGTTCTTCGGCGCCCATCGCGGCGATCAGTTGATTGCGGTGCGCGTGGTTGCGCGCCTGCGCCTCGTCGATCAGGCCGGCGTCGAGCATCGTCTGAACCACGCTGTCGTCGCGCGTGACCTGCGCGATCCGGCCCTTGCGCAGCAGGTACAGCCGCGAGTCGCCCACGTGCGACCAGACCGTCTGCTGGCGCGCCTTGTCGATCCACAGCACGACCAGCGTCGCGTGCATGCGATGCTTGCCGTGCAACCCTTCCTGGCGCCGGTTCAGCGCGTCGTTCGCCACGTGCACGACCCGGCGCAAGGTCGCGGCCGGCTCGCCCGGCCGCGCGAACTCGACGCTCAGTTCGTGCGCGACCATGCGCACGACCAGGTCGGCGGCGACCGCGCCATCGCTGTGGCCGCCGGCCCCGTCGGACAATACCGCGTACCAGCCGGCCTCCAGCTCGCCGTGCTGCAGATAGTCTTCGTTGCCGCTGCGCGCGCCGATCTCGCTGCGGCTGGCGAATTGGATGTCGGACATGGCGCGAGGCGGGTGGGCGGGCGAGGCGATCAGGAACCGGCGTCGCTGCCCGGAGACGCGAGCCGATCGAGCTGGTCTTCATAGGCGGCAACGAACGCGGCACCGAACAGGTTGTGGAAGTCGTCCTGCGCATCGTTGCGGATCGAATCGAAATGCTGCAGGTACAGGTCCCACAGCTTGGCCTTGCGGTTCATCGGCAGCAGGCTGTCCACCACGCTCTTGCCCACCAGCTTGCGTTCGAGCTCGCCCGGCTCGAAGCGGCTGAGCACGCCGGCGAGCGCCGCACGCATGCCGGCCATCGTGCCGATGCTGTGGCCGACCAGGTCGTGCATCGCGTCCTGCATCGCCAGCGGCCCGGCCATGAAGCCGCGCAGCGGCGGCTGCAGCAGCTGTTCGAGCGCGGCCTGCGCGTTGGGCGAGAACTTCAGCGGGTTGTTGTTGCGCGCCCGGATGGTCGTGACGGCGGCACGCAGCTCGGTCTTGGCCGTCGCGCGCACCGCCATCAGGCGCAGCGCCCCTTCGGTCGCCTCGCGCAGCACCTTGCCGAGCATGCGCATCTGATCCGGGTTCAGGCCTTGCGGCAGGTCGATGCGAATGCCGGCGCCTTCGCAGAACGCGGCCCAGAGCGGGTCGACGCTCGCGGCCGCGCCGCCAGACGCGCCGGCCTTCGTCGCGGGCACCGGCGCGGCGAGCGGGCGGATCGCAGGCGTCGTCGCCGGGTGGTCGGATATCTCTCGAAGTGCAGCAGGCGGCGTGCGCGGCGTTGGAGGGGCCGGCACCGCAGGCGCAGGGGCAGGCACCGAGCTTGGCTTCGCGCCGAGAAAGTCGGCCAGCGGGTCGGCCGACGCGCCGCCGCTGCCCAGGCCGAGCCCGGCGAACAGCTGGTCGACCGAGGGTGCCACCGGTGCCGCCGGTGCTGCCGGGGTATCGAGCGGCAGGTCGACCGATGGCGTGGCTGCCTGCGGTGCGGGTCGTGGAGCGGCAACCTGCGGCGGCTGATACGCCGCCTTCAGCTCCGGCGTGTGGTCGAACGCGGCGTGTGCGGCCGGCCCGGCTGCCGGGGCGGCCGGCGGTGTGCCGAACATCGCGAACGGATCGGTGCTCGCGGCGCCCGGTCCGGCCATCGCGCTGCCGGGGCTCGAGGGCGCCGGGTTGAGGAAGTTGGCGAGCGGATCGGCTGCGCTGCTCGATGCAGGCCCGAGACCGAAGCTCGTGTCGATCGATGCCGGCGTGCCCGAACCGGCACCGACCGAGCCGAGCAGATCGTTCGCGCCGACACGCGGCGCCGCGGCCGGGGCTCTCGGTGCGGGCGCCGGCGCGAGGTTGGCGAACGGATCGAAGTCGTCGGGCAGACGCGCCGGCGCGCCGCTCGGCGCCGCCGGGGCGGGGCTGCGGGCCGGGGCCGCCGCCGGCGCGTTCAGGAACGCAAAGGGATCGGCGCGAGAGCTGGCCGGCGGCGCCGGTGTGCCGAGCAGGCCGGCGAACGGATCGTTCGGATTCGGCACCGAGCCGCCGGCGGGCGGGCTCGGCGTGAGCAGGTCCGCGAACGGGTTCGATGCCGCGGCCGGTGCTGGCGGCGTTGCACGCGGCGGCGGCGATGGCAGGGGTGGCAGCGGCGGCTGCGACAACGGCGCCGCCGCACTCGGGTCGCGCCCCTTCGCCATCTGGTGCGGATCGGTGCGGTGCTCCACCGCCGAGTTGACGATGACCGCGCGCGCATCGACGACCGCGCGGCCCTGCGTGATCGTGCGGACGATCTCGTTATCGGCCTCGATCAGCACGCCCAGCACATACCCGCCGATGCGCAGCTCGTCGTTGTTCGCGAGCACGCCGCGCTCGCCCGGACCGAGCGCCCGGCCGTTGATGAAGATCGCGTTCGCCGACGCCGCATTGCGCACGTGGAATTCGCCTTCCTGCGCGATCACCTCGGCCTGCAGGCGCGAGATGTGGCGCTCCGGGTCGGGCAAGGTCATCGTGTTCGTGTCCGAGCGGCCGATCGTTCCGCCCTTGACGTCGAAGCAGCCGACGATCGCCTGCGACAACGGCTGGTCGTTCAGGGTCAGGGCGCGCAGAACGAGGTTCATGACGTGGTTATGGAACGGTGCCGAGGCAGGGGCAAGCAACGAAAGTCACATGCGAATCAGGGTGTGTGATCGGTGACGGACATCTGCGCGAGAAGGCGCTGCTGGCGCCACGCGGGGGCGGCGATGTTGAAGAGCGGAGTGCCGGGTTTCAGCAGGCACAGGTATTCGGCGGCGTGGCGGCGCTGGCGCTGGAAGCCGGTGCGCAGCACCGAAAAACAATGTACCGCTGTCGGCGGCTGGCCCATGAAATAGCGCGTCCCGGCGGCGAAGCGTGCGCTATTCGCCCGCCACCAGGCAGCGATCTTCTGCGGATCCGGCCACGGCAGGCTGTCATCCTCGTCGATCGCGACGTTCTCGCCAAACGGGTCGTCGTTCGGACCGAAGGCGACGTTTTCCGGCGGCTTGCGGTCAAGATCGAGGAACGCGAGATCCAGGCCAGTGATCAGGCTGAACGACTCGCCAGCGAGGCGGGTCAGCTTCAGATCGTCCATGCGTGCGATCAGCCACGGGATGTAGTGCGGGTCGCCAGCGACGCCGATCGCGCGGATCAGGGTGCGCATCGCCTCGGGCTCGGCATTCAGGGCCTTCAGCAGCGCGAGCGAATCTTTCGGTGCGGTCACCTTCAGCAAGAGATCGAGTGCTGCGTCGCGTGCTTCACCCGGACTTGAAGCGAGCTTGTGCAATGCTGTGATCCCAGCCGAACGATCGCCAAGCAGTGCGGCAGCACGTGCTGCTTCGAACGTCGTCAGGGCATCGCCGTTGGCGCATGCCGCATCAGCACAGGCAGTGCGCAGCTCGATGCGACCGAGTGCGCACGCGACTCGTAGCGCGCGTGCCGTCAGCGAGGGGTGGACGGCATCATCCAAAGTCTTTTGAAGCATTGCTGCACCCGGATCGACTCGATGCATCGCGCACGCGGCCAAGCCCACCTCACGCCACCAGGGCTCGGGCGATTCGAGTAAGGACTTCGTGATGCCGCGCAAGCTCGCGGCGGAGACCCAACCGAAGGCAGACAGCACCCCGCGCCGGCACTCGGGGACGGCATGCGCGATCGTGAGCAGCTTGCGCAGGCGCTCGGCATCGTGCGTTTCGATCGCGCGGACGATGACGGTGAACACTGCGCCGGTGCTAGGGGGACTGAGTGCCTGGTGACACAACGCAACGCCGTCATCGCCGGCAACTGCGATGCCGTCGAGATGCGCGGCGATTCGTTCGTCGAGGCGGGAGAGGCGTTCCAATTCGACGTGTGGAGCGCGCACAAGCACGGCACGCGTCGAGCGGAGGGCGGCAGCATCCTCGACGTGCTGCGAGACGACGACGAGAACCGCGGGCCGATGCAGGCTTCGCCGGGGCGAACTGGCCGTTGGGGCGCTCTGACTCAATCCCAGCGCTCCCACTTTGCCCCATCGAATGACAGGATCGCCTCCTGGCCAACCGACCAAAGCACGCCATCGGCATCAGTCAGTCTGTAGAACGACGCAGGCGGTTCGATGCCGAAGTTGACCGGGACCAAGCGATCGCCGTCAAGCGTGTACAAGTAGCTCATGCTGGCGGCATAGAGCTTGCCGTCGAACCAGTGAACGTCCCAGAGGTCGTCGTCGAGGTCGGGTGTCGTCAGGATTTCCCAGGCCTCATTCCTGCCCCGCAGCAGGGTGCCTTGCTGTCCGCAGGCGTACACGTTCTTGTCGGGGGCGCAACAGACGCCCGACAGAATGACGTTCACGGGGCTTTGGCAATTGGTCCAGTTGCCGCGCACGCAGCGCCAGATCTCGCCCTCCCAGCCGACTGCATAGATTTCGTTCGTGTCGAAGCCGTCAATCGCCTCGAAACCTGCGACATCGTTTGATGACTCGGGCGCGTTCATCGGTCTCCACTGGTTCGCGCCAACGCGCACGAATACCTGGCGATTCATCCCGCATGCATGGGGCAAGCCGCCGATGCTTGTACACGCCCTGAGATCCTTGGCTTTTGCGATCTGCTCCTTGGATTGCTTCCCGCCGACGTACGCGAATACGGTTCCCTCAGGACCTACAACAACCAGCATCTCTTCGGGAGACTTAGCGACGCACATGCCCACACACGCCCACGTCAAATCCGCGACCGCCGCCAGTTCTCCGGCGTCGATCGAGCCGAGCCGCGTGTGGGCGATTCCCTTTTTGTGCAGCTTCTTGTCTCGCAGGGCAAGGTAGACGAGGTCGGCATAGCGGGCGGCACCACGGGAGATGAGGTTGGCTTTCGAGATTCCCAGGAGCGGCATACGTGGTGTCCTCCAATAGATGCACTATCGACTTACTTTCGGGCTCAGCGCCTTCAGCGGGCTCAAGTCCGATTCCTGTGCCACGGTCGATCCCGATGGCGAGTGCTTGACCTCCGCGTCCTTCAGATCCTTCGAGCACATGTCGTCATGGCCGCTGTCGAGCTGGGCCTTCCGGCATTTGTTCGTGCAGTTCGAGCCCTTGAATACCTTCTGCGCGCTCTTGACCGAAAGGTTGCGCTCCTTCGCGTAGCTTTGGGTGTTGCCCGCGCCAACGCCCTGACCGTAGAACTTGTGCGCGGCATGCCGAAGCCCATGGCTGCCTTCCGTATTGCTGGGACCTTCGGCGCACATGCATGGCGCGGCGCTTGGCTTGTAGCCGGTCCACCCAGGCAGCTTCTTCCCCTTCGAAACTGAGCCCTTGTAGAAGGAGCTCTTCGGGATTACGTGGTCGGGCGTTTGGCTCGGACAACACCCCTGGACGCCGTCCTTCGGCGCGTTGTACGGCGAGAGCCGACAGCGTCTGGCGCGAAGGCACTTCTCTGCGGCGCTCTTTCCCGACAATGCCTTCACGGCCTTGGTGTTCCAGTTGACGCCGGCGGCACGCTGCTTCTTGATCCCGATGTTCAACCCGGCCTCGGCGCAGACGTTCTTCTTGCCCTCTTTCTTGAAGTCCTTGCACGCGGCCTGTTCGCGCTTTTTCTCGCCTTCGCACGGGTCCTTGCCGCTGCCGACCGCCTGGGATGCGGCAAAAGGCCAGGGCGGCGTTTGTCCGGGCGAAGGGTTGTGGTTGTGCGTCGTCATGTCCAGATGCCGGACGACGTTTTCACCTTCGACCTTCACATCCATCGACCAGACGGTGAAGTAGACCTTCCCCTTGTTGACGCTCGTGACGACGCCTTTTTTGGGTGCGCTGCCAGCTTCGTCGCCGGTGCTTTGCTTGAAGTAGCTCTTGTTCTTGAGCATGATCTCCTGCCCGGAGATCTTGACGCTCGTGGAGCCGCTCGTGCTGTCGGAATCCATCCCCGTGTTGGGGTACGGTATAGGTACACCGGGGGGTGTGGCCGGCGTCATTGGGGGCGTGAAGCAGACGTCCGGGAATGCGCAGATCGACTTCCCGTTCCCCTGCTTGCAGGACACCTCCCTGTTGTTGGCGAAGACCTGGTTGCTCATCGTGTGCTGGTGCAGCGAAGCGTCAACGCTGCCCGCTGTCCTGCGCTATTCGCCATGTGGGCAAGAATCCCGGGGCCCAGGGCGAATTGTTTCGATGATGCGGCATGGGCCAATGCAATGATCGACACGCCGGCAACAGCCCCTTGCTCTCCCGCACATTCAGCCGGATGCCAGAGATCGAAGCGCTCGGGGCGATGCCGCACAAGCCTCGAGAGAAGCAGCGAGGATTCTTTGAAGTAGTACTGCTGTCCCGATATGTCGGCGATCCGGAAGTGAAGATCGCGCATCTCGCAGGCGGCATCACCAAGCGCTTGCGTCACTGCCTTGCACAGGCCGTCGGCTCTCAGGGGTCGCTCGCTGGCGGCATGCGCGGCCTCGATGCCAAAACCGATGCCGATGCATGTCAGCGGGCCCGCCAGATCATGGGCCTTCTCTACCAGCAGGGCGCCTGCACCTTCACCAGGGATGAACCCATCGCTGTTCTCCGACGTGAGGAGTTGATCTTCTTCTTCGAGTTGGCGCAGGGTTTCCCAATTCAGGTAGCTGTCGGCTGCAGCCACCAGCACGCGACGCGCGGGGCCCTCTGAGAGCAGTTTGCGCGCCCCGGCCAGCGCGACTGCGACGCTGACCCTTCCATGGGCGACGACGGCGGATTGTTCGGCGAAGCGAACTCCGAGTTCGGCTTCGATCATGGGCAACAGCGCGATGTCGAGCCGCTCGGTTCGACCGGGCCGATCGGTCTCGGCCACGCACAGAAGAAGCGGCACGGTGTGCCATTGATCGGTGGGCACCTCATGCAACGCTTCGTCGATTGCCAGGGCCGCCATCTTGGCCAGCTTAGCCAGCCCGCGCCACGGCTTCTCAAGTTCGACCTGGTGCGCCATGACCCACTCGCCCGCGGAATCGATGAAGCGAGTTTCGGTCGGATTGCTGAGCTTGGCGCGAAAAGCGGCGCAACTTGCCGGGGCTGTCAAGCCCACCGACGTGACCAACCCGGTGCATCGAATCGCGAGAGGCGTGGCGTTCATGCGGGCTCAGCTTCGTTGGGTTCCATCGGCACCATCACGACCGGAATCGGGAACGCGACCTGTTCGCGCTGCTGCCACCATTCCTTGCCCTTCCTCCCCACCAGCACCTGAGCGATCTCGAACATGTTCTTCTTCAGCGGCCGCGCGACCCGCCAGCTCATCGTGAAGCGGTCCTCGTCGGGCTCGAAGACAATCGTGTCAAGCGTCGCGGTCAAGTCTTCGCGCTCGCCGCGTTTCGGGAACACGTGCACGGGCGCTTCGAAGAACGGCAACGCAAACTGCCGCGCGCCGTCGGGCCGGAACCCGCTGAGCGTCACCTCGATCGGCCCCTTCGGCAGCGCGATTTGCTGGTCCTCGGGCGTGGCCTGGTAGTAGCGCTCGTCGAAGTCCTTCGGCAGGAACGGGAAGACGTCTGCGAGCCACGCGTCGTCGTATGTGCCGGCATGGCGTGCGCGCTGCGGCCAACCTCGGCCGAGCGGACCAAGTGCGACCGGTTTGTAGCTGCCGCTCGGCGAAGTCACTTCCTGACCGACCTCTTCGATGTTCGGCAGCGGCGTGCCATCGACCCAGGCGTTCTTCAGATGTTTGTGCCAGCCTCGACCAACCGGATTCGGCAGGTAGGCATCGTGTTCGCGCTCGTCCTCGCTGTGGCGGTCGGCGCCACCGAATGCAAGGTCATACGAGATCGGCATCTGCGTGAACGGTTGCGGCGCCGACGCGCTGATGCTGGTGAGCCCAGCTTGCCAGACACGATTGCCAACGACCTCGAAGACTTTCTGCATCGTTCCGACGCGCAGGCCAGCACGCATCCGCGCGACCTGTTTGCCCTCGGGCGCGTAGGCGCTACCGATGAGCAGAACGTCGCAAGCGTGCTTGCGCGGAGCGAAGTCGATTTCGTTCACCGGTGCGCTGAAGCCGGGCTCACCGGTGAAGGTGTCGGCCATCAAAAGCGGAAGTTGCGCATCGGCGAGCCGAACCTGCTCTCCCGGCTTGGGCAACACGAACGTGCCCTTGATCACGACGACCAGCAGCTCGCGGCCGCTGGGTTCGAGGCCCATGTTGTAGCCCGCGATCATGCGGGTGGCGTTGATCAGCTCCATTGCCTGGTCAAGGGTTTTGGGCGCTCAGTTCAGTTGCACCGAGCCGCCCTTGATCCGGTTGACGCCGGTTGAACGACTGAGCACGTAGCTCCCCTCGATCAATACCTTGCCTGCCTTGGTCAGCGTGATCGATGCTCTACCGCATCGAAGCACGATTTGCTCCTTCGCGGAAACGACCATGCGTTGACCATCGGCGTCAACTTCGACCTGCGCAAGCTGCGCTTCGAGTGGCCACGCTGCCTGCCCGCGCAGAACGCCGATCACGATCGGGCGATCGCGATCGCCGCCGTCGAACATCAGCGCGACACGCATGCCGATGTGCGCGCCATGCAGATCGACAAGGCTGAGCGCCTTCGCTGCACTCGTCGTCGCACCAGGGAGCGCGACAAGCGGCATGCCTTCGACGATTGCCAGCAGCTCGCCGATGACCATGCCCGTGCACGCCACGTCCGGCGGTGGCGCCGCGCCGGCTGGCCCGTCGCGCAGCAGGCGATCGAGCAATGCGCCGTCGTCAACCTCCTCGAGATCGGCCGACGTCGTCAACGGGACCCGTGCATTCATCTCGGCCTCTCAGTTCTGCAGAATCTTCGAACCCTTCATCACGATGTCGCTCGAGGCCTTCACGTTGATCTTGCCCGAGCCTTCGATCGTGATGTCCTTGCCCTTGATCGTGATCGTGCCGTCCTTCTTCATCGTGATGCTCGCGCTGCCAGTCTTGATCGAAACGGAGTCGCCGGCGTCGATCACCAGGTTCTTGCCGATCTTCAGCGCGTCGTCCTCGGCAATCGACGTGCTGCGCGCCTTGCCGACACTCGTGGTCTGCGCTCCGCCGACCGTGACCGATCGATCCGCGCCGATGCTGCTGGTCTGTCCCGAGCCGATCGTGTTGCTCTGGTCGGCCCCGATCGAATTGCTCTGATTCGCCCCAACCGTCGTCGTCTGGTCCGCGCCCACCGTGAAAACTTGTGCCGCACCGACGGTGATTTCCTGCGCCGCACCGACCGTGATCGTTTCGTTGATGCCCACGCTGTGCGTGCGCTGTAGCGCCACGGTTGCCGTCTCGCTCGCGCCGACGCTGATCGTGCGGTTCGCACCGATCGTGATGGTCTCGTTCGCACCGACCGTCTCGGTGCGGTTCGCACCGATCGAGATGCTCTCGTTCGCACCGACCTTCTCGGTTCGATTCACCCCGATCGTGATCGTCTCGTTGTTGCCGACCGTCTCGGTCCGGTCGTGCTTGACCAGCGTGGTCTCGTCGTGGTCGATCGTCTTCGTGCGGTCGTGGCCGACCCAGTGCGTCTCGTCGTTCTCGACCTCGATGTCCTGGTTCTTCTCGGCGTGGATCCAGAGCTGTTCCGAGCCCTTCTTGTCCTCGAAGCGTATCGCGTTCGCGTTGCCGTACGCACCGCCCTTGCTCGAGCGCGTCAGGATGCCGGACTGGGTTGCGTTGGCCGGCAGGTCCCAGGGCGGCATCTGTTCGGCGTTGTGCACGCGGCCGGTGATGATCGGCTGGTCGGGGTCGCCCTCGAGGAAGTCGACGATCACCTCGTGGCCGATGCGCGGCGTGAAGATCGCGCCGTAGTTCTTGCCGGCCCAGCCCTGCGACACGCGCACCCAGCACGAGCTCTTCTCGTCCTTCTTGCCGTAGCGGTCCCAATGGAACTGGACCTTCACGCGGCCGTACTTGTCGGTGTCGATCTCCTTGCCGGCTTCGCCGACGACGATCGCCGTCTGCGGCCCCTGCATCAGCGCCTTGCGGGTGCGCCGCGCCGGGCGGAACTGCTGGCTCGTCAAGAGCGCGGTGAAGTTGACGTGCAGGCCGGGCGTCGCGTGGCCGGCCCCGGCCGCCGCGTCGATGCTGCCGTTGTGGGCCTGGATCTGCGTGCTGGTGACCAGGTACTCGGCGTTCTGGTCGGCGCGCGGGTGGCGCTGCAGCTTGAACGTGAAGCCGGCCGTCAGCGCGTGGGCGTTGCTCGCGCCGTGAAAGCCTTCGAATTCGGAGTACACCTCGTCCATCCGGTTGTCGAGGTACTGCGTGCCGTCGGCCGCCTTCGTGTAGTTGCCGGGGTAGTCGTAGGCCTCTTCGTCGGCGTGGTCGTAGTCGTGCGGACGCTTGCCTTCGGTCAGCAGCTTGTCGCTCGGCTTCTCGAAGTCGTAGTCCTTGATCGCGAACTTGCCGGGCCGCACCGAGCGCGAGGTGCTCCAGCGGCTCACGTAGTCGATGTCGGGCGGCGCGCTGGCCGCATTCGCGTACAGCGGCAGGCGTTCGGTGTGGTGCGGCTGCGGGTCGTGCGCGCTCGACGAGTCGAGCAGGATCATCTTGTGCCGACCGTCGCTGTGCTCGAAGCGGTAGTAGATGCCTTCGTGCTCGAGCAGCCGGCTGACGAAGTTCAGGTCGCTCTCGCGGTACTGCACGCAGTAGTCCCACTCGCGGTATTCGCGGAACAGCTTGAAGTCGAACGACGCGATGCCGTGGTCCTCGAACACCGCCTTCACGATGTCGGGCACGCTCTTGTGCTGGTAGATCCGGCAGTCGCTCGTGCGCGAGAGGAACCACAGCCATGGCCGCACGACGATCTGGTAGCCGTGGTAGCGCGAGCTGCCGCCGCCCAGCGAAAAGCGCGTGATGTAGCCGTGGAAGTAGCGCTTCGAGTCGTCGCGCAGTTCGATCTCGAACGTGACCGGCTTGCCGAGCAGCGCATCCGGGTCGATGTCGCTGCGCGGGCTCAGCAGGTGCGCGTGCATCTCGCTGGGCACGCTCAATGCCTCCCTTACGCTCAAGGACTCGAGCAGCAGGTCTCCTTCGGGCAGCGGCGTCTTGATGCGGAAGGGGTGCGGCATTTGCGGTCGACTGTAGGGAGCGGTCCGGGCGGGCTCAAGCGACGAAAGTCATGGCGCCGGCGAGAAGTCGAGCTCGCGCAGCGAGCCGTCGAGCACGTTGCGTTCGAGCCAGCGCGCGGCGGCGGTCGCGTTGGCGAACTGGCCCGAGCGGATCAGGCGCCCGAACTGGAAGCCGGCGACCGTGCAGCGCAGGTCCTCGATCGAGTTGCCGGTGTACGGGTGCGGGTCGTACCAGCTCAGGTGGTGCTCGTCGTCGGCATAACCTTCGCCCTCGGGGCGGAACGGCACCATCCGGGTGTCCCAGCCGAGGGCGCGAAACTGGCGGTCCAGGCTTGCGTAGTTCAGGTTCGCGTTCGCATCCAGCGGCAGCCCGACGACGACGGCGCGCAGCGAGCCGCCATCCATCAGCCCGGCCTGCCATTGCTGCGTGAACTGGTCGAACTCGCCGGTGTCGGGATAGAGCTCGTGGCCGAGCGCGAGCTGCCATTCGACGTCGTCGACGCCGTCGAGCGCCCACATCGCATACGAGAAGAAGTGCCCGGTCTGCGGATTCGTCGGGCGCGGGTCGGCCAGCTCGGCACGAAAGCCGCGCGTCGTGCTGTTCGCGATGAAGCCCGAGAAGTACGCGTACACGCCGAGCATGTCGCCGGCGACGCCGCTCGCGCCGGTGCTCGGGTTGCGCACTGCCGCGCCGATCGCCTGCGTGACGTCGAATGCGCGCTGGCTGCCGAACGCGAGATAGAGCGCGGCGAGGAAGTGGATGCCGTTCCAGCCGTCCGGCATCGGCCGGCTCGCGGTGCCGCCGAGCGCGGCGGCGTCGGCGGCCGGCAGGCTCATGACGCCACTGCGCGCCGGGCGCTGACGAGCCAGCCGGCCACGTCGCGGCCGCCCTCGCTGCGCGAGACCGCGGCTTCGACGTGCGGCTCGTCGAAGCCGGCAGCGCGCAGGCATTCAAGCAGGTGGCTGCGCGAGTGAGCGTAGCGGCCGGTCGGTTGCAGCTTCAGCGCGCTGCCGTCGGCCAGCGCCTCGACCGTGAACACGAGGCGGCCCGCGGCGCGCAGCGCGGTCGCCGCGCTGTCGAGCACCTCGTGCAGGTCGCCGAAATAACACAGCGTGTCGGCCGAGACGATCAGGTCGAACGCGCCGGGTTGTGTTGCGAGGTAGTAGCCGAGCTCGGCCTTGTGCAGCACGTCGTAGCAAGCGCGCGGCCGGGCGCGCCGCAACATGCCGACCGACAGATCGCAACCGGCCAGGCGTGCCGCCCACGGGCGCAGCAGCGGTCCGCACAGCCCGGTGCCGCAGCCGGCGTCGACGATCGCGAGCTCGCCTCGCGGTGCGCCGAACAGCCGTTCGACTTCGGCCGCGACCAGCTCCGGCGCCCGGTAGTGAAGCCGTTCGAGGCTCGCGTCGAAGCTGTCGGCGTACGCGTCGAACACCTCCTCGACGTACGCATCGCTCGCGCGTGCCGGCGCGCCGCCCGCAGTGGCCGCGAGCATGTGCTGAACGACCGGGTTGTCGGGCTCTTCGGCAAGCCAGTCGCGGTACAGCTGCGCCGCCTGATCGAGTTCGCCGAGCAGCGTCAACGCGCGGACCACCTGCGAGCGCCCTTGCGTCTGGCGCGGCCACAGCGCGATCGCGCGGCTGTTCGCGACCAGCCCTTCGCGAACCCGGTTCTGGCCCATCAGCGCGAGCGACAGGTTGTACCAGGCGTCGCCGAAGTCGGGCCGCAGCGTGACCGCGCGCCGCGCCGCCTGTTCCGACTCGGCCCACCGGCCGTGCCGGCGCTGCAGTGTCGCGAGGTTGTTCAGCGCATCCGCGGCCGATTCGTCCTCGCCTGCGTGTCGCACGCTCGCCTCGTACGCGGCGGCGGCGTCGTCGAACCGCTGCACGTGCAGCAGCAGGTTGCCGAGGTTGTTCCAGGCGCCCGGCTGCGCCTCGAGGCGGTCCAGCGATGCGCGAATCAGCGCGATGCCGTCGGCGGCGCGGCCCTGCGCATGGCGCAGCACGCCCTGGAAGTGCAGCGCATCCGGATCGTCGGGCGCGACCTCGCGAATCTGCGCCAGCAGCGCGTCGGCCTCGTCGAGCTGCTCGGCGCGCAGCAGCGCGACCGCGTGCTGCAGCGCCTGCTCGAACGCCTCGGCTGGCGCGTTCGCGTCGGGGGCCGGCGCAGCGGGCTGCATGACCTAGTCGAACGCGTAGGTGAAGTCGCCCTGGTTGACCCCGAGCGCCACGCGCCGGATCGACTGCCCGCCCGACAGCCGCATCAGGTACTCGTGGCTGATCTTCGGCAGCACGGTGTTGGTCAGGATCGCATCGATCACGCGGCCGCCGCTCTCGATCTCGTTGCAGCGGCTCGCCACCAGCTCGACGACCGCGTCGTCGTAGGTGAACGGAATCCCGTGGTTCGCCTCGACGCGCTTCTTGATGCGGCCGAGCTGCAGCCGGATGATCGAGCGCAGCATCTCGGGCGAGAGCGGGTAGTACGGAATCGTCACGATGCGCCCGAGCAGCGCGGCGGGGAACACCTTCAGCAGCGGCTCGCGCAGCGCCTTCGCGATGCCCTCGGCGTCGGGCAGCAGTTCCGGGTCCTTGCACAGGTTCATGATCAGCTCGCTGCCGGCGTTGCTGGTGAGCAGGATGATCGTGTTCTTGAAGTCGATGTAGCGGCCTTCGCCGTCTTCCATCCAGCCCTTGTCGAAGACCTGGAAGAACAGTTCGTGCACGTCGGGGTGGGCTTTCTCGACCTCGTCGAGCAGCACCACGCTGTAGGGTCGGCGGCGCACCGCCTCGGTCAGCACGCCGCCTTCGCCGTAGCCGACGTAGCCGGGCGGCGCGCCCTTCAGCGTCGAGACCGTGTGCGCCTCCTGGTACTCGCTCATGTTGATCGTGATCACGTTCTGCTCGCCGCCGTACAGCGCCTCGGCGAGCGCGAGCGCGGTCTCGGTCTTGCCGACGCCCGAGGTGCCGCACAGCATGAACACGCCGATCGGCTTGCTCGGGTTGTCGAGCTTCGCGCGCGAGGTCTGGATGCGCTTGGCGATCATCTCCAGCGCGTGCTTCTGGCCGATCACGCGGGCGTTCAGGGTGTCGGCGAGCTTGAGCACCGACTCGACCTCGTTCTTCACCATGCGGCCGACCGGGATGCCGGTCCAGTCCTGCACGACGGCGCCGACGGCCTGGTCGTCGACGACCGGGAGCACGAGAGGCGCGTCGCCTTGCAGCGTGTGCAGCCTGGTCTGCAGCTCTTGCAGCTCGGCGAGCAGCGCGGTGCGTTGTTCGGGCGTTGGTGGTTCCTTGCGCGCCAGCTCCCCGCTCCGTTCGGGCTCACCAGCAACCCGTTCGGGCTGAGGTATCGAAGCCCTCATCCCGGAGGGCTCACTCGGGCCCTTCGATACCTCAGGGCGAACGGGGGAGGGCTCCGGGCGAACGGGTTCCGCGTCCACCGCCTTGAACCCCAATCGCAAGTCCGCCCGAATCGCCAGCACCCGATCCACCAGCGCCTTCTCCTGCGCAAAGCGCTTCTCCAGCACGCCGAGCCTGTCACGCG
>Ga0105237_10003804_pt1 | contig 17735 bp, 8 predicted proteins | sample KBSC24metaG_FD_81520 | JGI IMG/M metagenome (GOLD analysis project Ga0105237, IMG submission 81520) | Corn rhizosphere microbial communities from Kellogg Biological Station, Michigan, USA - KBS C2-4 metaG | ecosystem: Host-associated > Plants > Roots > Rhizosphere > Soil | place: Michigan, USA... | reverse complement strand
TCAGGACATCGTAAAAAATGCTAAAGTGTTATATGGCATAAAAAAAATGCAGGGAAAACATTTGGGCTTTTTCTCTGAGTTTGCAACCACGAAGGACGAGCAGGTATTGCTGAAAGCAGGGATTTCTTTTGTAAGTATGGAGGGGGCAGAGAAGAACCTGCAAACCGAAATAAAGAATTTTAATTTCGATGCAGTTCATCAGCAAACAAGAATACTCTGGACTCAGGCTTTGAATAAAGTCAAAATAACCGGTGGTACTGAAGATGAGAAATCGATTTTTTACACTGCACTTTATCATACCATGATTGATCCACGCTGTTATACAGATATAGACGGGCGTTATATAGGAGGCGATCACAAAGTTCATCAAACCCATAAGTTTGTTAAGCGTACAATTTTTAGCGGGTGGGATGTATACCGGAGCCAGTTTCCCTTACAGAACATCATTAATCCCACTGTTGTCAATGACATGGTGAATTCACTGGTAGAACTGGCTGATGAAAGCGGCCAGCATTACCTGGAACGGTGGGAGTTTTTAAATGCCTACAGTGGCTGTATGAATGGAAATCCGGCAGTAAACATAATGGTTGATGCTTACAATAAAGGAATCAGGGAATTCGATGTAGAAAAAGGCTATCGCTTTGCCAAAAATACTTGCGAAAAATTTGGCAATGGAGATGTGGGACATTCCTTCCAGATTTCCGAAACGCTGGAACATGCTTATTCTGAATGGGATCTCTCTCAGCTGGCAGATAGCCTGGGTAAAAAAGAAGATGCCCGTTTATATCTCAGAAGATCAAAAAGCTACAAAAATATTTTTGACACTACGCAGCATTGGTTTAGGCCAAAAGAAAGAAATGGGGCCTGGGTTCCATGGCCAAAAGATGGTATTTTGACCATGGGATACGGATGTACGGAAAGTAATCCCTACCAGCAAGGTTGGTTTGTACCTCAGGATGTTGATGGATTGGCTTCACTGCTGGGCGGCAAAGAAAATACCGTAAAAGAGTTGGAGAATTTCTTTGAGAAAGCGCCACAGTCTATGAAGTGGAATAATTATTACAACCATGCGAATGAACCTGTTCACCTGGTTCCTTTTATGTTCAATAAACTAGGCAAGCCTTATCTTACCCAGAAATGGGTGCGCGAAATTTGCCAGAGGGCATACCGCAATTCGGTAGAAGGTTTGGTTGGTAATGAAGATGTGGGACAGATGTCGGCCTGGTATGTCTTGGCAGCTAGCGGACTTCATCCTTCATGCCCGGGCGAAAACCGTTTTGAGATCTTCAGTCCGGTTTTTGATAAGATCGAAATACAGACCGATCGCCATTTTGCAAAAGGGAAGCTTTTTACGATTACAGCGCATCACAATTCAGCTCAGAACAGATACATTCAATCTGCAAAATTGAACGGAAAAGATTACAACAAGTGTTATATAGATTTCACACAAATTATAGATGGTGACAAATTGGAGTTATTTATGGGGCCTCAGCCTAATACTTCATGGGGAACATCCATTTAAATTGAAGTAGTAGAGCAAAAATAACGTCATTATTGGTCAAATTAGCATCAATTAAAAAGGCTGAAAAACAGGTAGATTTGAATCTGATAGCAACTTACACACACAAATTGTTACTTGTATTCATTAGATTTTTATAAATGGAAAAAGCTATTTTTACCATACGTCTGGTTATTGTATTGCTGTTGGCTTTCAATTTCTCTGCAAAGGCACAATGGGATTTCAGTACAAATTATTTTAAAATCCATATCAGCAATAAGGGCTTTATCACCAGTATGAAAAATACAACGGTGACACCCAGCAAGGAGTTTAGCCCTGCCGATAAACCTTCGCCATTGATGAGTCTTTATGACAGTAAGAAAAAGGTTTATTATGAACCCAATAAGGCATCTTATGACAAGAGCAATAAATCGATTACACTAAACTACCCTAATGGTTCGCTGGCCAGGATTTCACTGGTCCCTCAAAAAAAATATTTTAAATTAACTTTACTGTCTCTTAATCCGCGGAATGGAGTTGATGATATTCAATGGGGAGCAATCCATACCAATATGACCAACTTGTTTGGTGAAATCATTGGGGTGGCCCGAGATACCAGCGAAGTGACCAATTATGCGATTGGAATGCTGGCTCTTAATGACAATACATTGGGCGGTACTTCAGAAACCATTGCCGATGCCGCTCCCTTCCAGTATATCATCCATACACCTGATGCGAAGCGCTTTCCGTTGCCGGGCCATTTACACGAAGGACAGGTTTTTAGCCTTGGTGGAGATGGGGTAAGCGATGTTGCTTTTTATGCCCATAAAGAACCCTATTACCGCATTCTGTATGGGAATTCAGCTGTAGTGGATAACAGAGGACGGATTTCAATTAATTATCATTCTAGAGACAGAACCTTCAAAAGAGAGGTATATTACTCCTTAATACCCAATATGCCCGCAAATACGCCAAACCATATTGAAGTACAGCCGCTATCCGGAGTAGATTATATAGGCTCTTCCATTGCATTATGGGGAAGTCCGGACAGCACAGCACTGATGGATGTTATGCAGAATATTGTGTTATCGGAGAAACTGCCGCACCCAACCATTCATGGCAGATGGGTGAAAGACCCGGCTGCCTTTGTTCCTGATGTCCTCACAAGTGGTGGATTGTATGATAGCATTGTGCCCTATACGGCCAGATTAGGTTTTAAAGCCATCAGCTTATATGATCAGGGCTTTTTAAGACCAGACCGGGGCAATAAGGGGTATATTGACGGAAGAAATTTTGAGAAAAAAACCCTGAAATTCACCTCTGGAAATAAGTCGCAGAAAGAACTTGCTGAAATGGCTGCGAAATATGGAATTACTATAGGAAGAACCCCAATAACCAATTCTTTAGCCCCCGGCACCAAAGATGCCAGCCCTGTTCCAAGTGACAGTCTGTGTTATCAGCAGAAGCGCTTGCTGATAAATAACATTTCTGCGACAGATACTATCATTGTTGTGGATGATCCTACACATCTCGAAGAGATTGCGAGTTGGGAAGGACATTGTAAAGATTTAAATATCATAAAGATAGGAAAGGAATTGATTCATTATCTGGGTGTTTCTGATACAAAACCTTACAGGCTTTTAAATGTAAAACGTGGATATTGGAATACATCACCTGCAAACCACAAAGCAAAGGATACACTTTACAAACTGCAGGTAACCATAAACTATGGCTATGATGGCTTGATTCCAAATATGGATTTACAAGATAAAATAGCAGAATACTATGCGGATGTTTGTTCTATCAACGGTTTGGGCTATTACGATTTTGACGGACAGGAATTTTTATTCAACAATGGACAAGGATATTATTCTGCAAAGCGTTTCTTCCGTAAAATGTTTGAAAGAGCTGCAGAACACCATATTTCCGATATCCGTTTTACAGGATCTACCTTATCCGAAGGCTCATGGCATTATCAAAGCATTTGGAATGTTGGAGGAGGGAAAAACCTGTACGATGTGGATACCAGAGAATGGGGCAGCAGTACCAGCCAGGGTAAAGACCTTCGCGATGTAACCTATTCCAATTTTTTTCCGGTAGGGATGGGCGGTAATTTTCCTATCAAAGCCAATTCAACGGTTGCACAATATGAACATATACAGGCAATTTCTGTAGGTGTTGGCACAACCTACAGTTTGACTTTAAACCAGAAAGATGTTGAAAGCTGTCCGCAGAAGGATGCCATTTTCAAAGTGATCAGGACCTGGGAAGATGCGCGTGCGGCGAATGCCTTTCCCCGCTCTGTAAAAAAGCAGCTTTCAGATCCAAAGAAAGACTGGACTTTAGAAAGAATAGACAACAATACCTGGACATTGTACCAGAAAATCAACGGCGTAAAAACGAATCCGATCATTTTGAAAAGAGACAAAGCTTATTAATATATTTAGAAATGAAACTTAGAATTCAACACTTGTTGGTATTGGTTGCCTTGATGCTTGCCAGCATGACGGATGGACATGCTCAGTCCAATTTTACCTCAGATTGGCTAATCAAACCAGTAACGGCTAAAGTCCAGGTCCGTGAAAGCGCCGACAGAAAAGATATTATCCTGGAAAATGGCCTTCTGAAAAGAGTATTCCGGATCGCACCAAATCTGGCCTGTGTAGATTATACCAATTTGAGTACAGGAAGACAGCTGTTGCGGTCCGTACGGGAAGAGGGCCGATTGGTTATTAATGGAAAAACCTATAACATAGGTGGTCTTTACGGCCAGAAAGAGAAGGCTTACCTCCTGCCGGAATGGCTTGATAGCTTTACTGCTGGTGCAAAGGATTTTAAATATGTTTCTTATGACGTGAAACCCATTAGCCCCCGTTTAAAATGGAACAATACCAAATACTGGGAATTGCATGCGAAGCCTGCTTCGGGTAAGGCGGTTTCCTTTTTTTACAAAGCAGGTGCTGCAGAACTCGAGGGCCTGGAGGTTCGGGTGAATTATGAATTATATGACGGGATACCTTTGATGGTTAAATCTCTGCAGATCTTGAATCGGGGGAATAAATCCTTTAAAATTGAAGGTGTGGTGAATGAGGTGTTGGGCATGGTGGAAGAAGAGAGCTCAGTAGAAGGCCGGTTTGATCTGATGAGAAAGCCCTCAGGTATTTATTTTGAGACCAATTACGCTTTTAATAATTCTATGAATTATGCAAATAGCGACCAGACCACGCACTGGAAACCAGATTCAACTTATACCTCGCAGGTGCATTATCGTTTTCAAACACCTGTACTGTTAGAAATCTATCCCGATAAGGCCCCTGGTATTGAGCTCAAAGCAGGACAGACTTTTAACTCAGTTCGCACCAATGAATTGCTCATGAACAATGACGACAGGGAGAGTCGTGGCCTGGCCATTAGAAAAATGTATAGAACTATTGCCCCCTGGACTTCGGCCAATCCGATATTTATGCACCTTGTTGCCAGAAATGCAAACCAGGTGCGTACGGCTATTGATCAATGCGCCGCTACAGGTTATGAGGCCCTGATTCTAAGTTTTGGCAGTTATCTGAATATGGAAGATACCACACAATCCAATATCACCTCCTGGAAAGAATTGGCCGCTTATGCGCACAGTAAAAAAGTAATGATTGGCGGATACTCTTTATTCAGCTCACGCAGCATCAATCCGGAAACAGATGTGATCAATCCTCTTACAGGAAAACCGGGGGGAGCCTTTTTTGGCAACGCACCTTGTTTTGGAAGTAAATGGGGCCTTGCCTACAGAGATCACATCAAAAGCTTTTTCACCAAAACCGGATTTGATATCTGGGAAAACGATGGTCCTTATCCTGGGGATCTATGCGCCTCTACAAGCCATCCCGGACATCAGGGATTGGAAGATTCTCAATGGAGACAAATGGAAATCCAGAAAGAATTGTATACATGGTTAAATGAAAGAGGCATTTATATTAACGCACCAGACTGGTATTTTCTTGATGGTACCAATAAGATCGCTTTAGGCTACCGCGAGGTGAATTTCTCACTTCCAAGAGCGACGCAAAAAATCATTAACCGCCAGAACATCTACGATGCGACCTGGGAGAAGACACCATCTATGGGCTGGGGTTTTGTACCACTTACTGAATATCAGGGAGGTGGAAGTGCAGCAACCCTGGAACCGCTGTCTGAACACCTGAATGATTATGAGCAATTGATGATGCAGTATTACGGTGCTGGAGTACAGGCCTGTTACCGCGGTCCAAGGCTCTACGATACCGAAGAAACCAAGCAGACGGTCATAAAGGTGATCAACTGGTACAAGAAATACAGGGACATTTTAAACTCCGATATCATTCACTTGCGCAGGGCAGATGGCCGCGACTGGGACGGGATACTCCATGTCAATCCTTCCTTAAAAGAAAAAGGGTTGATGATGATATATAATCCGACCAACGAGCGAATGACAAAAACAATAAAAGTTCCTTTAAAATATACGGGTTTATCGGATGTGGTCAGGGTAAGTGAAAAAGGAGAGGCGGCTAAAACCTATAAATTGAACCACGACGATACCATAGATATGACTTTTACCCTCAATGGGGGTGGTTATTCCTGGTTTGTTATAGAAGGCCTGAAATAATGAAGATTTTACCCCTTGCATTTTTACTTATTGCAGCTGCTGCGAGTGCTCAAAAGAAGGTGGATAGCCCTTCCGCTACACCAAAAGTAAGAGATGTATGGGTCGTCTTTAAAACCCATTTTGACTTAGGTTTTACCGATTTGCCGGAGAATGTGTTTGCACGTTACAGAGGTGAAATGATGGACAAGGCCTTAAATGTAATAGAGAAAAATGCAAGCTTGCCAAAGGATAAACATTTTGCCTGGACTGTACCCGGATGGCCGCTTTATGCTCAAATTCTAGGCCCTCAGCAAGATCCGGGACGTAAAAAAAGGATAGAAAAGGCAATTAGAGAGGGTTCAATAGTAGTTCACGGATTGGCATTTACCACCCATACAGAATCTCTCGATGAGGAAGATCTTGTTCGTGGCTTGGGATACTCCTCAAAAGTTGCCCGGACTTATGGACAAGCTTTGCCAATAAGTGCAAAAATGACCGATGTTCCGAGTCATTCCTGGATTCTGCCAACCTTATTGAACAATGCCGGTATCAGGTTTTTGCAATTGGGATGTAATCCGGCAAGTCAGTATCCTCGTTTCCCTCCACTTTTTTGGTGGGAAGGTGCCGACGGTTCCAAAATATTATGTCAATATACATCTGATTATGGATCCGGAGTAAAGGCTCCGTCTGATTGGCCATTAAAGAACTATCTTGCGATGATCATGACGGGAGACAATCATGGGCCGCCAAATCAGGGAGAAGTTGAGGCGATCGTTGCCCAAATCAACAAAGAAATGCCAGGTGTGAAAATCCATCTTGGAACGCTCGATGATTTTGCAAAAGCGGCTCTTGCAGAAAAGCCCAATTTGCCAACAGTTAAAGGGGATACACCAGATTCCTGGATTCATGGGCTATTATCAAACCCCGTAGAAGCAAAGATCGGACGAAATATACGCCCATTGGAACCAGCTCTTGATGGCTTGCATACACAAATGAAAAACTGGGGAATTCCTGTAAAAAGCATTTCGGCTAAACTGGATAAAGCCTATGAACAGAGTCTTTTGTATGCAGAACATACCTGGGGTATGAATGCTGAATATGGTCCGCGTTACAGTTACGGTGAGGATTGGAAAAAGTGGCAGGCTGAAGCGGCTGCGGAACCAGATCCTGAAAACGGAGATTTTTCAAAGCTTAAAAATAGTGACGCTCACCACACCAATTTGGGCAGTAAGAAGAAGTGGTTGCATTCATATGATGTTAAGAGAGACTATATCCATCAAACCAATGATATCATTAATACAGAACTAAAAAGCCATTTAGATCTGTTGGCCAAATCTGTTCATGTTGCGGGGAAACGTTTGGTCGTCTATAATCCCTTGCCCTGGAAGCGGTCTGGGATGGTGGAGAATCCATGGAATAAAGGAAATTATTTTTATGTTAAAGAGATTGCACCATCCGGATATGTTACCTATGCTCAACAGGATTTAAAAGAATCCATCCCCACAAATGATCAGCAACCTGTATTTGAAACCCCGTATTTTAAGATCGTTTTTGATCTGAAAAAAGGTGGGATATCTTCCTTAATTGAGAAAGAAACGAAGCGCGAATTGGTCGATCAATCTTCCAAATATGTTGTTGGCCAGTTCTTGCATGAACGTTTCAGTACAAAGGAAGTTGATCAGTGGTTTAATATTTATAGCCGGATAAAAGAGGGCTGGGGTTTAAATGACCTGGGGAAACCGGGTATGCTTGGCGCAGATAAAGCTCCATATATCGCCTTTACACCTGATGATTGGAAGATCGTCGTTTCTCATTCTGCTATTGCAGACAGGGCAACCTTGACCTCACAAGCAACACAGGGTTTTGCAAAGAAATATACTTTAACATTTACATTTCCCAGAAATGCTGCTTATGTAGATGTGGAGTGGTTTGTAGATGACAAAACGCCAGATAAGCAACCCGAAGGCGGGTGGTTATGTTTTCCTTTTGAAGTTCAGGAACCTAAGTTTACGGTAGGCCATTTGGGTGGGCCGATAGATCCTGCAACCGACATTATTTCTGGGAGTAATAAATATCTCATGGCGGTCAATACAGGTGTTTCCATTACGCGGAAAGACAAATCAGGCGTAGGCCTGAGCCCGATGGATTCTCCATTAATTGGCTTAGGTGAACCTGGATTATGGAAGTTTTCTTTAGATCATATTCCCAAAATACCTTCAGTGTTTGTCAATGTTTACAACAACATGTGGAATACCAATTTTCCACTATGGCAGGAAGGCTCATGGAGTGAAAGGGTACGCATCTGGCCTATTGATAAAAACACCGAAACTGTTGCCAACCTCAGCGAAAAATCCTGGGAGGCCAGAGTGCCCTTATTAATTGGAACATCAGATGGAGAAGCCGGAAAATTACCCGTAAAAAATGAAGGTATTTCTATTTCAAGAAAGGGTGTGCTGGTTACTGCTTTCGGAGAAAATCCGGATGGTAAAGGGACTGTTTTACGTGTATGGGAACAGGAAGGTATTTCGGGTAGTGTTGCAGTTACCCTCCCCAAGGGTTCAAATTATACTAAAGCTGTTCCCGTTAATCTTCGGGGTGAAGTTATAGGAAAACCGATGCCTGTTAAAAAAAATAAGCTGACGCTTTTTATGCATGCTTATGCACCAGTTAGTTTTATCCTGACAGAAAAGCAATAAAATAAACAGATGAATAAAATTATTCTTTCCTTTTCTTTGTTTCTTGGTCTATCCGTATCTGGGCAAGTAATTGCTCAGCCGGCAAATCAGAGTTTCTGCAATCCACTCAACCTGAACTATAGATTTAGCTATGACCAATCCAATTCTTATCGGGAAGCAGCAGATCCGGTGATTCATTTGTTTAAAAATAAGTATTTTCTGTATGCTTCTAAATCAGGGGGATATTGGTATTCTGATGATATGCTCAAATGGACTTTCAGACCTTCTGTAACTTTGCCGGTAGAAGATTATGCGCCAACGGTTGAAACCATTCGTGATACGGTGTTTTTTATCGCTTCAAGGGGTGGCCAGAAAATATACTACAATACGAATCCAGTAGAGGACAATTGGAAAGTATACAACGCCTCCTTCCCGATTTCTATGACGGACCCGGCATTGTTTAAAGATGATGAAGGGCGGGTATATTTTTATTATGGATGTTCCAATAGGGATCCGATCAGAGGCATTGAATTGGACCCTTCGCATTTGCTGGATACGATCGGACAGTCAAAAGTTCTTATAGGACACCAAGCCAAAGAGTACGGTTGGGAGGAACATGGCGAGAAAAATGATGACGGACAGGAAGGCTGGAATGAAGGCAGCTGGATGACAAAACACAATGGTAAATATTATTTACAATACGCGTCTCCGGGTACCGAGTTTAAGGTGTATGGGGACGGCGTATATGTTTCCGAAAAGCCACTGGGACCTTTCACTTACATGCCCAATAGTCCATTTTCATATAAGCCCGGAGGCTTTATTAACGGTGCAGGTCATGGATGTACTTTTCAGGACAAATACGGGAATTACTGGCATGTTGCCACCATGGCCATATCTGTAAGGCATATGTTTGAACGCCGTATTGGTTTATTCCCGGCTTTTTTTGATGCAAAGGGCCAGTTGCATTGCATCACCAGTTTTGGCGATTACCCAATGCTGATGCCTACACGTAAAATGGATTATGAAAAAGAAAGTCTCTTTACCAATTGGATGCTGCTCTCTTATCATAAACCTGTAACCGCCTCTTCTGAGCTGCCAGGTCATCCGGCTGCTATGGCTTGTAATGAAGAAGTCCGCGATTGGTGGAGTGCTGCCAGTGGAAATTCTGGCGAGTGGTTGCAAATAGACTTGCAACAGCAGTATACAGTTAATGCGCTGCAGGTCAATTTTGCAGATGAAGCTTCTCAGCTAAAAGCTGGCAATCCAGTGCGGCCTTATCAATACATCATTTCCGCTTCGGATGACGGTGTACATTGGCATAAAATAGTTGATCAATCAAAAAATACAGTTGATGTTACCCATGATTACATTATCTTGCCAAAAGCAGTAAAAGCCCGTTATGTAAAAATCAATAATTTGCAGGTACCCGATGGCAAATTCTCGTTATCCGGGTTCAGAATATTTGGTAAAGGAAAAGGCGCATTGCCTGGGGCAGTTGACGGCTTTTCCGTACAAAGAAAACCTGAAGATACCCGTAAGGCCAGGTTGGAATGGAAGCCAGTGAAAGCGGCGACAGGATATATCGTTTATTTTGGCACAGAACAAAATAAACTGTACCACTCGGCTATGGTCTATGGTCAAAATTCACTGGACTTGCCAGGATTAAATAAAGATGTGCCTTACTTTTTTCGAATCGATTCCTTTAACGAGAATGGAATCTCTAAAGGGAAATAAATAACTTGAAACTTAAATAGCAAATACACAATGCAACCTTTTAAAATGTTTAGGAGCCAATTCCTTTTTTTCTTGATCTTTAGTCTGCTCGCCAGCCCGTCCTTTTCTCAAAGTTCAGGGAAATTGGCTGAACTCAGATCGCCTGATGGCAAGCTGAAAGTTTTGTTTACTTCTGGCCCGGATGGTACGGTATTTTACTCCCTGATCGCTGATGGTAAACTTTTAATACAGCCCTCACGTATGGGACTAAATGTATCCAAGGTCCCGGTATTTAAATTGAAGCAATCTAAGCTGTTTCATAAAATCTGGAGACCAGTTTGGGGTAAAAGAAGTATCGTTCATGATGATTACAGAGAAATGGCGATGGTTTCAGATGTTTATACTATAAAAGCCAGAGCATATAATGATGGTATTGCTTTCAGGTATGTGGATGGACAGAGTGATGCTGAATTGACAGAATTTAATTTTGCAGGAAATTATGATGCCTGGTATTATAATGGCGAGAATCATAATATCGGACCCGAAAAACTGCAGGATGCCAAAGATATTCGAAGACCGGTGGTAACCATTAAAGCCTCTGATAAGCAATACATGGTTATTCATGAAGCAGGTTTAGAAAGTGGGGAGCCTTTGCGGTTACAGCCCGTATCAGGACATGCCTCATTCCTGGTGCCATCTAAGCGCGCCAAAGCCTGGCGTGTCATTATGTATGGAAGAACACCTGGCCAGTTGGTGGATTCCCATTTGCTGGAATTGCTGAACCCTGATCCGGAGCCTGGATACGATTTTTCCTGGGTAAAACCTGGGGTAGCGCTTTGGGACTGGCGAATTAATGGTGCGGAGGTGGATGGTTTTAAGTACCAGATGTCGCTGCCATCCTGGAAAAGGATGGTCGATTTTGCTGCAATCAATAAAATTCCTTCACTGGTGTTGGATGCCAACTGGTATGGTCCTGAATTTAGTAAAGATTCAGATCCTCTGAAGGGTGGAAAAGCAGCTGATGTAAATGAACTGATTAAATATGGTAAAGAAAAAGGTGTGGGAATTTGGCTATACCTGAATGATGTGGGTGGAAAAACTTATCCGCTTGAATCTACTATAAAGCAGTATGGTGATTGGGGTGCAGTAGGTGTCAAATATGGATTTATGCAGGGTAGTTTTGAGGAAAAGAATATCAAAACCAGACAGATCACGAAATGGTGTGCCCAAAATCATTTGATGACAGACTTTCATGATGATCCCGTTCATCCCTATGGGCAAATGCGTACCTGGCCTAATGCTGTTACCCGCGAATTCTGTCAGGCACAGCTGGATGGTTTTAAAGTCTTCCAGCCAAAAACATTTGTGACCTCCGTATTTGTGAATATGGTGGCCGGACCTTTAGATATGAGCAATGGTGTGTTTGATATGACCCAAAAAGGAAGGGTAGATAATGGTAACCCAGTTCCATCTACGATTGTTGCCGAGGCAGCCCGTACGCTGATTACCTTTTCTGGTGCGACAATTATACCGGACATTCCTGAATATTACAATAAACACCCCGAGCTTTTGAAGTTCATTTCTTCTGAAAAAATGCCTTGGAAAGAAAGTAAGACCTTAAGCGGCGCAATTGGAGAATATATTGTAATGGCCCGTAAGGCTTCAACAGGAAACTGGCTGATTGCTGCGGCAACTAACGAGAGCCCGAGACTGCTCCGGATTCCTTTAAACTTTGCTGAACCAGGAAAGTATAAGGCATTGATCATAAAGGATGGAAAGGACGCCAGTTATCTGGCAAATAAAGAAAAATATACGGTGGCCACCGCCACGTTAACACGCGACCAGTTTATTGATGTAGAGTTGGCTCCGGGAGGCGGAGCTTGTGTTTTATTGGAAAAGGTTAAATGATGGAAGGATAAATAATAGCAGCCTTGCTAACAGGGCAAAAAAAGCATCGTTATTGGGCAATATTGAACAAATTATAGCGGTTTAAATTCATTTAATTTGAGTATCGATTTACGATTGGTTAGTAATCCGAGACAAGTATGCTGGAGGGTATTATGGGACATCGAAGTTAAATTCGATGTCCCAACCAGCATTCTCAGAGGTACACCAGGTAGAATTTCGCGATGAAACGACACACAAAAAACAACCATATGAACAGATGTTTCACCCCGCTGATCAGGATTCTTGCCTCCCTGATGATCTTACTTAGTTATTCCAACCTGACACATGCGCAGGTCATTAATCTGAAGACACGTTACTCTTCCATAAGTATTGATGGCAAAGGTTATATCACCTCCATTAAAGACGTGAAAACCAAAAAAGAGTACAATCCTAAAGGACTTTCATCTGCTTTGATGAGTCTTTCTAATGATAAAGGCTATATCTTCCCTAACAAAGCAAGCTATATACCAAAGCGTAATGAGATTGTACTGACTTTTACAAATGGCGCACAGGCGCAGATAAAAGCAGAGCAGAAGAATGAATATCTCAGGTTCCAGTTGATCTCCCTTTCCAAACAGGAGGGAATTGACAATATTGTATGGGGACCTTATAAAACCAATATTTCAAAAACCATTGGAGACATTTTTGGAGTAGTAAGGAATGACGATTTTGCGATAGGTATCATGGGGTTGAATGACAATACAACCGGCGGCCCACCTACTGGCGGTGATATGTCCTTCATGTATTATTTTATACATTCTCCTGATCCTGTAAAGTATCCGCTGCCCCCAGGTCTTAAAGAAGGGCAAACTTTTACCATAGGTGGCGACGGTGTTAGCGATGTGGCGTTTTATTCGCACCCGGAAGAATATTTCAGAATGAATTACGGGAACAGTGCCGTTTTGGAGCCAAAATATGGCTCTGCCATTTGCCTGCATTCACGGGATCGGCGCAAAGAGCAAATGATCCGTTTTCCTGTATTACCAGACAATCTGGATGGAAAGGCAAATTCAGCAAGACATCAGCTTGTAAGCCCAACGGATGCGGGGTATATTGGTTCTGCAATAGCTTTTTATGCCTGTCCGGATGATCTGGGTCTTAAAACAATAGAAAGAATCGTTTTAAACGAAGGGCTCCCACACCCGGAAATAGATGGGAAATGGATTAAAGATCCAAAGGCTTACCGTCCTGATGTGGCATGGTCGGGTCCTCATGACAGCCTGGTCAATTATACACAACGACTTGGGCTTAAATCCGTACAGGATGAGGGGATGGGAGAATATTATCCGAACCGGGCAAACAGATGGAGCGGCATTAAAGTCAAATTTAAATCTGCACCTGCGATGAGCATTCCAGAGTATGGAGCCTTGATGAAGAAAAATGGCATACGCTGGGGTTTACATACCCTTTGTGAGTTTCTGCAGCCAAATGGCAATAGTGATGTCAATCCGGTACCCAATGATAGCCTGGCCATTATGCAGCGTACCGTGATCACCAAGAACCTTTCTCCGCTGGATACCATTATAACTGTTGCAGACAGGGCCTATTTTAATGAATTTGGAGGATGGGAAGGAAATCATACCAATGTACTGAAGATAGGCAAAGAGCTTATCGAATATAATGGCATCACAGAAACCAAACCTTATACCTTTTTACACGTTAAGCGTGGGTTTCATGGTACTCAGCGAGGATCTTTTGAAGCAGGAACAACCATTGTTAAATTGCAGCCCAATTGTTATCATGGATTTGCGCCGGATATGAATCTGCAGGAAGTGTATGCTGATTATTATGGAAAGTGGCTGACAGATGGCGGCATGGACTATATTGATTTTGACGGGCTGGAGAGCTGCATCTACCAGGGACATGGAGAATATTCTTTTAAACGTTTCTTTCATAAGCTTTTTGACAGTTACAAGAAAAACGGCGGTAAATATCTGCGGGTAATGGGTAGTGCCGTTGGCGAAGGAAGCTGGCATTACATGAGCGTATGCAATGTTGGGGGAGGAGACAATATGTTTAATCCGGTAACCAATAAATGGGGCATAGAGGGTAAAGACATGAGGTATGTTTTTCAAAGCAGTTATCTTCCGGCCACTTTTGGGATCATTGGTCTGGCTAGCGAATGGACCATGTATGATGCAGAGAATCTCCAGGCCAAGTCGATTGGATGGGATGCTACTTATATGCTGGGCCTGAGCGAACAGTCTGTTGAAAATTGCGCGGAGAAGGATGCGATTTTTAAGGCTTACCGTACCTGGGAAAATTTTAGAGAAGAAATGGATTTTTCGAAAGAATTAAAGGAAAAGCTTAAAGAGCTGAACTACAAATTCCACCTCGAACAGACCGGAAAAAGGTCTTTTGTACTTTACCCTGTTCGTGAGAACCGCTTCAGCAGTCAGCCCTACACAACTGAGGGAAAGTCTTATGCATTAAAAAATGAATTCGAGAGCCAGCCGCTTGAGTTTGCTATTCGTGTACGTGCGGCTAAGGATGAACAAGTAAATGGGCTTAAAATTACCTTGCAAAACGGAAAACAGCTTGTGATTGACAAGAAATTATCTAATGGAGAGTTCATCATATTAAAAGGAAATTCATTATATGTTGCAGATAAGTTCAGGAAAAAACGTGAAGAAATATCATCCGCTCATCATTTCATATTGCCAAAAGGTCAATCAGAGCTTAAGGTTGCAGCCTTGCATGACGGGAATGAAAAAGCAAAACTCGATGTTGTTGTAAATACGATTGGTAAAGGCGAAAAAATTTAAAGATAAATTAGGCTCAAGTATTCATAAAAGAGATGACCACTTCTTTGACAGAAGGGGTCATCTCTTTTACGTTTTTTCTTGAGAATTTATAGATGGTTATTTATATTCTAAGATATTAAGATTTTAGTGATGTGTTGGTGGCACAGATCGGACAATTAGACTTTTGTCTTTTAAGCATTTCAGAAAAATTAATTGCAGTATTTTTTGCAAAGTATAAAAAAAGTTGTTCCTTCGCATACCGCGATCCATAGAATTATTGAATCTACCCTGAATGATTTACCGTATATAAATAATAAAGTTTACTGACCCAAATAGTTTTAACCATCACGTTTAAATAGTCTTGTGAAGAAAATAAGTGACATAGAGCTTGTTCGCTTGGTTAAAGAGGGCGATAGGATGGCTTTTAACGAACTATATGAACGTTATTGGGAGGTTGCGTACGATATTGCCTATAAACAAATGCACGACGAGGACGATGCGAAAGATATTGTACATGATGTTTTCATTCATATCTGGACAAAACAAGGCAAACTGAGCATCGATAAATCTTTTATAGCCTACTTATATACCTGCTTAAAGAACAGGATTATAGATAAGGCCAGAAAAGATACTTTAAAAATAAAGCAGCTGGAAATTTTACGTCATACCCTATCTGAAGAAGACAATTCAACAATGGAGAAAGTTCTTTCCAAAGAATTAGAAGATCAAATTGAGTTGAAAGTAAATAGTCTCCCGGGTAAAATGAAAGAAATTTACAGGCTCAGCAGAGAAGAAGACCTGTCAATTGATGAAATTGCAGAAAAGCTGTCCATATCTTCACAAACAGTAAAAAATCAAATCAGCAGTGCTTTAAAGCGCCTGCGTTCCTCTATCCATAGTTTTATCGGACTTTTTTAAAAAAAAAATAAAATTGCCTAGTACCATTACCTGGTATATTCGTCTATTAAATAGATAGCGACAGCAAAGGAATGGATTTAAATGAACTATATAGAAAATTTGGTCTCAAAAGGGAGCCTCTATCCATCAAAGATGAAGGTGAGCGGGAAAGAATCAAGCAGGAGATTTTAACCAGGATCGACAAAACCATGTTGAGCTCTGACCAGCAAAATATACATCAGGAGCGAAGAAGTAAGCACCTCTTTCCTTTTTTAAAGATCGCTGCTGCTGTTTTTTTTGTAGTATCGGCAGGTATGCTCACATATAATTACATAGTTAAGGAACATTCTAAAATAGAATATCTAACGTTTAGTGCACCTAAGGGGAAAGTTATTCAGCTGATGCTGCCAGACCGTTCAAAAGTCTGGTTGAACGCTGCATCTACCATCAAATATCCGGCACACTTTAGTAAAAACCGGGATATTTACTTAGTTGAGGGGGAGGCATTTTTTGACGTAACCCATAATCCAGCGAAACCCTTTATTGTTCACACTTCAAGCCTGAGTACGCGTGTTTTAGGAACTGCATTTAGCGTAAAGTCCTACAATGGTTTGCCTACGGTTACCGTTACTGTAGAAAGGGGGAAAGTCCGTGTTGATGAAAATGACAAACATTTAGGTACACTTACACCTGATAACCGGTTGATTTTTGAAAAGAAAACCCACTTTGTGCAAAATAAAATAGTCAATTCTTCTTTTGCAAGCTCCTGGAAAAAAGGTGATTTTATATTGACCGGCGCTTATTTTAGTGAAGTTATGCTGGCCATTTCTAACCGGTATAATGTAGAAATTATTTATGACCATAAAGTTTTCAGCAACTGTCAGAACAGTATTCATTTTACCAAAAATCAATCCTTATCAGAGGTATTATCCGTATTAAAGGAAATACAGGGAATAAATTATTCCATAAAAAATAATCAGATCATCATTACAGGTAGCCCATGTAAATAACCAAAAAGACTAGACCAAGTAAACTTTAATTTAATATGAACCTAAATCTACAACTAAGGCGACAGGTCGCCCGGGCAGGGGTATGCGCCTTGCTCACCATTGTTTCATTCACAACATGGGCTGCGGCTCGTTTTCAAGACCTTCAGCAAATCAAAGTAACGATCAGCTTTAATGGAGGAGAAACACTTGAAAAAGCTTTTAGCCGTTTGAGTGAAACTTCAAAAATTCCTTTTAATTATAACCATAATGAGCTTCGCCAAGTGTCTGCCAGGCATCTGGAGTTCAAGAACGAAACCTTATTACATGTTTTAAATTCTATCTTAACCGGGACAGACTTTCAATTTAAAGAGAGTAAAAATGGTATTATCATTTATTATAAGCCCATTGAAAAACAAAGCACTAAAACCAGTAGCGAACAGAAGGTTGTTAGTGGAGTTGTTTCTGATGCAGGAGGGCCTGTACCGGGGGTCACTATAAGCGTTAAAGGCCGGTCAAACACAACCATTTCCAATGCCGATGGTTCTTTTTTGATCAAAGCCGAGACCGGAGATATACTTCTGTTTTCTATGTTGGGTTATAAAACAAAAGAGATTACAGTGTCTTCAGAGACTAAAATTTATGTAAGCCTGGAGCCGATTA
>Ga0105237_10003802_pt1 | contig 17740 bp, 12 predicted proteins | sample KBSC24metaG_FD_81520 | JGI IMG/M metagenome (GOLD analysis project Ga0105237, IMG submission 81520) | Corn rhizosphere microbial communities from Kellogg Biological Station, Michigan, USA - KBS C2-4 metaG | ecosystem: Host-associated > Plants > Roots > Rhizosphere > Soil | place: Michigan, USA... | reverse complement strand
CTTGCTGTTATGCTTCTTCATGGCCGATTCTCCTTTGCACCTTCATTGAGTGCGTCTACGGGAAAGTCTAACTCTCCCGTTTCGAGATCGGCCTTCTCATCCCATCTCCGCGCCTTGCGAGATACTTTCTTTACCGAAGCTGAATCACGAGTGCCCAAGTATAGGATGCGGCTGGTACGGCTCCGCCAGCATTTTCAACTCCGCCTCATCCAACTTGAGATCTACAGCAGCCACAGCATCATCCAGGTGACTCATCTTACTCGCCCCGATAATCGGCGCCGTAATCCCCGGCTGTTGCAGCACCCACGCCAACGCAACCTGAGCATTCGGGACGCCGCGCCGCGTGGCAATCTCCGTTATGCGGTCAACCACCGTAAAATCCGAGGGCTGGTAGTACAGCTTGTGTGCGAAATCGTCGGTCTTCGCGCGGACGGTCTCCCCGCGGTCCTTCTGATTGCGATTACCTGCGACAAACCCGCGCGCCAATGGACTCCACGGAATGACACCGACACCCTCTGCCCGGCATAGCGGAATCATCTCCCGCTCCTCCTCGCGGTATACGAGATTATAGTGATTCTGCATCGTGGCAAAGCGTGATATCCCAAGTTGCTCCTGCGTGTAAAGCATCTTGGCGAATTGCCACGCATACATCGACGACGCCCCGATGTACAAGGCTTTGCCCGCCCTCACCACATCGTGCAGCGCTTCGACGGTCTCTTCAATCGGCGTTTGGTAATCGAAACGGTGGGTCTGATAGAGATCCAGGTAATCCACGCCAAGCCGCCGCAGGCTGTCGTCGATGCCGTGCATGATGTGCTTGCGCGAAAGACCGCGAAGATTCGGATCTTCGCCCATAGGGCTGTGGACTTTTGTCGCAATCACGACACGATCGCGGGAAGGCCCCAGTTCCTTCAACGCACGTCCTAGAATCTCCTCGCTTACGCCGAAAGAATACACATCGGCGGTGTCAAAAAAGTTGATGCCCAGCTCCAGGGCACGTTTGATAAAAGGACGGCTTTCCTCTTCCTCAAGTACCCATTCCCTCCAGCGCTTAGACCCATATGTCATCGCGCCCAGGCAGATTCGTGATACTTTCAAACCGGTCGATCCGAGATTGGTGTATTGCATCCTCTCTCGATTTTATGACCTGCTACTCTGAACCTGCGTATATGCGACGATGCTTCCACGTTTAGCGGCCATTTCAACCTTTCTGGTTCTCCTCGCCGGCGGCCCTTTGCCTATCTCGGCTTTCTCTGTCCTCTCACACGAGGCGATCATCGACAGCGCCTGGGAGCGGAACGTCAAACCGCTGCTGCTCAAACGCTTTCCGGACGCCACTCCGGACGACCTGGTAAAAGCGCACGCTCACGCCTATGGCGGCTGCATTCTACAGGACATGGGTTATTACCCGTTTGGCAGCAAGTTCTTCAGCAACCTCGTGCATTATGTGCGCAGCGGTGATTTTGTGATGGCAATGATCGATGAAGCTCAGGATCTCAACGAGTACGCCTTCGCCCTCGGAACACTGGCGCACTACACCGCGGATACTGAGGGGCACCCCGAAGCCGTGAACCTTGCAGTGGCGATCGAGTACCCCAAACTCGCGCGGGAATTCGGCCCCAAGGTCACATACGAACAGAACCCGGTTGCGCATTTAAAGGTCGAATTCGGTTTCGACGTCTTGGAAGTCGCGCAGGGCCATTTTGCTCCGCAATCCTATCGTGATTTCATCGGCTTCCAGGTTTCCAAACCCCTGCTTGAACGCGCATTTCGCGATTGCTACGCTCTCCAGTTGCAGGACGTCTTTATGAGCGTAGACCTCGCATTGGGCACCTACCGCCGCACCGTGAGCAAACTGATTCCGGAGAGCACACGCATCGCGTGGCTGCTAAAAAAGGATGAAATCGTGAAGATGCAACCCGGAGTCACCAGCCGGAAGTTCATCTACAATCTTTCCAGAGCCAGTTATGAAAAGGAATGGGGCCGCGACTATAAGAAGCCGGGCATCGGAGCTCGAATTCTCGCATTCTTCTTCCGCATTCTCCCGAAAATCGGTCCCTTCAAAGCGGCCGCCTTCAAGGCGCCGACCGACAAGACCGCGAAGCTGTTTATGGGCAGCTTCAATCGCACACTGGATCAATACCGGAAATATCTGGCCGATGTAGGCGCAAATCGGTTGCAGTTGCCGAATCGAAATTTTGACACCGGCGAACCCACACGGCCGGCTGACTACGGACTGGCCGATGAAACCTACGCGAAACTAGCCAGAATGCTGGCGAAGAAAGACCCGAACGCCATTAATCCGAAACTGCGGGCGAATATTCTCGAGTTCTACAGCAAGCCCGGCGCAAAGCATTCACCGAAGATAAAACCCAAGGAGTGGTCCGATACTTTGGCCGCGGTGGAGAAGTTGCGGGCCGGAATCACCGATTCGCGGCCGGCGCAATAGAGATTTCAGGAAACCTCTTCCCGGCGCTATCGTATTATCCCTATGTCCAGTTTCCTCGCCGATCTCCGTTATGCCCTTCGCGTTCTGCGCAAGAATCCTGGATTTACCGCTGTTGCCATTCTCGCACTGGCGCTCGGAGTCGGGGCCAACACGGCGATTTTTAGCGTAGTCGACGCCGTCCTCCTGCGTCCCCTGCCTTATGCCGATCCCGACCGGTTGGTGATCGTGTGGGAAGACGCCACGCACCTCGGCTTTCCGCGCAATACTCCCGCGCCCGCCAACTTCGTGGATTGGAAACAGCAGCAGAATCGAGTCTTTACAGATATGGCGGCGCTGCGCGACCGCACAGCCAGCCTAACCGAGGGCAGCGCTCCCGAGCAGGAGTTCGGCCGGGCAGTCACGCCTAATTTCTTTTCGGTTATGGGAGTCCAGCCAGTTATCGGACGAGCCTTCACTGAGGACGAAGATCGCTTGCGGACGCGCGTGGTTGTGATTTCGTATCCACTTTGGCAGCGGCGGTTCAACGGCGATCCGAGTATTGTCGGACGCGCCATCTTGATGAACAACGAGAAGACCACGGTCCTCGGCGTGATGCCGCGCGGCTTCAGTTTCCCTTCGAAGACAACAGATTTTTGGGCGCCAGCCAACTTCTCGCCAGAGGAACTCGCCAGCCGCGGCAATCACTATCTGAGTGTAGTCGCGCGTCTGAAGCCGGGCGTCTCCGTGCGGCAGGCGCAAGCGGAGATGATTGTAATCGCCCAGCGCCTGGAACGCGAACATCGGGAGAATCAAAAGGTGGGCGCGGTGGTGGTGCCGCTGAAGGAACAATTGGTCGGGGATACGCGGATCGCGCTCATCGTGCTACTGGCCGCGGCCGGTTGCGTGCTGCTGATTGCGTGTGCGAATCTGGCGAACCTGCTACTGGCGAAAGCCTCGGAACGGAGGCGCGAGATTGCGGTTCGAACGGCGCTCGGAGCAGGACAAGCCAGACTGTTCCGGCAGATCATCACCGAGAGCCTGCTGCTCGCCGGTATGGGTGGCGCCCTCGGCTTCGTTTTCGCGCATTGGGGAATGACCGCTCTTCGCGCATTGGTCCCCTCGCGAATGGCGGTGACGCTCGAGATCGACTTGCGGCTGCTATTTTTTGCGCTGGCGATCTCCTTATTGACCGGGCTGGCGTTCGGCTCCGTACCGGCGCTTCAACTTTCACATGTGAATCTGAACGACTCGCTGAAACAAGGACGGCGGGGAGACACCGGCGGGCGGAGCCGCCTCTTCCGCGATGCACTTGTGGTCTCGGAGGTCGCCCTGGCCCTGGTTCTGCTGGTCGGCGCCGGCCTTTTGATCCAGACACTGATGCGATTGCGTGCGATCGATCCGGGATTCCGCGCTGAGAATCTCCTGACAATGGAGACCGTCCTGTCGAATCCAAAGTATCGCGACCCGGCGAAGCGCCAGGCTTATTACGATGCAGTGCTGGAAAGAATGCGCTCCCTGCCCGGAGCAGTGAGCGCTGGATTCGGATCGAATCTACCGTTTACTGCGCGCGGCAACAGTTCGGGATTTCGTATCGAAGGCCGGACCGGCCAGCAGCAACAGGATAGCCTGCTGCGTGAAGGGACACGCGACTATCTCAAGACTCTCGGCGTGCAACTTCGCGAAGGCCGGCTCTTCGGCAACGAGGATCGAGCAAACTCGCTGCCGGTTGCCATCATCAACGAAACCTTCGCCGATTACGGCTGGCCGGGCGCGAGCCCCCTCGGCCAGCGGATCCAAATCAACGATCTTGGTCCGCAAGGCGCTTGGTATACCGTCATTGGTGTCGTGCGGGAGATTCGCGAACGCGGGTTGGATCTTAGCTTGAAACCGGGCACGTACCTTCTCGTCGATCAGACGCCAAAAATGTGGAATGTTCCCTCTGATCTGGCGGTCCGCACCACCCTCGATCCGCTGAGTCTCGCAAAGGCAGCTCGGCGGGCGATCTGGTCGGTGGACCCGGAACAGCCCATCAACGACGTCCGGACAATGGAGCAGATCGTCGATCTCGAAATGCAGGACCGGCAGCAGCAGATGGCGCTTCTGTCGACGTTCGCCGCCCTGGCGCTCCTGCTCGCTTCGCTTGGAATCTATGGGGTGCTGTCGTACGTGGTGACGCAACGCCCCCGCGAGATCGGCCTTCGGATGGCTTTGGGAGCGAGTCCCGGCAGCGTTACGCGCATGGTGGTTGGTCAAGGCCTGCGGCTCACCGGATTTGGACTCGGTCTGGGAGCCGTAGCGGCACTCGGCATGACGAAACTGATGTCCGCACTGTTATACGGGGTCAGCGCGACCGACGTGAAGACCTACGCCGCTGTATCGTCGCTGCTGGGGGTAATCGCCGCAATCGCCTGCTTTGTGCCCGCGCGAAGGGCGGCGCTGGTGGATCTGATTATCGCGCTACGCGAAGAATAGCGGCCGGTTGCCATTGTACCGGAAGGCGGCAATGGTGCAGCGCGAATCTGGCATCGAGATCGGGCGCGCAAGCCGGCACAGATTCCACGACAAGAATAACCAGCCTACTTCGGGACGATTTCGTCCTTGGCCACCTTACCATCGCGAACGAAAACAATGCGGTGAGCATGAAGCGCGATGTCATGTTCGTGCGTCACGACAATAATCGTGTTCCCCTGCTGATGCAACCGGTCGAACAGGGCCATGATTTCGACGCCGGTCGCGCTATCGAGGTTACCCGTAGGCTCGTCGGCCAACAGGATCGAAGGATCGTTCACCAAAGCCCGGGCAATGGCCACGCGCTGCCGCTGACCGCCCGAGAGTTCGTTCGGCTTGTGATGCATGCGTTTGTCGAGATCCACTTGCTGCAGCGCTTTGCGCGCACGCCGCAGCCGCTCTTCGGAAGGAACGCCTGAATAGATCAGCGGCAACTCCACGTTGTGCAGCGAAGTGGCGCGGGGCAGCAGGTTGAACGTCTGGAAAACGAAACCGATCTCTTTATTGCGGATCTGCGCCAACTGGTCGTCGGACATCGAGCTGACCAGATTCCCGTTAATGTAGTAGTCTCCCCGCGTGGGTGTGTCAAGGCATCCAATCAGGTTCATCAGCGTCGATTTTCCCGACCCGGACGGTCCCATGATGGCAACGTATTCGCCGCGTCTGATCTCGAGATCGACGCCCGAAACTGCGTTGATCTCCTGATCGCCCATGATGTATGTCTTCCAAAGGTCGTACGTCCGGATGACCACGCCCTCTCGCTTGAGTTGCGCGCCGCGCTCGGCCGGTGAGATTTCGACTGCCTGTGCCATTGATTGTTCCTAGGTTATTACGTTTCTGTCTTGACCGGCGTCTTGTTGTCGACTTTAATACGCGTGTGATTGCGCATGGTGCGGATCACCTTGTAACTCCCGGTTATGATCTCGTCGCCGTCCTTCAACCCGCTTGTTACCTCGATATCGGTCGCACCCGTGATGCCGGTGTCTACTTTGCGGAACTCGGCCTTGTCGCCGTTGATCACGAAGACACCCTGGACTTCTTCTTTCTTCGCTCTTTCCACGGCGGGATTGGACGACGGAACGTCCTGTCCCGGCTTCTTCTCCTCGAGGTCGCCTTTCTGGCGTACAGTCAATGCCTGAATCGGAATGGTGAGCGCCTTCTGGCGGGTAGCCGTGGTGATTTTGCCGGTACAGGAGAGTCCCGGCCGAATCTCCTCGGGAGGATTATCGAGGCCGATGACAACCTTGAAATCCTTCGCCTCCTGGCTGGAAGTGGTACTCTGCGACGCGGCCACTCCGGTGGAGCGCAGGATCGCGGTGTTTCCGATTTCAATTACGTGTCCCTTGAAAGTGCGGTTCGGAATAGCGTCGATGGTGACGTCGGCCTGTTGCCCCATCTCTACATTGACAATATCGGTCTCATCCACCTTCACTTCAGCAGTAATCACAGACATATCGGCAATGGTCATGATCGTGCTTCCCGGCGAGTTCTGAATGCCGGTGACCATCGTTTCTCCCACGCGAACCGGAAGATTGGTAACGACGCCATCAATAGGCGAAGTGGTATTGTACTTGTCCAGAATATCGGCTTGCCGGTTGAGGTTGGCTTGCGTCTGCACCACGTGCTTTTGCGAAGACGACAATTGCGCCGCGGCCTGTGCCCTTTGCGCTCGAGCTTGAGCCACCTTCGCCTCAGACTCGACGACCGTCGCGTGCTGCGCTTCGTAAAGAGCCTTCTTCTGATCGAGATCCTGCTTGGCGATCAACTTGTTATTGAACAACTCCTGCGACCGCAGGAAGTCGGTCTTCAGACGATCCTCATCGGCCTTGGAGCGGTCGAGGCCCGCCTGTGCGGTGGCAATGGCGTCGTCAGCAGCTTTCATACTCGATTCGGAGGCTGCCGAGTCGGCCTCGGCGGAACTCACGGAGGCTTTCATCGCGGCTACATCGGCCTGCGCCTGTATGGACTCCAACCGCGCAACCACTTGGCCCTTTTTTACGCGATCTCCTTCTTTCACATAAATGTCAATCAGGCGTCCAAAAGCGTTCGCACCGATGTTGATATACTTCAATGGCTTGATCTCACCGGAAGCCGTCACCACGGCAGTGAGATCCTGCCGGACGGCCTTGCCCGTTTGCACTGTGACGATGCCGCGTTGGCTATACCGGTAACCGGCGAAGGCGCCGCCGGACACCACCAGCAGCGCAAGCACACCAATCAGAATCTTCCACTTTCTCTTCACAAATAGACCGGCTCCTGATGAGTCTGTACGCAGTAAACGAATGAAATGTTCGGAAGTTCCATCGTAACATGCACAGTTGAAATGGTTAGGAGGCGCTAAAACGCGCCTTAATAATTAGACGCCGGAGAAATGCGGTTGATGAACGAAGAAAAGGAGAAGGATCCAAAAAAAAGCCGGGAGACAAGCTCCCAGCTTTTCAAAAGGTGATTGAGCAGAAGACTATTTCTTGTTGGTGCGGCGGCGAATCATCGCGAGGCCGGCCAGACCGAGGCCCATGAGCGCCACAGTCATCGGTTCCGGTGCAGGATCAAAAACGTTGACCAATGACGAAACACTAATCAGCGAATTATCGCCGGCAGTTTGATGCAACCGCAGAAGCATGTTGTCCGTGACGGCGATTGAGCTCCCGGTCAGTGAGATCGCTGAGACCTGAGATGCTGAGCCATTCGTCGTCGGGGCCATAACCAGATTGTCCAAGTTGACCGCGCCGCCGGTGCCAGTGGCAAACTTCGAGAACTCGGCGAAATTAAGCGATGTTGTAGTGGTGTTGAGAGTAACGTTCACACCCGCCTCTGTGGCCGTGACCTGCTTGAAGCCTGCGACGGATTTTGTGCCGTCGGAGATGGTGTACTTTAGTTCGAAACCGAGAAACGGGTTGTCGAAGTTGAGACCAGGAACTGTGGTGGAGATGGTCCACGGAGCTCTGCCATCGCCCTGAGGCACAATACCGCTCAGCGCAACGGAAAGACCCGCACCATCCGGAGCTGTACCGAACGTTACCAAATAGTTGGCGTCATTTGCAGGGTTGCCGCCGCCGACGGCAAGGAAGTTGTACTGGCCAGATCCGCCGTAACCAAAATCCTGATAATTGTCCAGAAGGAAGTTGCTGACGTTGTAGCCGTTCACCGTGCAGCCAGCTCCACCGTTGTAGTTGGCGCCGTCACCCAGTCCGGTTACCGCATTCGACATGAATGATGCGGCCGTAGCTGCGTTCGACGATAGCACGCACGCTGCTCCCCACATCGTAGATGATGCGAAAATTCCAAAGACCGATATCAATACTAACTTTCTCAACAGACCCTCCGATAAGACCAAAGTAGGCAACTCCCCAGCTCCAATCAGGCCCGAAAAATCAGTCTGATCGCCAAACACTATAAGAGCGCTTAAGAAACTATACGCTGTACCATTGGCGGCTGTCAAGCAAAACTGTTCAATTCACACATTTGTAGGTCAATGATAGTACAACCCCTTACGCATTTGGACGATGAGGAATAGTACCCACCATTGAGCGGCCTAGGCAACAATTAAGTACTAGTACGAAGGGTTATCGGAGCTAGGATTCATCCTAAATCTCATTTCCGAACGAGAAAAACGGCGATCTCGGCCAGCAGATTTGGAAGCACCGGTACGCGCTGAAGCCCAGCCAGGTAGATTCCCCGCTCAACCACCCACTGCTGCTGCCGAGCAAGAGCCGTAAAATCGTGAACCGTGAGGAAATGAATGTTCGGCGAGTCGTACCAATCGTGTGGAAACAGCTTCGTCTTCGGGGCTCCGCCGGTAAACAGGTGAGAGAGGCGGACAGTCCAGTGCCCGAAATTCGGAAACGCGACAATAGCCCGGCGCCCCACGCGCAGCATCTCATTTAATACCTTCAGTGGATGCCGGCTCTCCTGGAGCGTCTGACTGAGGATCACATAGTCGAATGCGTTGTCCGGATAGTCGACTAGGCCATCCTCAATGTCTCCCTGATATACCGAGACGCCCCGCGCAATGGCCCTTTGAACCTTCGCCCCAACGATCTCAATACCACGCGCTTCCACACCTTTGTTGTCGGCTAGCCATTCCAAGAGTTCCCCGTCGCCGCAACCGACGTCCAGAACTTTCGTGTTGGGCTCTACCAACTCACTAATGATCGCGTAGTCGCTCCGGCCGAGAACGGTGCGGACGAAGGCGCGCGGACGGGTATCCGCCGCCGGGCTCATCTCTTCACCTTGCTAAAGGTGCTGGCGAGAAAGCCCCGCACCAGTTCGGCTTGCTCGCTAACGTCCACCAGGAATGCATCGTGACCGTAGTTGGACTGCAGCTCGCAGAATGCCACGTCGCGATTGCCGCCCCGCAACGCCTTCACAATTTCCAGCGACTGATAGCTGGGGTACAGCCAATCCGACGTAAAGCTCATTACCAGAAACCGCGCTTGCGCCTCTGCGAGCACTGCCGCGAGCGTCGGCCCGCGGCCCGCCGTGAGGTCGAAAAAATCCATCGCCTTGGTGATGTAGAGGTACGAATTGGCGTCAAAACGATCGACGAACTGGCTTCCACGGTAGCGGAGATAACTTTCCACCTCGAACACATTCGAAAAATCCGGCAACACCTCGCCTTTGTTCTGGAAGCGCCGGCCGAACTTCTCTCGCATGGAGTCGTCGCTCATGTAAGTGATGTGTCCCACCATGCGGGCGACGGCCAAACCCCTGGCGGGCGGCTTCTTTTCGTAGTAGTCGCCGTTGTTCCATTCCGGGTCGGCCATGATCGCCTGCCGGCCGACTTCGTTGAACGCGATCTGCTGCGCGCTATGCCGGGCCGTGGTGGCGATCGGCATGGCCGAGACGACGGCGTCCGGATAGGCAGCCGCCCACTCCAGCACTTGCATTCCACCCATCGATCCGCCTACTACCGAGAGCAGCCGCCGGATACCGAGATACTCGACGAGCATTTTTTGCAGGCGGACCATGTCGGCAATGGTGATCACCGGAAAGCTCATGGCAAACGGGCATCCGGTCCGGGGATTGATGGAACCAGGACCGGTCGTCCCGCGGCAGCCCCCCAGCACGTTGGAACAAATCACGAAGTATTTGTTTGTGTCGAAGGCCTTCCCCGGGCCGATCATGTTATCCCACCAGCCAGGTTTGCCGCCATCGTTGCTGACGCCAGCGGCGTGCGCGTCGCCGGAAAAAGCGTGCTGCACCAGTATGGCGTTGCTCTTGGAATCATTGAGCACGCCATATGTTTCGTACGCTACGTCTACTGGAGCGAGGGTCTGCCCGCAATCGAGAGAAATCGACTCAAACCGGACTGACTGGGTCTCGACTACCATTTGTGTGTGGAAATTTCATGATACCAGCGGGCCTTTACTTCCCTTTCCATCCATCAAGGAGCCAGACTTCCGAATGGTCGCGCCTGGCCGTAGTCCAAAGGCTTTTTCCGTCGTACGACAGCGCTAGATTGAGACCTATATCGATTGGATCGGAAAGATTCCACTCCGGCCCAAGCCGGCTGATCACAATCTCTTTGCCGGAACCCGCATCAAGGGAACAAACCAGCGTTTCCCGCCCGTCCCTGCGTAGCCCGTAGATCGTCTTCGAGTCCCGTGACCATTCCAATTCCCCGTAATGCCGGGCGTTGACCAACCGCGATCCATCGCTGTCCGGCGAAGCCAGCGTAAGGCCGTCTTCGGTATCGATGGCGACCCAATCTCCTCTTGGCGACCACGCGAGATTAGGATTTCTCATTTTGCCCCAAGCGCCTTTGGTCAATTTCTCGAGCGCGTCTGTTTTCCCGATCCGCACCTTCGCGGCACCTATCTGGACACCTTGAATCCGCAGATAAAGAATTGAATTCCCATCAGGTGACCACATGGGACTGAATTCTCCTTCCTGCTCTTCTCGCAAACGCGCTGCCGGACCGCCAGTAACGGGCGAAATCCAGATTGCATACTTATCGTGCGACCATCGCGTGTAGGCGATGCGATTGCCGTTGGGCGAAAATGCCAATTCCGCGATCAATGCGTTGGTATCCCCATCCGGAAAGTCCGAAGGTTTGACGATCGGCCGTTCCCACCCGTCGCGATCGCTCTTCAGCCAGATTTCATACGCTCCTTCACGGTCTGAGACATACGCAAACTGCGGCGCCGCCGGCGACCAAGCAACGCTGTGCTCACGTCGGCTGGTGGCAACTGTCTTGTGAATAGGCGACCCATCCAATGGGATACTCACGAGATCGAAATCGGTGTGGCGCGTCGTGTATGCGATTCTTTCTCCATCCGGCGAAACAGCGCCGTCTGTCTCGGTTCCCGTCCCCGCCGTAATCTGCCGCAACGTGTCGCGAGTAACGTCGGCCAGCCAGAGATGTCCATCGTAAAACGCATGCGATAGGCCAACAATCGCATGGCGGCCGTCCGGCAGCCAGTCGAAACTTCGTATCGTAATCCCGAGCGATGCAAAGACGCGAACCGGCTTTGCTTTGCCGTCCTGGTTGGGATAAGGGAGCAGCCATGATTCTGGCGCACCACCCGGATGGGCGAAACCAAAGAATATCTTTGAGCCGTCCGGGGAGAACTGAAGTTGCGTACCGCCGTAGTAAAAACCAGGCTTGAATGGCGAGCCCGGGTATGGTTTCGCCTCCGCGCCGGGTGGCGACGAAATCTCTAATCCACCATTATTGAACCCGCGGCCGTTGGTTCTCATCAGCGCGAGCGCCTGGCCATCCGGTGAAATGGCCGCCGCCCGGACCCGATCCATTATGCGCTCGGGCTCCCCGCCAACAAGGCTTATCGACCATAGGGCATCGTCGGACTGGTAGAGGATTCGCGGCTGGACGGGCGACCAAAACAGCCTGACGACGTCGTGTTTGGAATGCGTGACTTGTGCCGGCGTCGGATTGTTGAGACTCCGCACGAAGACCTGGCCGTGTCCGTCCACATCGTGAAGATAAGCGACGCTCCTGCCATCCGGCGACCACTTTGGGGCTACATCCAGCCCGGTTTCGGTGGCCAGCGGCGTGAATCGGTAGGCGGCGAGATCGGTGGCCGGAGAGCCAAACCACCGCGCGACGCCATAGCCCGCGGCTAGTCCGGCCAATGGCAATAAGATCATCGCTGCAATTTTCGGAATCCATCGCCCCTTCGACGCGGGCCGTGGCTCCGCGGCTATGATCCCGAAGGCACTCGCTTCCGAGATTCGGTCGCGAAGCTGGCGCAAGTCGCGATAGAGATCGCTGGTCGACGCGTACCGCGCCTCCGGCTCCTTCGCTAGACAACGATCCATAATCCAACGCAGCGGCACGGGCACCTTGATCTCGGGCGGAATTGGATCGGGGTCGTCGGCGATAATGGCCGACATTGTTTGCGCGGTGCTGTCGCGGTGAAACGGCTGCTTGCCGCTAGCCATTTCGTAGAACACGATGCCGAGTGAGAACTGATCGCTGCGATAGTCCACGGGTGCGCCGCGCGCCTGCTCCGGGCTCATGTAATTCACGGTGCCGAGAATCATCCCTGGCGTGGTGGCGTTCATCACTGCAGTTTCTGTATCCTCGCCACGCGGAGCCTGCTGCATCTTCGCCAGACCGAAGTCGAGGATCTTCACGCGCCCGTCCCGGGTGATCATGATGTTCTCGGGCTTCAGATCGCGATGAACGATGCCGGCGGTGTGCGCCGCGGCCACTCCGTCGGCAATCTGCGCCGCGATATCGAGCAATCGGCGCACAGGGATCGGCCCGCGCTCAACGATCGCGCGGAGAGATTCGCCTTCTACCAGCTCGGAAACGATATAGGCTGTCTCTTCATGCGAGCCGATATCGTACACTGCAACGATGTTCGGATGATTAAGCGCGCTGGCCGCGCGCGCCTCTTGAGAAAAGCGATCCCGGAGCCCGGCATCGGTGTTCGAAGGGAGGATCTTGATCGCGACATCACGTCCCAACCGCGGATCGGACGCCCGGAACACTTGCCCCATTCCGCCCGATCCGAGGAGGCCGGTGACTCTGTAGTGTGAAACGTTGGAGCCCGGTTTCAGGTCGCTTGCCATTCCTCAACATACTACTGTGAACCGTGAACCCGCACGTCACCCGAACCCACCAGCCTTTCGATCGTGCGAAAGAGTTCGTCGGCGCAGAGCGGTTTCGAAACGTGGGCGTCCATTCCCGCTTCGAGGCAGCGCTGCAAATCGCCTTCCATCGCGGAGGCCGTCAAGGCAATGATGGGGGTGTCAGGACTCTTCGCGCGGATCGCTTTGGTCGCCTCAATACCATCCATGTGAGGCATGTGCAAATCCATCAGGATCACGTCCACGTCGTGGTCCTTAAGAAGCGACAGCGTCTCGTAGCCGTCTCCCGCAATCAGCACCGAGTGGCCGTGCTTTTCCAGCAGGCGCACTGCAATTTTCTGATTCACGAGATTATCTTCGGCGAGCAGTAAGCGCAGGCTCCGCCCGGCTCTCAGTGTTTCGGCGGGCTCCGCGGCGGGCGCGTTCCCGGCGGCTTGGCCGAGAGCGGTTAGAATCGCGCCGAGCAGGTCGGACTGGCGCACTGGCTTCAGCAGGCGGCCTTCGACACTCGCCTGTTGGCAGAGCGTCAACTCGCCACGGCCGTCGGCGGATGTGAGGATGAGGATTTTCATGCCCGCCAGTCCGGGATTCTCGCGGATGCGCACGGCGACCGCGCAACCGTCCATGCCCGGCATTTGGTAGTCGAGCACCGCCATGGGAAACGGGTTACCGTGACTCTGCGCGCCCTCAAGGGCTTCGAGCGCCGCCAATCCGTCGGCGACTGCGGTTGGAACCATTCCCCAACTGCGAAGAACTTCGACCAGGATCAGCCGATTCGCCGCGTTGTCGTCGGCCACCAGCACTGGAAGTCCTCTCAAGTCGACCGGCTCCTGATTCGACGAATATGGAGCCGCCGCTGCCGGCAGGCTGAAACTCGCGGTGAAGTGAAACGCACTCCCTTGCCGCAACGGACCCTCTGTATCGGGTTCGCGCCACGGGCTCTGCATGCGAATCTTTCCGCCCATCCGCGACACCAATCGGGAGGAAATCGCTAACCCCAATCCCGTCCCACCGTACTTCTTGCTGATGGTTGCATCCGCCTGTTCAAACGGCGCAAAGATGAGCCTTTGTCTTTCGGCAGGGACGCCTATACCGGTGTCGGCAACCATGAAATGAAGTGTGATGCCGCCTATGCCCCTGGACTCGGCGGATACGCGGACCAGGATCTCTCCAGAGCTGGTGAACTTGACTGCGTTGCCCACAAGATTGAGAAGTATCTGCCTTAAACGCCCGGCGTCGCCGGTGAGGCGGTCCGGCACATCCATCAGCACCCTGCAGACCAGTTCGACGCCTTTGCGATGGGCGCCGAAGGCGAGGGTGTGGAGCACGTCGCTGATGGAATCGCGGAGGGCGAAGTCGGCGTTCATTAATTCGAGCTTGCCTGCCTCCACCTTGGAGAAGTCGAGAATGTCGTTCAGTATGATCAACAGCGAGTCGGCTGAGGTCTTGACGGTAGTGAGATACTCGCGCTGTTCGCGAGTCAGCGAGGTGTCAAGTGTCAGCTCGGTCATGCCGATGATGCCATTCATCGGCGTGCGAATCTCGTGACTCATGTTCGCCAGGAACTCGGACTTGGCGGCTGTGGCCCGTTCCGCGGTTCTCCGCATCACGCGCAATCGCACCGCGAGCCAGAGGACCGACAGGAGCATGGCGGTGATGCCGGCAATGGCATAGGTCAACAACGACTCGCGCTGCCGCGACCGGGTGAGCGTATCGACCATGTAGGTCTCGTTCGAGACGTTGCCGTACCAATTCAGATTGATCGTGGATAGCGTTCCATCATGCGCCAGGAGAGAGATTTCGCGGCGAATTGCGTCCGCAGCCCGCGCTGCGCCGGAGTTCTTTCCGGCGGCTCCTATACCTGCCTGCAACTGCGCCGATGCTAGCGGCCACATACGCATCCGGCAGTCACCGGGCTTTCGAAACAGAGAGGATTGCACCACGCTGTCGCCCAGCACGCCGGCGGAAATCAGGCCCGAACAAACAGCCTTCGTCATTTCAGCAACGCCGGCAAAACGTTCCTGCCTGGCGCGAGGCAGATATTTATCGGCCACCGCACTGCTGACGATTGTCGCGAGGCCGACTGTTTGCCCCGCCGTGTTTGAAGCGGTTGGCTCGGCGGCTCCTTCCGGAGTGACCAACCAGTAGTTGAATTGGAGATACGGCTCGCTGAAATAGATGGAGTTCCGCCGCGGGAGGCGGGTTATCAGCGGCCAAAGGTCCACCTGATCCTCGCCAAGGGCCTTGTCCGGTCCGCCTGGCGAGTACACCCATTCGAGCCGGACACCCGCACGGCGGGCCGCTTCCGAGACCATTTCGATGATTGGCCCGTATGGCCTGCCCTTCGAATCGATGTACTGGCGGGACGGCGACGACTCGAAACCGATGCGATAGGTTCGCGTAAGATCGACGCGTTCACGCGTCCAGAAGTATCCGATCGCAGGAATCAGAAGAGCGAACGCAAATAAGACTTTCCGAACGACCGGACTCGGGGCCACATAGATGCGTATCGGCTAAACTTGCGGGCCTGAGAGCCCGTTAAACCGTAACGGTCTCGGCGGTTACCGGCTTCCGATGCAATTCCAGGTAGCGTTCCCGGCTATCCATGATCGCTTTACGCGCTTCCTTGGGGCCACCCCACCCTTGCATCCGCGTGTGTTTGCCTTCGAGCTCTTTATAAATGGTAAAGAAGTGCTCAATTTCGCGGCGCACGTGAGAGAAGATCTGGTCCATGGTGTGAATTTGGTCGTAGCGTGGGTTGCGATTCGGAACGGCGAGGATTTTCTGATCTCCTTCCTTGTCGTCCACCATGTTGAGAACACCCACTGGCCGGACCTCAATCATGCAGCCTGTAAAGCTGCATTCCTGCACCAGCGTAAGGACGTCTAATGGATCGTTGTCCTCAGCCAGAGTGCCGGGAATGAAACCGTAGTCGCCTGGATAGTGCATGGGAGAGTACAGCGCCCGGTCCAGACGAAAGACTCCCAGCTTGCCATCGTACTCGTATTTATTCGTCGAACCCTTGGGGATCTCGACGATCATCCGCACCAACTCGGGAGATTCCGGGCCCGGGTCCAGGTCGTACAAAGAAGCGCTCCCGAATTTGCCAATCATGAAATATTCACCAGTTCAAACGTCTCTTTTTCCGCCTCGGTCCGCCGAGTCATGAGACAGCACGTGCCCTGCTCCCAGAACTTCGGGCGCGATTCCCATATGTCGCGGATCGACCGGTTCACCACGTTGCCCACTGGCGGCTTGCCGTAGCAGACAATTACGTCGCCGTTCGGTTGGAGTTGCATTCCGACCATCGCCGTACACGACGCTTTGCCTTCATGCCCGGCGTGCGATTGCACCGCGACACGCATGGCATCCGGATTCTTGAAATACGGGATCATCGCCTCGAGTTGCTGGAAGCTGTTGGCGATGGGAAGACCTTCGTGCTTCAACTTGATCAACCCTTCCACCGCCGCCACGGCTTTTCCCGTGTCCTTCGGCCAGTTCGCACTGTATTCGAACCAACGCGTATCTTCTGGCGTGTTGTAATTTTGCTCGATCGGCTGGTAGAAGACTTCGTTCGCGCCTTTTTCGGCGGCGTAGCGCGCTACATTCGCAATGTCGTGAATGTTGTGCGCCATGATCACGGTCTTCAACCTGATGCGGTAAGAAAGCTTCTTCTCGCGCCGCATCCGCAGAAGCGTGTCAATACTCCTGCTGGTGCGTTCCCAGAACATCGGATGCCCACGAACGATGGTGTGCGTCTCGCCGATGCCATCGAGTGAGACGGTGACCTGCCATGGATTCGCCATCGCGAGACGCTCAATTTTATTCTGATCTTCCCAATAGCCATGGGTCAGAATTTCGAGAAACAGTCCGATTTTGGCCGCGTGCGCGACGACTTCCGGAGTATATGGTTTGATCAGCGCTTCCCCACCGCTCACTCCGACGTGCACAGGGCCGAGCCAGCCTCGAAGTTCGGAAAGAACTTCCTTCCAACGCTGCGGAGTGGGACCGGATTCCCGGTATGTGTTCTTCCAGATATCGCAATGCACACACTTCGCATTGCAAATCTCGGTCATGAGAAGGGCGATGGACACGGGCCGGCAACGATCCGCAAATCTCCCGCCGGCAAAGCTGCGCAACCGGTAGTTGACCCCGTCGTAAACCCGCTTGTACGCCCAGCTAAGAGATGCCGACATCATCCTCCGATGCTTCTTTTAATGATAACCGAACCAGGTTGGCGCGACAATCAACCCTTTTGAGACGGGGCTAACACCCCTGTTTCTACATCCTGTTTCTCACACCTACGGTTTAGCACTGGTCCGGGCGGACCGGTGTAGAAAATCTCCGGGAGTCGTTGAAAACGGACGAGATTTTCACTCGCGATGGGGCGTGACTGGCGTAATTGGCGTCTCGGGCTTGGGTTTGGGGTCGAGTTTTGGCTGCGGCGCCGGCATTTCGACGATTTTGTGTGCCGTAGTGGTGGGTGCCGGCTTAGTCTCGGCGGGGGCGTTACTTTCGTTTGGCGTGGTTGGTTCCGGCTCGGGATCGGGTGATTCTTCGAGGGTTCGGCGTTCCTTCTGGAGGCGGCGGAGACCGGCGTCGGCTTTTTCGAAGGCGCGTTGGAGGCGGGTTTCGTAGCGGGCGACGAGGCGGAGGGTGTCCGAATCGTTGAATTCCTTTTCGTAGGCGAACATGATGCGGACACACGCGGGGGGCTCTCCGATGTATTCGCGGTTTTCCGGTGGT
>Ga0105237_10003800_pt1 | contig 17746 bp, 12 predicted proteins | sample KBSC24metaG_FD_81520 | JGI IMG/M metagenome (GOLD analysis project Ga0105237, IMG submission 81520) | Corn rhizosphere microbial communities from Kellogg Biological Station, Michigan, USA - KBS C2-4 metaG | ecosystem: Host-associated > Plants > Roots > Rhizosphere > Soil | place: Michigan, USA... | reverse complement strand
TCGGTGATGAACGCGAAATCCGCCGCCTGCTTTTCCTGAAGCGCAGGGGAGCCGGCGAGGACGGCATCGCGCTCGGCATCGGTGAGCACCCGGGCGGTCCAGCGCTTGGCATCGAGGCCGAAGGAACCATTGTTCACGAACTCGCCCGCCGCCTCGATGAACGCTCCCATGTCCAGCTCCTCGCACAGAGCAAAGGCGGGCGCATCGCTCCACGCCCGCAGGGTCAGCTTGCCCTCGGCATCGGCGACGGTGACCTCCCAGAAAGGCTTGCCCTCCTTGGTCGACTTCTTGAGCAGCGTCTCGACCTGGCCATGCACGGCGGCATCCACGCGTCCGGCCAGGGTGCGGGCTTTCAGGGAGGCAATGGTAAGGATTTCCGGAGACGCCATTTGGAGAAGCAGTGCACGCCCGCCCGAGGGCGCGTGTCGAGGCGGAAATCCGGGGAGGGGACGGTTGGTGTCGGCGGGGAGAGTGATCAGTAATCAGTGGACAGTAATCAGTGTGCCAATGCGAACGGGGCCTCATCAGTCCCATACGGCCCATGAGTCGCATACGTCCCATGGGAGAGATCAGTCCCCGGATGGTGCCTCCTGATCACTCCTTCCCCACTGATTACTGATTACTACCCCACCCCCCGCCACCATAAAACAAGTTGGCATTCCCCCAAGACGGCGTATAAATGTCAATACATTGCCAATCACGCCCCTCCCCCAATGAGAACGCATCCCTCTGAAAAACGCGCCTTTTCGCTCCTCGAGCTGCTCGCCGTTATCTTTATTATCGGCATCATTGCGGTCTTCGTCACCCCGGCAGTGACGACGATGCTGAAGGGCTCCCAGATTTCCCAAGCGGAGCAAATCATCACCGACCAGTTCAAGCTGGGACGGCAGGAGGCGCTGATCCGCAATCACAACGTGCAGTTGCGCTTGATCCGGTTCGGCGATCCCGAAATGCCGGGGGAAAAGGCCGCCGATCCGACGACCGGCTATGTGCGCGCCATCCAGTTGATGGAGGTGCTGGATAATGGAGCGGTCGTTCCCATCTACCAGCCTCAAATTCTTCCGCAAACGGTCATTGTGGATCGCACGTCCCTCTCCACGCTGGTCAATGACCCCTCGCTCTCGACGCCTGTCAAGGCGAAGCAAACTCGCAATGCCAGCGATGGCTCCGGTGGCGATCCCGCGATGCCCAAGGGCATCGACTGGAACTACGACTACGTGTCCTTCCGCTTCCGTCCGGACGGCTCGACCACACTGAGTTCCACATCGGGCACGATCTGGTGCGTCACGCTGCGCAATTTCAATGACCCGCCGCAGGGCACCACCCCGCCGGCAAACTTCGTCACCTTGCAGCTCGATCCCGTGAGCGGGACGGTGCGGATCTTCAGGCCGTCGGTGTAGGTGTAGGTGTAGCGGGGCTCGCGCTGCGTGCGGGGCGAGTGATCAGTAATCAGTAGTCAGTGATCAGTGCCGCGCGGCCCGCAGCAGGGCCGACCTTTCCTGATTACTCATTCCGAACTGATCACTGATTACTTCCCCCTCCTCCTGAAACCAGCTCCCGCCACCGCGTCATCACCAGGTCGGTGTACGCGCTCCCGTCAATATCGTAGGCTCCCAAGGCGAACCCGTCGTTCGCTTCGATGAGCGCGGTTTGGCCGCCCGGCAGCACTCCGAAATCGATCCCGTAAGCGGACGGCGCCTGGCCTGAGGATCGGAAGATCTCCAGGGCGTTATCCAACGTCGCACGATCGAGCCGGAGATCGCGATTGCCGCAATAGTGATCGATGCTGACGACGTCCGGGCCGATGACGTAAACGCGAAACTCCGCGCGCCACTGGACGACCTCCGAGCACCAGACTTCCTGCCGGCGGCTGACGCTGCCGATCTCCCGAAATTCGTCGCTCGAAGCAAAGACGCGGCCGCGAAAGTTCTTCCGGCGTTGAGCGGGTTTCACGAAGACCGGTTCGCTGCCGTCGTCCATGAACCTCTGCTCGATCGCTCCCAGCGTGGACTTCCAAACCCGCCGGTGCAGGAAGGGCGACAGGCTCTCCGGATAGTCGTTGGGCGGCGGCGGGACGATCTTCAACTGCTGCATCGCGGCATGCAGCGCATCGATATCGCCGGCCACGAAGGTCTCCCCCGTGAGCGGGAGCCGGCGCCGCTGCATATGCTTGGCGAGATAGAGAGCCACAGGCACGCCGCGCCGCTCGCACTCAGCACGGAGCAACTGCTCCTCGATGCGAAGCTTCCCGTTTCCGAGTTCCTGGAGAAATGCTTTCGTGAACATTTTGAGTCACGAACCGGCCCGGCCGCTCTTTGCTGCGTAGGCCCGGTACGCCCCGGCCACATCCGCCTGCGCGGCGTCGCCTTCGTGAAAATCGAAGCAATACCGCAGCGTCAAACTCTGGCCGGGCGCGAGCTTGAAGGAGCCGGCTTCCTTATCCGCCAGCTTTTCGAAATGGGCCTGGCCAAATGGATTGGCGGCGAAAAGGCCGTACATGCGCGCGTGCCACCACGTGGGATGCCGGAGATTGCCGGGATGATCGAAGATGGCGACGCCCACCGTCCGGCCGTCGACCGGGCCGGAGTAGTCGCACCAATCCGCGCGCGTGCCCCAGGCTTCGCCGTCCCGCTTGCCTTCGCTGGTGACGATGTGTCCGTCGCCCGGCGCCGCGATCTTTTTGCCTTCGGTCTCGCCCTTCTCCACGCGCATCGATGAGGCCACGCGAATCGCCATGATCCCATCCTTCTCATCGCCAAAGACCACTTCCTTTTCGCCCGCGGTGATGGTGATGGCGAAATCGAGCATCCGGCCCGCCTTCGTCTGCGAGAAGCGGAGAGTCCGTTCATCGGTGCAGACCAGCTCGCCGCTGTCGTCGAGCACCCACCGGTTGCGCGCGCGGATCACGCCCTCCTCCGCGCCGCTCTTCAATTCGAGAAAGCGATCGTGCACAATCTGGCCGAGCTTCGCGCCGCCCGAGGTGGAGTCGCCCCAAAAGCTCGCGCCGTTCACGCTGTGGTAGCCGAACCAAAGGCCCTTGTGATGTGGGTGATCCTTCTCTTCGTTCGCGACGTCTTCCTCGAGCGGCCAGTGGCGCGTCATGCCCGCGCCCGTGGGGCCGAGCAGCGGGTAGAGGTAGGGCCGCCGAGCGCCGGTGAAATGGTATTCCGAAAACAACTGGCCATCGATTTCCACGCGCACGCGATCGGGCAACTCGGTGACTTGCACGGCGGCGAACGCAGCGGAGGTAAAGGCGAAGAGGGCGAGGAGGATGGGGGTTGGTTTCATAAAATCAGAGTTTCATCGCGAAGTGGACCTGCCGCGCGACTTCCGCGAAGCCGCACGCCGGGTAGAGGTGCTTCCCGATTTCGTTGCCCTCCATGGTCTCAATCATCGCGTAGGACATGCCTTCGCGGCGAAAGTATTCGAGGGCGTGCTGGATCAACTGGCGGCCCAGGCCCTGACCGCGAGCCGCAGCCACGAGGGCGAGATTCGGAATGCGGCCCTTGCCGGTCTCCCGGTCGATGGTTGTGGTGATGTATCCCAGGATTCCGGCGTTACTTTCCGCGACGAAGATGCCGCCGGGGTTCGCGGCCAGGTCGTCGTCGATGTGGCGCATCTTTCGCCATTGCCAGTCGTGGCCATGCAAAGTTCCCAGATGCTGCTCCACCAATTGCTCGAGCGACACGCCACCGAAAGCTTCGGCGGTAATGCGCTTGAGGACCTCCAGATCGGAGGGCTGAAAGGGCCTGATCGTTGGACTCATTGGCACATGGAAGCAGTCATCTCCGGCGACGGAAACGCTGCAATCCGACCAATGATCCAAATCCGATGAAGAGAGCCGATGCCGGGCCGAGCTCGGGAATCCGGCGACGCGTCGGCGACGATCTTGAGATTATCCACCTCGGCGCGCGCGGGCGTGGCGGCGGCAAGGGCGGCGATGAAGAGGGACAGGATTCGGGACATAGATCTCACGCAATTGGGGCGGAAGTAATCAGTAATCAGTAGCCAGTAATCAGTGGGTTGTAGCGGCGCGTCATCTTACTGATTACTGAACACTGATTACTGATTACTTCTCCGCACGCGGGCCATACTGTGGAAGCGAAGCCCCAAGCTCATAAGCGCCCAAGTCAGGCGCCTTGCCGCTGAATCCGTCGTTGACGCCAGGGAGGACTTCACCCGCATCGATGGCGGCGCTGCCCGGTTTCAGCCGCAAGTCGGCGGGAGATTGCACGGACTTCTCATTCTGCGGCGCCACGGCTCCGCTGGCGAAGGCCGCGGGTGCATCGACCATGACCACGTGTTTCCAAATGGGCGCTTTCTGGCGGACTTCCTCCACGCTGGCATAGCGCTCCCCGTTCCATTTCAAGAATTGCGTCCACGGACCGCCACCGATGCCGTCGTAATCGAAATCGCAGTCGCGCATCGGCGCTACCGATTCGAAGGCGTAGTTCCCGCCCGAACCGATGAAGAGATTGTTGCGAGTGCGCGAGTGGCGGACCGGCTCGCTCGTCATGATGAGGAGCGGCATCCCGCGCTTCACGATGGTGTTATGGTAGAAGAGCGCGCCGGACGGGCTGTTGTGGGTCTTGAATGGTTCGACCACGACGTTGTAGATCGCGTTGCGGAAAATGTAGATCGGCCCACCAAAGACCGGTTGGGTGGAGATGCCCTGATAGACGTCGGTAAATCGATTTTGAAAGCAGCGGACGTTGCGTTCGGAATAGTCGAGTTCGGAACCGTCATCGGTCATCTCGGAAATTTCGTTGTTGTGAAAATCGATGTCGGCACAGCGGCGCGAAGGGAAGGTGTCAATCGCGTCCCCAAAACCGCGAATGCGATTGTAGGCCACAACCTGGCCCTCTCCGGTGATCTGCACGCCGCGGGCGTCCTCGATCCCTTTGCTCCGCGGCCACGTGGACGGTCCTTCGATCACATTGTCGGTGATGAACCAGCCGCGCATGGTGTCCCCCTCGTTTTTCGTGGCGACGATGCCGTACTCCACACCGGTGATCCGGCAATGCCGCACGACGAGGCGGGCGCTGTCGTGGCCGACGATCCCCTTGTTGCCATTGCGAATGGTGAGGCCTTCAAACCAGACATCATGAACGGAGCTGGCGGTGATCAAGCGGCCGGAGCGGCCTTCCGCGCCGGCTGTGCCGTCAATGATGGCCTCGCCATCACCCGCGGCACGCCAGACGACGGGATGAGCTGGTTCGCCACTTACCGTCACGATAAACTCCGGCGGATAGACGCCGGCGTGAAGCAGGAAAATCGTTCCCGGCCGGGCGTGCGTTTGGGCTGCCTTCAATCCACGAAAGGGATCGGAGGCCGTTCCCGTGCCACCGCCAGAACCCGGTGCGACGTGCAGGGTCGCCGCATCCCTGGGCGTCACGGGTTCGGCCGTCGTATGTCCCTGGAGGATGACTTCGCGATCGCCGCCATCCGGGTCGACGAGGTTGAGTTTGATTTCGAAAGCGGTGTCTGGCGCGAGCAGGAGCAAACTCCCGGCATAGAGCCGCGCGCCCGTGGGCACCTGGACGCTGCCCTCTCCCGTCTCGGGCTTTTGGGCATCTTTCTCCACGCGCAGGAGCGATTGGCCGTTTTTCCACTCGCCGCCAGCCGTGCGCCAGGCCAGGCGCACTTCGGCATTCTGATTCTCGTCGCCTCCGATGACCCAATGGACGCCAAGCGAGTGAAGCGTGGGCGCCTCCACCACCGGTTCGCCCAGCGGTGCCGCCGCGCCCGCCAGGGCCGAGGCCGCGCTTCTCGCGGAAAGAGCCGCGGCAGCGAGAATTGCGATGGAGAGAATGCGGGGCATGGACTTCGCGAGTTTTAACCCGCCTCGTTTAATCGCGCCCTTTGTTTCACGCCAAAGGAGGGTTAGTAAACCCGTTGAATGACTACGCCACGCCCGCCTCGCTTGCAGGACATCGCCGACCGGGCGGGTCTCAGCAAGGCGACGGTCTCGCTCGCGCTGCGTAATCACAAGAGCATTCCGCCGCCCACGCGGACCCGGATTCAGAAGCTCGCGGAGCAAATGGGATATCGCCCGAATCCCCTGGTTTCCGCGCTGATGGCCTACCAGCGCACCACGCAACGCAGCCGTCCCACAGATCTCACGATCGCCATGGTGATCCAATTTTCGCGGGCTTCCCCGGACTGGCGGTACTACCTGTCGGAAGATCTGCTCTCGCGAGCCGCCGAGCGGGCCGGGGAGCTGGGATACCGGGTCGAGGAATTCTGGGTTCCCGATTTGAAGCTGACCGGCGAAAGGCTAAGCAGCGTCCTTTTCGCACGAGGCATCCCGGGTGTGATCGTGGCGCCGCTTCCCGCCGCGCGCGGGCATCTGAAATTGGAATGGGCGAATTTTGCCGCCGTGGCGATCGGCCATTCCCTCATCCGCCCACCGTTGCACCGCGTCACCACGAACCGCTTCCTGGCCATGCTCCGGGCCATCCGCCAGCTCCGGCGGATGGGCTACACGCGCCTGGGCCTGGCCATGCAGGAGAACCAAGACGCGCGCGTGGATCATCAGTGGGGCGCGGCCTTCGCCTGGGAGCAGGAACAGGCAAAACCTTCCGAACGCACATTGCTTTTTCTCGCCGGCGAGCAGGACTGGAACGAGCGCCAGTTCGCCAAGTGGTTCAAGGCAAACAAGCCCGAAGTCATTCTCGGCTATGATCCGCAAGTCATCACCTGGCTGAAGAATCTCGGCCGGAAAGTGCCGGAGGACGTCGGATTCGCGCACCTTTGGAATCCCGATCGGCTGGGCCAGTTTGCGGGCATTTATCACGACCCGCCCGCCATCGGCGCGGCGGCGGTGGATTTCGTCGTCGGCATGATCCAGCGCAACGAGCGCGGCATCCCCGCCGCACCGCAGACCTTGACGCTGGATGCCCTCTGGCAGGATGGCGCGACGGTTAGGCATTGAGTAATTCCACGGCGCGCGATCCACTTAACGAGTTCAACGCCAAGCCCTTTGTCGGCCCGGTGGCCTGCTCGTATTGGACAGCGAATGACGATGATCCTCCCCAACGAAACAATCTCGATTGAGACGCTCGAGCACCTGGAACAGATGCTCAGCGAGCCGACGGAACAAGTCGTCGAGATGATGAGCCGCCTGAAGGGCGACATCATTCTTCTCGGCGTGGCCGGAAAGATCGGGCCATCTCTGGCCCGCATGGCCCGTCGGGCGACAGACCTGGCCGGTGTTTCTCGGCGCGTCATCGGCGTTTCGCGATTCTCCTCACCGAAAGAACAGTCGGCACTCGATGCGGACGGCGTTGAGACAATCCGCTGCGATTTGCTGGACGAGGCCGCGGTGGCACAACTACCAGACGCACCCAACGCGATCTACCTCGCGGGGAAGAAATTTGGATCGAGCGGCGACTGTTCCACGACCTGGGCGATGAACACCTGGCTGCCCGGCGTGATCTGCCGGAAATTCCGGTCCAGCCGCATCGTCGCCTACTCGACGGGCAACGTCTACGGCGCCACGAGCGTGGCCGGCGGCGGATCGCGGGAATCCGACCAGGTGGAGCCCATCGGCGAATACGCCATGAGCTGCCTCGGGCGCGAGCGGATCATGGAATACTTCAGCCGCGCGTGGCACATTCCCATGGCCATCATCCGGCTCTTTTACGCCTGTGAAGTCCGCTACGGCGTCCTGGTGGATCTCGCGCGGAAAGTCGCTTCCGGGGAGCCGATTGATCTTTCCGTGGGGTATTTCAATCTCATCTGGCAGGGCGACAACAATGCCCAGACGCTGCTCGCCCTCGAACACGTGGACACGCCCCCGTTGGTCCTCAACCTCACCGGCCCCGAAATTGTGAGCGTGCGCGAGGCCGCGCAAATCATGGGTTGCCGGCTCGGGCGCAAACCGATTTTCACGGGCACGGAACTCGACACGAGTTTCATCGGCAACACGCAACAGGCGCGCGGCCTGTTCGGTCCGCCGCGGGTCAGCGCCATGCAATTGATGGATTGGGTGCTCGATTGGGTGAAGCGCGACGGCGAGTATCTCGGCAAACCCACGCACTTCGAGACGCGGGATGGAAAATACTAGCCTGCGACGTTCCTTGCTGCGCGGGCTGGTGATCCCAGCCTGTCCGCTCGCGCTCAACGCAGAGCGCGACCTCGATGAGCGCCGCCAGCGTGCGCTGGTGCGCTATTACGCCGCGGCCGGCGCCGGCGGGCTCGCGGTAGGCGTGCACACGACGCAGTTTGCGATCCGGGAGCCGAGGGTGGGGCTGTTTGAGCCCGTCTTGAAACTCGTTGGGGAGGAACTTCAGCGTGCCGACGCTCATCGTGACGATGCTCTCGTGCGCATTGCCGGTGTGTGCGGTAAAACGAAGCAAGCCCTTCACGAGGCGGAACTGGTCCAAGGATTTGGTTATGATGCGGCCCTCCTCAGTCTCGGCGCGCTCCAGGAGGCGAGTGACGATGAATTGATCGCGCACTGCCGGGCGGTGGCGGAGGTGATTCCGATCGTCGGCTTCTATCTCCAGCCCGCGGCGGGCGGGCGAGCGCTGCCGTATTCCTTTTGGCGCCGCTTTGCGGAAATCGAAAACGTGGTCGCCATCAAGATCGCGCCGTTCAATCGCTACCAGACGATCGACGTCATCCGCGCCGTGGCCGAGTCAGGCCGCGCGGATATCGCACTCTACACCGGCAACGACGACAATATCGTTGCCGATTTGCTGACGTCATTTCACTTCGACGTGAACGGGAGAAGTGTGGATCGGCGATTCGTGGGCGGACTGCTCGGGCAATGGGCCGTGTGGACCCGGCGCGCCGTGGAGCTGCATGCCGAGTGCCGCCGGCTAGCCACCTCGGGCGGACCCATTCCCGCGGAAATCCTCCGTCGCAATATCGAAGTGACGGATGCCAACGCGGCATTCTTCGACGCGGCCAACCGCTTTGCCGGGTGCATCCCGGGAATTCACGAAGTGCTGCGCCGGCAGGGGCTCCTCGAAGGCGTCTGGTGCCTTGACCCGCACGAAACCCTCGGCCCCGGCCAGCGCGAGGAAATTGATCGCGTCTGCCATGCCTACCCGCATCTCGCCGACGACGACTTCGTCGCGCAGCATCGCGATGAGTGGCTGCGGGGTTAGCGGCTCTGATCGCCTATGACTCCTTACAACACGGCGAATAAAAGAGCTAATCTTCGACTCCGCCCCGGTGTCATTCTGAGCGGAGATCCATGCGGGCGAAGTGGGATGGATCCCGCATGCGGGATCCGCCCACTTCGCCGCCTGCGCTCCGCTCTGAATGACCGAGAAAAGAACGCCGTTCTCAATTCCTCCCCATGCACCTCAATTCATTCCTCACGTTCGCAGCCGCTGCGCTGCTCGCCACCACGACCACCGCATTCTCCGCCGACCTGATCGACCCGGCCTGGCAACACACCGCTCCCCGCGAAGAAATCGCCCCGCAGTTCTCCTTCGATGCCAAAGGTGGCCGGAGCGGGGCGGGCAGCGTCCTCATCGAGGCGGACCAGCGCGAGGGACTGAGCGGACATTGGTTCAAATCCGTACCGGTGCAAGGCGGGCAATACTACCAGTTCTCCGCCTGGCGCAAGATCGAGAACGTTCCGTCGCCACGCCGCAGCGCGGTCGCGCGCATCCTGTGGCAGGATAGCGAGGGCAAGCCCGTCCCGACCGATGGCCCTGTCGTCTCGAACGTGCTCCAGGGCCTGACCGCGCGTGCCGAACCCGAATATCCCGCCAACGGAGCAACGGACGCAAACGGCTGGACCGAAGTCACCGACACCTGGCGCGCGCCGGCCAAGGCCACGCAGGCCGTGATCGAGCTGCATCTCTATTGGGCGCCCGGCGGGAAAGTGCGCTGGAGCGATGTTTCGCTGGAGCCGGTCCCGGCGCCGGCCACGCGCAAGGTGCGGCTCGCCGCCGTGCACTACCGTCCGCAGAATGGTAAAACCCCGGATGGGAACGCCCATCTTTTCGCGCCGCTGATTGCCGAGGCTGCGCAGCAGCACGCCGACCTCGTGGTTCTGCCCGAGACGCTCACCTATTATGGGCTGGGAAACACGTACGCGAATTGCGCGGAGCCGGTCCCGGGTCCTTCGACCGAATACTTCGGGACGCTCGCGCGCGAGCATCATTGCTACATCGTAGCCGGGCTCATCGAGCGCGAAGGCCACCTCATCTACAACGTCGCGGCCCTCGTGGGGCCCGACGGAAAGTTCATCGGCAAATATCGCAAGGTCGCACTGCCCCGCTCGGAGATCGCCGCCGGCATCACGCCCGGCCACGACTACCCGGTCTTCGACACCCGGTTCGGCAAACTCGGCATGATGGTCTGCTACGATGGATTCTTCCCCGAGGTTGCGCGCGAATTGACCAACCGCGGCGCGGAGGTGATCGCGTGGCCCGTCTGGGGCTGCAACCCAATGCTCGCCCAGGCCCGCGCCTGCGAGAACAGCATCTATCTCGTCTCCAGCACGTATGAGCCGCCCGAGCACCATTGGATCCTGAGCGCGGTGTGGGGACAGGATGGACAACCGATCGTCCAGGCCAGGGACTGGGGTACAGTAGTGGTCGCGGAAGTGGATCTCAACCAGCGGCTGCATTGGCCGAGCCTTGGCGATTTCAAGGCGGAGCTTCCGCACCATCGGCCTTTGTCGCCGGCGGAACAGCCCGCGACCGCCCCCGCTGGCGCGCCTCTCAATTCCCAACGCTAAGCCACTTCCCTCCACTGCACCCATGCGCATCCTCCCCTCCATCACTCTGCTTGCCGCAGCCGGCGGCTGGCTTCATCCGTACCCCTCACTGGCGCAAGCGCCTGTTTCCTCCGGCAAGCCAGGAATCGTCTCTCACGTCAAGGTGCTCTCCAACAAAGTGGATGATGTCTCGAGCCTCGAAGCCTGGAAGCGATCGTTCATCAAGGGCAGCATGACCGACGAGGAGAAGGCGAAGGCGGTCTGGAAATCGGTCGCGTCGTTTCAGCATCAGGACGATCCGCCGCAGGAATTCCTGCAGACGGAGGAGCTCGTCCTCGACCCGATCAAGGGGATGAACGTCTACGGCTATTCCTATTGCAGCGTGGCCTCGGCCAATGTGCAATGCCTCGCTCGTTCCGTCGGGTTGCAGGCGCGGGGCTGGACCATCGACCACCACGTGGTGCCCGAGATTTTCTTCAACGGAGGATGGCACCTTCTCGATGCGTCGCTCATCACCTGGTTCCCGCAGGCCGATGGCAAGCTGGCGGGAGTCGAGGACATAGTCGCAGGCGTGAAGGCGTGGTCGGCGAAGAATCCCGAGATCGCGAACAGCGATGCGAAGCTGAGGGACTTCATGCGTGGTGGCGGCTGGAAAAATGGCCCGGAAGTGCTGTCTCGCTGCCCGTTCTACGATGCCAACGGCTGGCTGCCCGCGGCCACGCACGGATGGTATGCAACGATGCAGGAATACAGCGGGAAGACGCTTTTCCCCTACGAGGCGGGCTATTCGCAAGGCTACGAAGTCAACGTGGAGTTGCGCGAGGGTGAGCGCCTCACGCGCAACTGGTCGAACCAGGGCCTGCACGTGAACATGGACAAGGGCCGGGCTCCGGCGGCTGAAAAGCTCAAGGTCGGCGAGGCCGGGCTGCGCTATACGCCACAGTATGGAGACCTCGCACCGGGGCGCGTGGGCAATGGCACGCTGGAATACAATGTGCCCCTGGCCAGCGGCGCCTTCCGCGGCGGAGCGCTGACCGCCGACAACCTCGCCGCGACGGCCGAGACCAGGTCTGCTCCCGCACTGCAAGCCAGGGACGCGGCACAACCCGGTGTGCTCGTGATCCGGATGCCGAGCAGCTATGTATACCTGGGCGGCGAGCTTTCGCTGAAAGGGGTGGTGGCCACGGCCGGCAGTATCGAGGTGTCCATCTCGATGAACAACGGGCTCGATTGGGAATCACTCGCCACGATTACGCAATCCGGCGAACAGAAAATCGATCTCACGCCACAGGTCTTCCGCCGCTACGATTATCGGCTGAAGCTGGTGCTGCACGGCAAGGGAACCGGCCTCGACGCGCTCCGCATCACGCACCCGATCCAGCACTCGCAACGGCCGCTGCCGGCGCTCGCCGCCGGAGACAACACCATTGCCCTCAGCGCAGACCAGGACGGAACGATCACCGTCGAGGGCGCGATGGTCGCCAGCAGCAAGGGGAAGCAACTGCTCTACACCGATTTTCATCCCGAGCGGAAAAACATCGCCGACAAGCTCGCCAGTCTCACCGGCGGCTCTGGCGAAATCACCTTTCCGATCGAGACCCCCGGCGACATGACGCGCCTGCGCATCGGCGCCTACTATCGGGCACGCGATGCCCGGGATGGCTGGGATGTCCAGGTCTCGTTCGATAGCGGGAAGACTTTCGAAAATGTCGATCGCCTAACGGGGCCATTCGTCGGCATGGGGAAATATATGATCGTGTCAAAAATCCCCGCCGGTACCCGCGCCGCGTTGGTCCGTTTCTCCGGCACGCAGCGGAACACGCTGGTCCTGCAAAACGCGCGCATCGACGCGGATTACCATGAGCCGCAGGGCGGCTATCGCCCGGTGAAGATCACGTATGCCTGGGAGGAAAATGGCCAGCCGAAGCAGGACATCCACGTCGCAAAGCAGCCTGGGGAGAGTTACAAGATTGTGTGCGCATCGAAGCCGGTGATGAAATCGATCGTGCTCGAATTGGCAGATTGAGACGTGTCGCGGATTCAGGAAATCCAGCGTTCAGCTCCAGATTTCACGTCACTCCGAGCGCCAGCGCCGCCACGCTTTTTTTGTCATCCTGAGCGGAGCGGGGAAGCATGGGCGGAGTCGAAGGACCTCCAATATCCAGTGGGTTCTTGGGCGGAGCTATGTTCTCGCTGTCTCGTGCATCAAACGAACTGACTGCTTCGTGATCCTGCGGGCACGTCGAGTTGGCAATTCCCCGTCATCATCAAGTGCGACACGTTAGCAGCTCCGACCAAGAACCCACTGGATATTAGAGGTCCTTCGACTCCGCCCATGCTTCCCCGCTCCGCTCAGGATGACAAAGAAGGAGTGGCGGCGCTCGCGCTACGTGCGACACGCAATCCGACGCGCGGCCATATTTGAAAGCTCAGGATCTCCTGCACTACCTACGACTCGATCCCTCCTTGAAGGTCACCTCAGCAATCCGGCTCGATATGACGCGGAGCCCGTCGTAGAACTGATGACTGCCCACTGATTACTGATCACTTCCCCAGCCAGCCATCGCGCATGCCGTTCCATCGCCTCAGCATCCCTCTGCTCCTGCTCAGCGCCCTTCCGCTCCTCGCCGCCGAGCGCACTCCATGGACGACCTCCCACGTTCACGGCTCGCCGGAGCCGCCGGCGCCGTATCGCATCGAGCGCGCCTTCCCGAAGATCACCTTTGCGGCCCCGCTTGATGCCGTGACGATTCCCGGGACAGACCGGCTCGTCGTCGTGGAGCAACATGGGCGGCTCCTCTCCATTCCGGGCGACGAACAGCGCGAGCGGGCCGATCTCTTCGCCGACTTGAAGCAGTACGATCCCGAGACGGTGGAAAGCTACGGGATCGCCTTCCATCCGCAATTCGCGACGAACCGCCTCGCTTTCGTGTGGGTCAATCTCGACCTCCACGGAAAACGCAATCGCGAGGAGGGCACGCGCATCGTGCGCTTCCATGTCACCGAGGACAATCCGCCGCGGCTCGATCTCATGAGCGCCCAGACGATCTTCTCCTGGCTGAGCGGAGGGCACAACGGCGGCAACGTGCGATTTGGTCCCGATGGCATGCTCTACCTCTCAACCGGTGACGCCGGGACGCCCGATCCGCCGGATCCGTTCGCGACGGGGCAGGACATCAGCGACGTACTTTCCAGCGTGTTGCGGATCGACGTGGACCATCCCGAGGCTGGCAAGGCCTACGGCATCCCGAAGGACAATCCGTTTCTCACCACGCCCGGCGCACGCGGCGAGGTATGGGCCTACGGTCTGCGCAACCCGTGGCGGCTGAGCTTCGACTCGAAGAACGGCGCCCTGTGGGTCGGCGACGTGGGCTGGGAATTGTGGGAAATGATTTACCGCGTCGAGCGTGGCGGGAACTATGGGTGGAGTATCACCGAGGGCAGCCGGCAGGATGTGCGTCCCGATCGGCTGCGAGGGCCAACGCCGATCCTGCCTCCAGTCGTGGCGCATTCGCATACGGAAGCGGCGAGCATCACTGGAGGCGAAGTGTATTACGGGAAAAAGCTGCCCGAGTTGAACGGCGCCTACATTTACGGCGACTGGCAGGTCGGAACGTTCTGGGCATTGCGCGACGGCGTCACGCATGAACTCTGCCGGACGATGCTGATGCCGGGCGGCTTCGGCACCACGCCCGATGGCGAGCTGATCATCTGCGATCATGGCGGCGGCGGGCTCTGGCGGCTCGCGCAGAATCCCGAGGCGGGCCACCCGTCGCAGTTTCCACACAAGCTGAGCGAGACGGGAGTGTTCAGCGATGTGCCGAAGCAGATCCCGGCGGCAGGCGTGCAGCCGTATATGATCAACTCGCAGCGCTGGGCGGACTACGCGACCAACGAGCGTTGGATGGCGGTGCCAGGAAACGAAAGTGTCAGCCTGGCCAAAAAGGAATTTGGCGTGATCGCCGCGGGACGCTGGGTTTTCCCAACCGACACGGTTTTCGCGAAGACGTATTCGATCGAGATGGAACGCGGCGACCCCGCCACGCGAAAGCGTCTCGAGACACAGATCCTGCACTTCGACGGGCTGCAATGGGCCGCCTACAGCTACCGCTGGAACGACACGCAAACCGATGCGGACCTCATACCTTCGCAAGGAGTGGACGCGGAACTCACGATCAAGGATGCGGAGGCGCCCGGCGGAATCCGGCGGCAGACCTGGCGATATTTCAGTCGGGCGGAATGCCTGCGCTGCCACAACATGCGCGAGAACTTCACTCCGGGATTCTCCTTCATGCAGCTCGATCACCCGACGGACCTGGACGCCGGCAATCAACTGACCTTGCTCCATAAACTCGGGCTCGCGCCTGTGGAGCCAAAGGCGCCATCGCCCTATGCCGATCGCGACAATCCGGAGATCAGGGCGCGCTTGTACCTGCATGCCAACTGCGCGCCCTGCCATCGGCAGTACGGCGGGGGGGCGGTGCCGAGTTTCATGAACATCGAGGCGCCCCTGGCCGAGTCGCGGCTCATCGGCGCGAAACCGGTGCAAGGCGACCTGGGCCTGCCGGAAGCACGGATCATCGCGGCCGGCGACCCAGCCCGCAGCGTGTTGCTCTATCGCATGACCAGCGCGGGCCGCGGACACATGCCGTACCTCGGAGGACGGCTGGTCAATCCCCAGGGCGTGCTCCGGGTCCGGGATTGGATCGCGGGCCTGAAATCGGAACACGACCTCCCCGAATCCGTGGTGCGGCAACGCGAGAACGAAAATCGGGCATTGGCCCGATTGATCGCCGGGGATGGCGCATCCCTCGATGCTCTTCTCGCCACGAGTAGCGGCGCGTTGAGCGTCGCCCTGGCGGTGATCGATGACTCGCTCAAGGGTGACCTCCGCGCGCAGGCAATTGCCCGGGGGAGCGCACTCGTGGATCCGATGCGGCGGGATTTGTTCGAGCGCTTCCTGCCCGCCGAACAGCGCCGCCGGGTGCTCGGACCGAATATCGAACCGGAAACGCTGCTCGCGCAGAAGGGCAACGTCGCGCGCGGGAAGGCCGTCTTCACGGCGCTCTGCACCGCCTGCCATCACGCGGGCGCGGAGGGCGTGGACTTCGGCCCCGACCTGACGCACATCGCCAGCAAATACGACCGGCGCAACCTGCTCGAACAGATCCTCCAGCCGTCGAAAATCATCGACGCTCCGTGGTATCTCACGACCGTGACGCTGAAGAATGGCGAATCCGTCAGCGGCTTCCTGACCTCACCACCCGGAGGAGACGTGACGCTCAAACTCGCGGGCGGGCTCCAGCGCAAGATCGCCAGCGCGGACGTCGACAAGATGAGCACCCAACGCATCTCGCTCATGCCGGAAGGGCTGCTCCAGGGACTCACGGCCGAGGAAGCCGCCGGGTTGTTGGAATTCGCATCCTCTCTCAAATAGCCCTACCCATCCGCCCCCCGGAATGAATCCCACTCCCACACAAGCCGGCCCAGAGCCGTTGCAGACCCGCGTCGAATTTGCCAATCAGCCCGCGCCGCGGCTCGCTTCCATCGATGCCTACCGCGGCCTGGTCATGCTGCTCATGATGGCCGAAGTGCTCGCGATTGGAAAAATCGCGGCGGCTTTTCCAGACAGCGCCTTTTGGAAGTTCCTGCACACGCAGCAATCGCACGTCGAATGGAGCGGCATGGTGTTGCACGATCTCATTCAGCCTTCGTTCTCATTCCTGGTCGGCGTCGCGCTGCCCTTCGGCCTGGCGGCGAGAATCAAGCGCGGGCAATCGCTCGGCGCGATTCTCGGCCATGCGGCGTGGCGCTCGTTGCTGCTCATCGCGCTCGGCGTTTGGCTGCGTTCGATCGGGCGCCCGCAAACCTACTACACGTTCGAAGATACGCTCTCGCAGATTGGCCTCGGCTACTTCTTCCTGTGCCTGCTCGGCATGCGGTCCGTGCGCGTGCAGTGGATCGCTTTCGCCGTCATCTGCGTGGGCTATTGGGCCGCATTCGCGCTCCATCCCCTGCCCGGCGCGGATTTCGATTGGAAGGCCGCCGGCGTGTCCGCGGATTGGCCCGACCATGCGCAGGGCTTTGCCGCGCACTGGAACAAGAACACGAATCTTGCCTGGGATTTCGACCGCTGGTTCTTGAACCTCTTTCCGCGGGTCGAAGCATTCAAAAACAATCGGGGCGGCTATGCCACGCTCAGCTTCATTCCCACGCTGGCCACGATGATCCTCGGATTGATCGCGGGCGGGTGGCTCAAATCAGACGCGCCGCAGCGGTTGAATTTGTCGCGCTTCTGCATCGCCGGAGTGGCGGGGCTGGCGCTCGGTCTCGCGCTGCACTGGCTGGGCGTGTGCCCCATCGTGAAGCGAATCTGGACGCCAAGCTGGGTGCTCTTCAGCGGCGGGTGGTGCTTCCTTTTCCTGGCCGCGTTTTATGCGGTCATCGACGTGCGGAACCTGCGCCGCTGGGCGTTCCCGCTCATGGTCGTCGGTATGAATTCGATCGCGGCCTACTGCATCGCGCATCTGTTCGAGAAATATTTCATCGAGACGCTCAACATTCACTTCGGCCGGATTTTTCCGTATTTCGCGCCCTACGATCCATTCGTGCGAGGGGCGCTCGTGCTGTTGATCTTCTGGCTCATTCTTTTCTGGATGTACCGGCGGAAGATTTTTTTGAAGGTGTGACCCCTCCACGGTGTCGTTCTGAAACCCTGAAGCCGCACCGCGGGATTGTTTATCCCGATGACGTGGCCCAGTGGTCTGCATCCCGGAGGGATGAAAGAGATTAGCCGGTCGTGACTGGAGCGGAGCGACAGGAGCTGCCGAAGGCGGACCCGAAGCGTGGTCGCGGGGGCGACCATCAACCGAGGCACGAGCGCAACCACCCGGCCCACGCCCAACACAGTCGGGTGCGCCCCGAAGGCGGCGCGAGAAGTTCTCCCGCCCCGCTGGGGCAGTTGCGTGCGTCAAGTTCAGCAAATGTGTGTGGGCTGCGGCAGGATTTTGGAGAGGTGTTTCGGTTTTAGTGGATTGGTTTTGGTTTGGTTTGGTTCCTCTT
>Ga0105237_10003796_pt1 | contig 17750 bp, 17 predicted proteins | sample KBSC24metaG_FD_81520 | JGI IMG/M metagenome (GOLD analysis project Ga0105237, IMG submission 81520) | Corn rhizosphere microbial communities from Kellogg Biological Station, Michigan, USA - KBS C2-4 metaG | ecosystem: Host-associated > Plants > Roots > Rhizosphere > Soil | place: Michigan, USA... | reverse complement strand
TCGGCTATCCCTATTACTGTAAGATTAGTGGTGTGGTCGAGGAAAAACAGCGCAACAAAATAGAACAGGAAAAGCAGGATGCCACAAAAGTAGATAACTTTAACGGTTCTTGTTAGGGCTACCAGGCCATAGAATAGTGATGAGGCAAAAAATATATTTGGCAGTGCAATGGTGAAAAATGGATATAGGTAATAGCTCAATTTATTGGGGCCATATTGCTCATGACTGGTTTTGCCGATTGCCGGGCCAATAATGGTACCCAGGTAAATTCCTAACAGGATAGCTGTTGCCAGTATGATCATGAATATAAAGGAGCCGAAATATCGCCCCCAAAAATAGCCAGACCTGGTAATAGGGTAGGTGAGGTAATAATCTTTGGTTTGGTATTCGATGTCCCGGTAAATGGCCGTGCCCATTATGGATGAGCTGACGAGCATCATCATCATCGTCATAGCAGCGCTCCAGAATGCGATCAGGTAGGGCGAATTGATATGCTCTTTTTCTGCCAAAGGCAAGGATCCTGTGGCAAATGCAAATAAAGTAAACAGCAATATAGCTGAAAAATAAAGGTAAACGGCGGGCCTGCGGACCCTATTCTGGATCTCGAACAGAAATATTTTAATAAACATAAGTTGTTGTTTTTTAGTGGTTTACATGGTATTTACATCGACACGTGTAGCAATATTACTGAAGTATACATCTTCTAAATTTGGAGTGCTTGAAATGAAACCATCCTGCGGTTCCGTTTCCTGTAATATTCTTATGTGAAGCTTTCCGCTTTTGAGTTGCGTTGATATCACATTGTATACATCCCGGTAATATTGTATCTCCGATTGATTGATGGCTTTAGAATATATTTTACCATCTAATTCTTTTACAGCGATTTCCGGATCGCCTGCATACAATACTTCACCCTGGCAAATGATGGCAAAGTTGGAACAAAGCGTGCTTACATCTTCAACGATATGGGTTGACAAGATCACTATGGTATTTTCACCCAATTGGCTCAGCAAGTTATAAAACCGGTTTCTTTCTGCCGGATCGAGGCCCGCGGTAGGCTCGTCAACAATGATCAGTTTAGGGTCGCCAATGAGTGCCTGGGCAATACCGAAACGTTGTTTCATACCACCTGAATAGGTACCCAAATGCTTTTTACGGTCCTTAGAAAGATTCACCTTTTCCAGTAATCCAAGCACCAGGTCCTTACGCTCACCTGCATTTCCCACACCTTTTAGCTGGGCGATGTGATCAAGCATGCGCTCGGCGGATATCTTTGGGTACACACCGAATTCCTGGGGGAGGTAACCCAATAGTTGCCTTACTTCTGTTTTATTTTTTAAGACATTTAACTCATCCAGGAATACACTTCCTGTGTCTGCTTCTTGCAGGGTAGCGATAGTACGCATCAAAGACGATTTACCAGCACCGTTGGGCCCCAACAGGCCAAACATGCCATTTTCTAACGTCAGCGAGACATCCTTTAAAGCGTGCACGCCATTCGAGTAGGTTTTTGAGAGGGATTTGATTTCTAATTTCATTTTAATAAGATTTAGATCATTGTTTCTTAAAAATATTTTGTGCAGCGCCATTTAATATTACCCTTGCGCTATCATCCAGGCGGTAATTGAATTTGTTTTTTGGCACGTTATCGATGATCACGGTGCTCCTGTTGCGTATATCCAGGGTTACACTACCAAAATGGTTATTGTTTAAAAGATTTAATTGAGAGCCGCTCGCCGGGCTTAAACCTGTAACTGCCTTCAGCGAGCCAATACTGCTATTTGAAAGAAAAACCCTGCTTTCATAATCCTGGCTAATGTTCAGGCTGTCCTGTTTAAAACCGTCGATCAGCACCGTGTGCATATTCCACAGATCGCGCACTATGGTGTCGATATACATTTTGCCATTGGTTCCGTAGCGTGCGCTGGCATTTAACGCAGCTATTTTTGGACATGAAATGATCAAAATATAAGGGTCGGGAGTATTCTGGTACCCGTATTCAAATACCGCATCGATATTAAGCGTCCTCTTTTGCTGGCCCAGTCTCATAAATTCGCTGCCAAAGGGGCTCATTTTAACACTGAAAGGTCCCTGTACAAACTTCACACTCCCAGCTGATACCGAATTAAGATTGATGGTATCAAAATCTTTAAATTTTAACGGAATGAAATCCTTATATGGGTTTTTATAGTTGCCTGTCAGAAATTCAGACTTCACTAAATAATCGTAACGCACAAGTGTTATAACCAGCAAGAGCAAAGCAGCTAATATTAATTTATTACTTATTTTCATTGTTCTCTTCTGATTTTGATTTGTAATTCTCCAGTTTAAAGCGCTCATACCATTGCTTTATATCATCAAGCTCAATATCAAGCAGGTAAAGTGTATTGAAAAGGCCCGGCAGATCCTGTTGAATAAAACGCTCTTTCCGGTAAGTTTTTATTTTATCATATCCATCAGGCGCTACAAATAAGCCCAGCCCCCTTTTATTGTATATCACCCCCTGGTTTTGCAGGAACTCATAGGAGCGCATCACTGTATTAGGGTTCACTTCAAGCTCGATCGCCAGGTCGCGAACTGATGGTATCTTTTGCTCTGCCGGCCATTTATCCAATAATATATTGTCGCTTACATAAGCGGCAATTTGCAGGTATATGGCTTCGTTATCTCTAAACTCCATTTTGTGTCTTTAATTAAACCTGCTTCTCTTTTAACCGGAAATAAGAGGCCGTCCAGAGAATAAGGGATAATGAGCCTAAAAGCAGATAGAACATAAGCTCTTGCCTCTCGTTAGTGTTGATACCCGTATTGCTTTCTGCAAATCTTACACCGCCAAAAGGGAGGCTCATCATTACATTCTTTCCCAACAAAACGTCCAGGAAGACTTTATTGACAATAATCAGAATTGCCAGTACGATGAAAAAAACAAACGCCGTTTTAATAAAATGCAGCTTTTTGAAAAAGATGGCGCCGCAAAAAGTAATGGAATGCAGGAAAGCATACAATAACGATATTGGAAGCCATCTGCTGTGAAAAATATTAAATATCTCTTCGTGGTAGCCCGGGAAGTGTTTTATGGTAACCAAAAACAACATTACCAGGTAAAAACAGCTGGTGTACACAAACAGGAATATTACAAAAGAGTATAGCCATGCAACCATGAATTTTTCAAAGTGCGAGGCGGGCAGGGTGAGGGCGGTCATCGCTTTGGTTTTATCGCCGATATCGGTAAATATGGTGCTGGTAAACATGGTCCCGGCCAATAGCAGAATGATGCCAAAAAGGACAAGCTGCATATTAGAGTCCATCGGCGTATCAATCATATAAATAATAAAGCTGCCCCCGAGTATCATTACCCCCAATAATACCAAAAGCGACATCAGGTAGCTTTTATAGTGTTCGGCAGTGTGTTTTATAAGCAGCCTGACGAACCGGTTAATATTGAATATGTTATTCATGTGATCTTTTTAATAGGTTTAAAAGTGATTGGTTGCCATTGATGATCGCATTAAACAGCAATTCCATATCTACCTTACTGTACTTACCTGTTGTATTATCCAGAATAGCGTTTTTGCCCTTTATGCCTTCTTCTTCATATATCACCGGCATGCCTTCAGTATCCGGCCAGGTGCCAAAAATTACCTTTTCAACTATTTCATCCAATGATTGATTTACCACGATCTCCCTTTCATGCAACACCAGCAGGGTATCGATCAAACTATCAAGGTCCCTCACCTGGTGCGTGGAGATCACAATGCACCGATCTTCTGTTAATACAGAAGCGATCAATTTTCGGAATTGAACCTTCGAAGGGATATCAAGGCCATTAGTAGGCTCGTCCATAATGAGCAGGCTGGTGTTGGTAGCAAGGCCAAAAGCTACCATCGCCTTTTTCTGCTGACCGAATGATTGCTTATCCATCACACCATCAATATCGACATCAAGTGCCTTTAGGTAGTGGTAGAAATCGCTCTGGCTGAATTTTGGGTAAAAGCCCGCTGTGTTGGCAACAAACTGAACGGGGGTAAGGGAAGGCACAAATAACTCTTCGGCTATAAAGAAAATATCTTCTAGTGCAGATACCGGCCGATTGGCAACGTTGATGCCGTTAAACAGGCATTTCCCCTTTTGAGGAAATGAAAGGCCGGTCATATTTTTCAACAGCGTTGATTTACCCGCGCCGTTCTTTCCAAGCAGGCCATAGATATGACCTTCTTTTAAAGTCAGATCAAGGTCTTTAAAAAGCAAGGGTTTGCGTGGATAACCAAAACTCAGTTTTTCAATTTCAATCATGTGCTACATAGTGTATTAGTATAATAGTACACTACAAAGATAGATTGGTTTTTGAGATTTCAAAATTATTTCTTAAAAAAATCAATTGTCCTGATTTGGTACGGTGGCTTTTAGGGTATAGAAAGCTCTGAAATAAGATTAGTGCTGGGTAATTGGAGTGGATGCTACGGGTTGCGACCAGGAAATTGAAAATGGTCTTCAATTGAAGATCGTTTCCGGGAGACAATGAGATAAATCCCATAAATACTCATTTAAACTTTAAGATAGTGTAAACAAAACAATAAGTTATGATTAAAATGAATGGAATTGGATATTTTATTGGAATAAATTCACAATTATTTCAAGTGGTGATGATTTTGGCTTAAAAACCATGAGTAATTTTAATTTTTTATGATTTTTCTTAATTATTTGTTGTTATTTAAAACAACATCAACAAATAATTGTATATTTTATATAAAAATGTTTAAAATTCGAGTAATAATGTAAAATCAATGTTATAAAAACATAATTTAATCATAAATATTCACATAAAAAATAGTTAATGTGCTTATTTGTTACTAATTTTATATCGTTTTTAAGAATATTTTGTTATTTTAATACAAAACGTACAGGTTAACTGTTACTTAGCATAATTTAAACTATGGCGTATTCTTCCACAATAAGATTCTTTATTTACCTGCCTTTTGTCTTGTTAGTGATTCTCTCATCATCCTGTTCTTCTACAAAGAAGACTACCTATTTCCAGAATATTCCTGATTCTGGCAGGCTGAGAATAATTGCCAGAGCAGAATATGTCGAGCCCAAAATACAGGTCGATGATATTCTGACCGTTGTTGTGCAAACAATAGACCCCCAGGCTTCAACGATGATGAATGCCGGCAATGTGAGCAGCAGCAGTTTGCCGCAAACGTCAATTTCGCCTAACATGTTAAACTCACCCATATCCAATGCTACCTCCTCATTAGGTTATTTGGTAGATAGGGACGGCAACATTACTATTCCTATCCTTGGGAAAATAAAAGTGGCAGGTTTGAACACTTCGGAGGCTAAGCAGGCAATTTTTACCGCAGCCGACCGCCTTTATAAAGATCCGTCAGTTATTGTCCGCTTTGCAAATTTCAAGGTAAATGTTGCCGGGGAAGTATTAAAGCCTGGTACCTATATCATGCCGAATGAAAAGGGGACCATTTTGGATGCCTTATCCATGGCCGGTGACCTTACTATTTATGGTAAAAGAGAAAATGTATTGTTGATCAGGGAAAATGCTGACGGAACAAAAACACCATATCGTATCAACCTTAAAAAGAGTGATTTTATGAGTTCGCCCTACTTCTACCTGAAGCAGAATGACTATATCTACGTGGAGCCGGGTAAAGGGAAGGCAGCCTCAACCGATGTTGCACAGGCGCGGAATTACACCATTATTGGTTCAGCTCTTTCAGTATTGATCGTATTGTTAACTTATACAAGGAGGTAACTATGGAATTTCATAATCAAAATCCAAAAAAAATCATTGTGAAGGCGGGAAACCTCCAGGAGTTTATTTCGAAGATATTCGGTAATTGGTATTGGTTTTTAATAAGCATGGTAGTTTGTGGTGGATTAGGATTTGCGTATTGTATGTATGCAAGCCCGGTTTACAAAATAAACAGCGCGATCACTATTGATGACCAGGCCAACCAGCAGCAACCCAAGACCACCGATAGTAACGGATCAATGTCATTCCCTGATCTTTTAACCGGCCCTGCTAATGCTTATAATGAGGTAGACATCCTGAAATCAAAATATTTGATGATGAAGGTTGTTAGGGAGCTGAACCTTAACACTGTAATATACCGGAAAGACAATCTTAAATCGGTGGAACTGTACAATGAAGCGCCTTTTGATGTGAAGGTTATAGAAAAGGCAGATTCTGTAAAGCTGGCAAAGTTTGGTGTTGAAATGGTTGGTAATGATCTTGTTCACATAACCAACAGTAAAGAAAACCTCGATGCAAAGGTTCCGTTCGGGAAAATTATCAAGTGTGAGCAATTTGACCTGATCATTAATAAAAAGCCCGGTATAATCAGTTCGGGTGGATATAAATTCACCGTCCAATCGGTAGATAGTAAGGTTGAGAACTTACTTAAGAATTTCACCGTTGATCTGACCGATAAGAAAAGCAGCACCCTGGCCCTGACGATTGAGTACTCCAATCCTAAAAAAGGTGAAGCTTTATTGCAACGGCTCATGACCTTATACCTGGAATCTAACCTTGAAAATAAGAAGCAGATAGCCGATAGCACACTCACATTCATTGATAATCGTCTTAAGATCGTAAGCGGGCAATTGGCCGGGGTTGAAACCGGTTTTTCGCAGTTCAAAAAGAAAAATAATATCGCCAATGTAGACGAACAATCTAAAGTGCTGGTGGGTAATGCCTCGGAGTACAATAAAACCATCAGCGACCAGGAAGTTCAATTGTCTGTAATGGATGACATCTCAAAATATATCGAGGCACCTGAAAACAGGAAAGTAATACCAAGCTCATTGGCCCTGCAAGACCCTGCATTTACCACTGCAATTAATAATTACAACCAGTTGCTGTTGCAAAGGAGCCAGTTGAGCTTGTCGTATAAGGCTACCAACCCTGTTATCGAAAACCTGGATGCAGCGATTGAAACAGCCAGGCAAGCCATGTTGAAAAACTTTAACATCAATAAAAGTAGCCTGGAAGTTTCAATAGCCGCTTTGAAAAAGAAAAGTACATCGTTTAATGATGAAATAAAGAGCGCCCCGGCTAAAGAAATGGTTTTCCTGGATTACTCGCGGCAACAAAATCTTAAACAGCAGCTTTATCTGTACCTGTTGCAAAAAAGGGAAGAAACAGCGATATCCAAAACTTCAACCATTTCTACGGCCCGGATTATTGATCCTGCCAAAGGTGATTATGATCCTTATAAGCCTAATAAGCCGATGATCTATGCCCTCGCTATCTTTTTAGGATTATTTATACCCTGGGCATACATGTACTTCAGAGAATTATTAGGTGTTCGGGTACAAAAACGCGATGATATTGTACTGAACACAAATTTGCAGATCGTCGGTGAAATAGATTCGAATAAGAAAGGGCAGCCTGTCCTGATCGGACCAAGCGCGAAGAACAATATTCTTGAACAGCTCAGGGACCTGAGAACAAATGTTCAGCTTATTTTAAATAACGAGCCATCAAATGTGGTGCTGATAACTTCCAGCATGAAGAACGAAGGAAAAACCTTCATGACCCTGAACCTGGCAAATGTGATCGCCATGGGTGGCAAAAAGGTGGTGATGATCGAATTGGACCTGCGCAATCCCAAACTGTCATCCAGTATGGGTATTGATCATGAGAATGGTTATACGGATTTCGTAACTTCTGACTCGATGACTATCAACGATATCATCAAGCCAACCGAATTTTCTGAAAACGTTTTCCTAATCTCATCGGGATTTATTCCTCCAAATCCGGCGGAACTATTATTAAGCGATAAACTGGAAAAGTTGATAGATACTTTAAAGCAGAAATTCGACTATGTGGTTATCGACAGCCCGCCGATAGGCGTGATTTCAGACGCCCAGATCATCGAAAAATACGTTGACTTTAATTTATACATCACACGCCTGGGGTACACCTATAAATCGCAAATAGCCATTGTGAATGACCTGGTCGACTCACTGAAATTTAAGCGTACCTATTTGGTCATCAACGACATTAAAAGCCGCAAAGGCAGCTATTATGGATACGATAGCGGTTACCGTTACGGCTACACATATTACCGTGAACTAAGCAGGGCTTAGCTCGTGATCCTGACTATAGGATCCGCTCCGGTAAAATATTTCGTCAAATCAAACCGGCAACTGGTGAGTATTCATGATGGAATTATTTGATTCAATACGTAAATAAAAAATGGAAGCTATTACCTCAGTAATAAAACAATATTTCTCAAAAGGGCATGAGCGCACCATCAGGGTGAAGAGTAATATTGCTTTATCTTTTTTATTAAAAGGGGTATCCATCTCCATTGGGTTTGTTTTAATACCCATGACCATTAACTACGTCAACCCAACACAGTATGGTATTTGGCTTACATTGAGTTCGATAATCAGCTGGTTTAGCTATTTTGATGTTGGATTGGGCAACGGCCTAAAAAACAAGCTGGCAGCCGCTAATGCATTGGAACAATATACGGATGCGCGTATTTACGTCAGCACCACCTATGCTATATTGGCGATATTATCGGCCACCGTTTTTTCAATATTCTTTTTTGCAAACCACTTTATTGACTGGGCCAAAATATTAAACTCGCCGGATCTTAAAGGAGTCGATCTGAACCATTTGGCTCTTATGGTTTTAGCCTTGTTTTGTGTGCAGTTTGTCGCGCAGATTATCAATACGATTTTAACGGCTATGCATGCCACGGCTAAGGTCTCCGTAGTTTATTGTATCGGGCAGGTTTGTATCATTATCATCATTTATATCTTAACCAGGACTACCGCCGGGTCGTTAAATAATCTTGTATTTGTGTTGGGTGGCATACCGGTATTTGTCCAGATCATGGCAAGTATATATTTTTTTAACACCCGTTATAAGCATATCGCACCGTCTTTCAGGTTTATCAAATTCAAATACACCCGCGAGCTTTTAAGTTTAGGCGGAATATTCTTTATTCTTCAAATCGGTGCCCTGCTGCTGTTTCAGACTGATAACATCATCATCACACAGCTATTTGGTCCGCATTCTGTAACCACCTTCAATATTGCCTATAAGCTCTTTTCAGTGATCATCATGCTGTTTACCATCATCATGACACCTTTCTGGAGCGCTTTTACAGATGCGTTCACCAAGGGAGATTTCGACTGGATGAAGCGGGTTCTAACAAGGATGGAAAAATACTGGCTGATACTATGCGGACTTACCCTGGTGGTCCTGGTTATGTCGCCATTTATTTATAAGATATGGTTAAAGGGAAGCGTTGCGATATCGTTTCCCTTATCGGTAGCAATGGCCTTTTATGTTATGGGGTATTGCTGGATAACGGTTCAATGCTTTTTCTTAAATGGTATCGGTAAGGTACGGCTGCAACTTTACCTGTATCTCGGTTTTACGCTGATCAATATCCCTCTTGGTATAGTATTAGGCAAATACATCGGTATCCCTGGCGTCACTTATTCAAATGTGATCGTGCTTTTTTTCATGGGGATCATACTGTCTATCCAGAGTAAAAAGATATTGAACTCAAAAGCGACAGGAATATGGAATAAATAATTGCCGGACTAATTGATAAAAAAACTATCGCAATTAATATGATAAGGTCTATTGTTAAACTGCTAACTGTATCGCTGTTTGGATCGATAAAAAAAACGTGGTTGCTGGCCTATCATACTTTGGTTTTTAAAGTAAAGAATATTCAATATACCGAGATGCCACAATGCAGGGGCAGGTTAATTATTTATAATGAAGGAGAATGTGTTTTGGGAAAGAATATCATTTTTAATAGTTCAATCAGATCGAACCTGGTGGGTTTAAATAAACCGTGCAGCATATTGGTAAACAAAAATGCAAGCCTGGTGATTGATGACCATTCTGGCTTCTCCGGTGTTTCGATATACTGTACTTCCAAAATATCAATTGGTAAATACGTCAACTGCGGTGGTAATGTAAGTATTTGGGATTCAGACTTTCATCCTTTGAATTACCTTGACCGGAGGCTCAATACATTAGAAAAGATCGCCTCGAAGCCTATTTCAATAGGTGACGACGTATTTATAGGCGCCAACTCGGTTATATTGAAAGGGGTTAAAATAGGAGATCGTTCCATTATTGGCGCATGCAGCGTGGTGACAAAGGACATCCCCGAAGATCAAATCTGGGCCGGAAACCCGGCTCGCTTTATAAGAATGGCAAATGTTTAAAACGATTAGCGAAAATCATATCAAGTATCTGCTGGTATTTTTACTGCTGGCAATATCGTGCTGCCCGTTCTTTATGGCCAATGGTTTCTATATTCTTATTGCTGTATTGCTTTTAAGATTCAAAAAGCTTGAGGTGAGGTTTTTACCCTCTCTGGTGATTGTTTTGGCGGCCGCGTTTGAGTTTTATCATAATTACAATTTCCATGGCTATGAGCTATGGGTAACGCGGCAAATTATCTTTTACTTTTTTGTGGCCATGCTGGTTGCCTATTACGTGAAGTTAGAGTTCCTGCCGATATACATCAATATCATATATTTCTTCACACTGATAAGCTTTCCATTTTTTCTGTTGGTTCATATAAACGGCGGGTTAGCACATACCGTGTCCGAATTATTCCCAAAGTTTTTTACCAGGAGCATAGGTTTCTATGATACTAATTATGACCAAATAAATCCCATCGTCTACAACTTCGATGTCAATTATTTTTATGGGCGTAATAACGGGCCTTTTTGGGAGCCAACCGTTTTTGCCACCCTGCTTGTTATAGCCCAGATGTTTAATTTGTTTACAACCCGACGGCTTTTCAATAAAAAGGGTATAGTCTTTAGCCTGGGAATATTGACCACCCTGTCAACCACATGTTTCATAGCTTATTTTTTGCTGATCGTAAGCTATTGTATGTTGAGTGAGAATATTAAACCCGGGGTTAAAATAGCATTGGTATTTTTTGCCATCGCCGGCGGTGCAGTATTGTTTAACAAAGCGCCCTTTCTGCGTGAAAAAATAAATAGTGAAATTGACGGTATTGATGAAAAGGTAGATAAATATGGCGGGGATTCGCGCCTGGCCAGTGCCATATTGGATTTAAAGGAAATTACGCAAAAGGATATCTATGTCCTCTGGGGCAAAGGCAGCAGCCGTAATATCCGGATAGGTGGTATTGATAAAACAGTTTTGCGGAATTGCGGGGATACAGCGCTGCTGGTTGAATGGGGTATATTCTACTTCATTTTTTACTTCGGCCTGATGTTTAACACATTTTTCCAGCTGGCGAAGTATTTCAAGGTCAGTTGGATCTATGCGATCGTTTTTGTGGTTATATTTTTATTCGTGGGCTTTAGCGAGGTCTTTTTTGACCTGCCATTTTTCCTGGGGTTCTTATTCCTGGGGTTCATCGCTTACAATTATAATCATGCAACAAGCCGGGATGGTGAATTACCGCCGCCCTTAGCTAATGAACCCACACCTCATTTTCCTGCATATGATAAAATGTGGTTGGAAATAAATAACTAACAGATTAATCAAATTGAAATGGAACCATTGGTTACAATTGTAACACCTTCTTATAACCAGGGCCAGTTTATTGAGGAAACCATCTTAAGTGTTCTCAATCAATCCTACAAGAATATCCAATATATTGTAGTGGATGGCGGCTCGACTGATAGTACAATGGAGGTGGTAAACAAGTACAAAGATCAGATCGATATTATCATCCATGAAAAAGATAAAGGTCAGTCAGATGCCATCAATAAGGGATTTAAACTGGCAAAAGGGGAGTTGGTTGGCTGGATAAATTCGGATGATCTGTTATATCCCAATTGTGTTGAGCAGATCGTGGACCTCTACTCAAAAAATCCTGCAGGCGTGATCTTTTATGGAAGGGTACTGAGCAGGATAGACGCCGATGGTAAATCATTTGCTGAAAAGGAATGCTACATTCAAAGTAAGGACGACCTTATAAAAAGGAATTACGACGTCATTCAGCAGGGCTCATTTTATTTGACATCATGTGTTGCAAAAGTGGGCTATGTTGATGAGTCGATACATTACTGTATGGACCTGGAATTGTGGCTGCGCTTATTGGATTTCGGTTCCATTCATTCCTACCCAACCAAGCCTTTGGCCGCCTTCCGCGCCTGGGAAGAAACTAAAACCTCAACGGGTAACCGGAAGTTTTTTATCGATATAATAAACGCCCTTAAAAAGTATGGGGCTAAGGAGTATGATCGTACGATCGTGAAATTAAGATATTACATTTTTAAAGCCTATATAAAAAAGCTGATAGGCTATGATTCCAGGCTGCATTAAAGTCAATTTACGATGAGGAAAAATATAGTTCATTGTGTTTATTCTTTGTTGACTGGCGGCGCTGAGCTCTTGGTGATCGATATGCTGAACTCGCTTAATGTCAACAATAAAGTTTCGCTGATCATTGTAAATAATATTTGGGATAAAGTATTATTAGAAAAACTGGATAAAAACATCCCGGTGTATTTTATCAATCGTAAAGAGGGTAGCCCAAATCCTATTCCCGTTCTCCGCCTGAATTTGTTATTAAAAAGGATCAACCCCGATGTCATCCACTGCCATAGTAATAAAATGATCAAGGTGCTGTTATTCAGGTTCAAAACCCTATATACGGTTCATGATGTAGGTACCAATATCTCTGAAGTAACTAAATATTCCAGGATTGTGGCGATATCAAGATCGGTAGCGGAATATATCGAAAATACCAGTGAGGTAAAGCCAACAATTATATTTAACGGTGTTGATTTTGATAAATTCAGGAGGAAGAAAACTTATTCTTTGGATAGCGGCGAACCCGTTAAACTAATTCAGATCAGCAGGCTGATACACAAAAAAAAAGGGCAGGATATTATCATTAACGTTTTGAAAAAAATGGTGCTAAGCGGAAATGAAAATATAACACTTGATATTGTTGGTTCCGGTGAGTCGCTTGATTATTTACTGGCTCTTACTAAGGAGCTGGAATTGGAAGCGAGTGTTAACTTTTTAGGAAATCAGGACAGGGACTGGGTAAAGCAAAATCTGTGTAATTACGATATTTTGATTCAGCCTTCGAGGTATGAAGGATTTGGGTTGACGGTTGTTGAGGGGGTGGCTGCCGGACTGCCGGTAGTCGCGTCAAATATCGAGGGTCCGGCCGAGATATTCTCGGGTATTGAAGAGTCATTCCTTTTCAGATCGGAAGATATTGATGATTGCTTTAATGTACTGAACCGGGTAATAACGCTTTATAAAAATAATAAGATGGAACAAATCATGCAAGCCACTCATACCAGGCTGGAAAACAGGTTTTCATTGGCGGAATCTATGAGCGATTATGAAATCCTCTATGAAAACATGATCTCATAATTGACAGCTAACAGTTTGAAAACTACTATGAAAGCAACCATATGAAAATATTTATTGCAATCCTGATATTGTGCGGCACCGTTGCGGGAGTGTATTCACATCAGCGTCATCATCTGATTTTTGAAAATACTTTCGAAAATGCTGAATCCATGAGCGTGTGGGCTAACCAGGAGAAACCCGGCAGCAGCTCGATAACAATATCTGATTCTGTTGCGCATAGCGGGCATTCTTCATTAAAGTTTATCCTAAATAAAACCGATCGCACAGTAACTGGTGGGAAAAGGGCAGAAGTGACCTTAAAACCGGAGCCGGCTGTTAAGGTAGAAAGATGGGTAGGCTTCAGTGTGTTTTTACCGGCGTCGTTTATTCTCGATCCGGAGCCTGAAATAATACAGCAATGGCACGATATGCCCGACCTGGCTGAAGGCGGGGTATGGCGTTCGCCGCCATTTGCGTTGACTACACAAAATGGGCGTTGGGAATTGGCCGTTAGATGGTCAGCCGCGAGATTGACGAGTAATCAAACATCTTCAGGCAGAATATATGACCTCGGCGCTTATCAAAATTCAGTATGGACCAACTGGGTATTCCACATCCGTTCCTCATGGGATAGCGATGGACTGATCGAAGTATGGGAAAATGGAAAATTGATACAAACGATCAATGGGCCTAATGCCTACAATGATAATGGAGGCAACTATTTTAAGCTGGGCATTTACAAATGGGTTTGGATGCCTGGGAAAGACACCGGTAAATCAACCACCACCAGCAGGGAGGTTTTTTATGATGATGTAAGAATAGGGGATGAGCACGCTGGTTATGAAGATGTCGCTCCATAAATTATTATTAATTGAATTTTTGACTGCAGTATGATCCTACATTTAGAACGTAAATTTACAGCCCCGACTGAAGTGTTTATTGCAGATCAGATCAACTTCCAGGCTGAATATAAAAATATCGTATTTACAGCCAAACACCTGGACACCTTAAAAATTGATGCTGAAGTATTTGAATGCTTTGATCCATCGCGATTTAGCCTGAAGGTAATGGCTACTAAACAAGCAGCATTCTTTAAAGGAAAATATAACGAACAAAAACCAACCCTTATCCACGGCCATTTTTTAACCGATGCTTCTTACTTTCACCCGGTAACCCGCAATTTGGATATCCCCAAAGTTTGTTCCGGTTATGGTTATGACGTATCTCGTTATCCCAAACAGTTTATGGGCATGGGTAAATATTTTTTCAAACGGATCTTTAAAAATTACGATCATTTCCTGGCGATGTCAAACGATATGGCAAATGACCTGCTCAAGCTTGGATGTCCGCAGGAAAAAATCAAGATACATTATCATGGAATAGACGCCAATTTATTTAAGGTTGACAGGGACTACAGCGATAAAGAAGTATTTAATATTCTTACAATCGCGTCATTGGTTCCCAAAAAAGGGCATATGAGTGTTTTAAAAGCCCTGGTGCTGTTAAAGCAAAAACAGCCTAAGCTCAAGTTTATGTACACCATTGTTGGTAAAGGCGTTTTACGGGAATCATTGGAAAAATTTATAGCAGAGAATGATCTGAGCGGCAATGTTGATTTTAAGGGGCATGTTAAACACGGCGATGAGTTTTTGCAGGTGCTCAAAAATGCAGATGTGTTTGTTCACCCCAGTATTACAGATCAGGCGGGCGATAAGGAAGGTATTCCGGGTACCATCGTTCAGGCTATGGCCAGTGGACTGCCTGTAATTTCAACTTATCATGCCGGAATTCCGGAAGTGATCAGTCCAGGCAAGAATGGTTTGCTCATCAAGGAAAATGATGAGGCGACGTTGGCAGAATACCTGGTGGATCTGTCCGCTGATAGTAAAAAAAGAGAACTTTTGGGTGCTAACGCAATGCAAACCGCTCAAAATGAATTGGATGTAAGGATCAGGACAAAGGAGCTTATAAAGATATACAAACAACTGATGTCCTGAGGCAGAAGTCGATTTTTTGCTGGTTAAATTAATCTCGCATTTATTGAGATAAATTTGCACAAAAGGTTGTAAAATTAAAACAATGGTTAAATTACTTTCGTATAAGATTCTATTTAAAATCTATGAAAGTAAGAAAGTTTAAACACCGGTTTGGAAATGATATTTTAATTATCGCCATGATATCAACAGTTTTTATTGCATCATGCAAGAAAGAAAACGTAGTAAGCCAGCCTGGTACGAAACAGGCCAGCGTTGTTCATGCATCAGGCAGCACCGTGACTACTGCGGCAGCGTCAACTTATGTAAGGCAGCATTTGCTTTTTGAAAACACCTTCGAAAATGCTACCGACATGAATTTGTGGGCTACCCAGGAAAAAGCCTTTGCAAATTCAATTGTGATATCAAATACGGTTACACATACCGGGCATTCATCCATGCAGGTGCTGGTGAATAAAACTGATCCCATAGTAACGGGGGGAATAAGGGCCGAAGTCACCCTGAAACAGGAGCCTGTTGTTAAAGTGGAAAGATGGATAGGTTACAGCGTATACTTGCCTTCTTCCTTTATTATAGATCCCGAGCCGGAAATTATTCAGCAATGGCATGATATGCCCGACCTTGCTGAAGGGGGCGTTTGGCGTTCACCACCTTTTGCGCTGATGACACAAAACGGCCGCTGGTCGTTATCTGTAAGATGGTCGGCCGCGAGACTGACGAGCGATGAAACAACAGCGGGAAAAATATATGACCTCGGGCGCTACAGAAATTCGGTATGGACGAACTGGGTATTTCATATCCGTTCGGCATGGGATAGTACGGGGCTGATAGAGGTGTGGCAAAATGGGGTATTGGTGTTAACAATAAACGGCCCCAATGCCTATAATGATAATACGGGCAATTATTTTAAAATGGGTGTTTACAAATGGGTTTGGATGCCAGGTAAAGATACCGGTACTTCAACCACAACCAGCAGGGAAGTTTATTATGATGATGTAAGGATTGGCGATCAATATGCTACTTACAAAGACGTGGCACCCTGATTGATGGTTGACGAAAATTACGGGTATAATACATTTTAAGTTTATTGAGTTTGTAAACTCAATTTAAAACATATATTATAAAATAATAAATTTTACATATTTGTATAAAAAGTTAAATAATATAACTATATTTATCGTTATATGTAACAATATTTGATGTTATTGTAAATAATTGTTTTATACCCCGTTAATTTAAAAAGCGCGGCATCGGTTTTAATGCGATTGTTAAAACGCTGCTAATTGTATTGATATGGTCAAGATCAGGAATATTGCGAGATTATTTTTTATCTACATACGCTATATAATTTTCACTAAGCTATATGGAATGAAGTTGCATAAAACTTCCCGCATATCGTTTAAGGCACATCTCGATAAAACCAATCCCAAAGGTGTTATTATCGGCAAAGATTCTTACGTTGCCGCAGGTGTGTATATCTTGTCTCACGACTTTACCAGGGAATTACACTTAAATACTCAAATCGGGGAATCATGTTTCATCGGTATAAATTCCATCGTACTGCCCGGGGTTACCATCGGGGATCATGTGATCGTAGGTGCAGGTTCTATCGTGACAAAAGATGTACCTCCTAACAGTGTGGTGGCAGGTAATCCGGCTAAGATCATTAAGTCGGGAATACAAACCAGGCGGTTTGGCCAGTTTGTAAAAAAAACGGTTTAATGCTGCAATGATCTGTTGATCAAATTATCGAAGTAGCTACTCAATTATCGTTATGACCCTTTATTATAACTCCAAAGATATTTTAATAAGATTGGCAACTCCGGTACTTGGGTTAGAGCGCAGGATGTTTAAGGGAAGAAAATCCCAGGTTACTTTATATCAAAACAAAAACATCGCTCTAAAAAAATGCAAATGTCTTTTATTGGGCGATAGCCACACTTTTGGGTTAAATAAATACCTGGAAGATGATCCCGCCGTTGTCAACATTGGAATAAACGGTGATACTACAAAAGGTTTGCTGGGACGATACAATGAAAACATAGCTTCCATCCAACCGGATATCGCCATCCTGCAAATTGGCTATAACGATTTCAAATACCGGTCGGTGCGCCAAACGCTTCTCAACTATAAAAAGCTATTGTCCCGCCTGGAAAAGAATGATAAAGTATTTATCTGCAGTTTGTTCCCGGTTATTCATCATAGAACCATCACCAATAAAAAAATCCGGATGTTCAACGAGGAATTGATAACCATTTGCGCCGGCCAGGGCAAACTCACCTACATCAACATATTTGACCTGCTATACGATAAGGATATAAACGGACTTAACCCTTTATATACTTATGATGGCGTGCATCTGAATGACGAAGGTTATAAACGCTATTTAGAAAGTA
>Ga0105237_10003792_pt1 | contig 17768 bp, 16 predicted proteins | sample KBSC24metaG_FD_81520 | JGI IMG/M metagenome (GOLD analysis project Ga0105237, IMG submission 81520) | Corn rhizosphere microbial communities from Kellogg Biological Station, Michigan, USA - KBS C2-4 metaG | ecosystem: Host-associated > Plants > Roots > Rhizosphere > Soil | place: Michigan, USA... | reverse complement strand
TGGAAGCTGCCATACCACTTGCTGACATTGTTGAGTTCGATCATTTGATTCTCCTGGATTTCTGAATTCTGGATTCACTGGCCGCCAGCCTGGCGCGACAAAGCGCGGGCGGCGGCCGTCAAAAACATTTAGCGGATGATGGCGATCTTCTTCTGGAAGCGCTTGACCAGTTGCGACAGGCCAAAGCTCAGCACGAAATACACCACGGCCACGAAGAGATACATTTCCACCAGGCGGCCATCACGCTGCGCGATCTTGGAAGCGCTGGTAACGAAGTCCGGCACCGAGCCCAGCACGTAGACCAGCGAGACGTCCTGGAACAGCACGATGGTCTGTGTCAGGAGGATCGGGGTCATGTTGCGGAAGGCCTGCGGCAGCACCACGTTACCCATCATCTGCCAGTAGTTCATGCCGATCGCATAGCCGGCGAACACTTGCCCGCGCGGAATGGACTGGATGCCCGAACGCATGATCTCGCAATAATACGCGGCTTCAAACAGGATGAAAGTGATCAGGGCCGACTGGAACGCACCGACCTGGATGGGTTCGGAGGCACCAATGATCCAGGCACCGATGAAGGGCACCAGGAAGTAGAACCAGAAGATCACCAGCACCAGCGGAATGGAGCGGATCAGGTTGACGTAGGTGGTCGCGATGAACGACAGCGGCTTGTTGGACGACAGGCGCATCATGGCCAGCAGCGTGCCCAGGATGATCCCGCCCAGCATGGCCGAGAAGGTCAGAATGAGCGTGAACTTCAGGCCGGTCGTGAAGAGGTAGACCCACGAGCGCTGGATGACGTCGAAATCGAAATTGCTGAACATGGATCAATGCCCTCCTGCGCTGGTGCTGCCGCCGGTGATGTAGCCCGGAACGGCGGTGACCTTTTCCAGCAGGCGCGCCATGAACAGCGCGATCACGGAAATGATCAGATAGATGATCGTGGCACCGCTGAGCGCCTCGAAGGTCTGGAAAGTGAATTCGCGCATCGAGTAGGTCGCGGCAGTCAGTTCCACCAGGCCGATGGTCAGTGCTACCGAGCTGTTCTTGATGATGGCGGCGAACTCGTTGGTCAGTGCCGGGATGATGATGCGGAAGGCCATCGGCAGCAGCACGTAGCGATAGGTCTGCACCGGGGTCAGGCCCAGGGCGGCACCCGCCATGCGCTGGCCGCGCGGCAGCGCCTGAATGCCGGTGGTCACCTGCACGGCCACACGGGAAGAGGTGAAGAAACCCAGGGCCAGGGTCGCGGTCACGAAGGACGCATCCGGCAGGCTCTTGATCCAGTCACCGATGGCGCTGGGCAGCAGTTCCGGCACCACGAAATACCACAGGAACATCTGGACCAGCAGCGGAATGTTGCGGAACAGTTCCACGTAGCCGTTGGCAATGCGCACCACCCAAGGTTTGGTGGTGGTACGCAGGGTACCGAAGATGGTGCCCAGGACCAGTGCCATGATCCAGGCGCAGGCGGCTGTGGCCAGGGTCCATTTCAGGCCCGCCAGCAGCGTGTCGATGTAGGGGATGCCATCGGGAGACATCTCCCAGAAGATTCCCCAATTCCAGTTGTAATGCATAAATGGCCTCGTCTGTGGTTCGAAGTCTGTGTTCTCGGGCGCGGTCACCAGGCAAATGCCGCGCCGCTTCTTGTTGGTTCAGCGCCTTGGCCACCCCGGCATTGCCGCAAGGCAAGCGGGACAGTTCCGGCTAAACAAAACGGGGGACAGGCCCCCGTTTTGTTCGATTGCACGAAGCAATGCGCTTGTTACTTCTTCTTGCCCATGTTCTTCTGCGCTTCCGGCACGGCAGCGTAGGCAGCCGGATCGTAGGAGTCGGTCGGCTTGGCCAGAACGGCTTGCAGCTGCGGGCTCATCGGCACGTTCAGGTTGACACCCTTGGGCGGGATCGGCGACTGGAACCACTTCGCGTAGATCTTCTTGATGTCGTCACCCTTGTAGACCACGGTCAGGGCTTCGTCGACGACCTTCTTGAAGTCGTTGTCGCCCTTCGGCAGGATCAGGCCGTACGGCTCGACCGACAGGGCTTCCGAGGAAACCTGGTAGTCAGCCGGGGCCTTGGAGTTGGCGGCCAGCGAGGACAGCAGGATGTCGTCCATCACGAAGGCGGCGGCACGGCCGGTTTCCACCATCAGGAAGGCTTCGGCGTGGTCCTTGGCAGCCAGGATGTTCATGCCCAGGTTGCGTTCGGCGTTCAGCGCGGTGATCTGCTTCAGGTTGGAGGTGCCGGAGGTCGAGACCACGGTCTTGCCCTTCAGATCATCCAGGGTCTTCAGATTGGCCGACTTCTTGGACAGGAACTTGTTGGCGGTCACGAACTCGGTCACCGAGAAGGCCACCTGGTTCCAGCGTTCCTGGTTGTTGGTCGCGGAGTCGCAGGAGATGTCGGTGGTACCGTTGGCGATCAGCGGGATGCGGGTGGCCGAGGTCACCGGCACCATCTTGATGTTCAGCGAGGTCAGGCCCAGCTTCTTCTGGATCGCGGTCGCGGCCTTCAGGCACAGGTCGATCGAGTAGCCCTGGTAGGACTGCTTGTCGTCCAGATAGGAGAAGGGAATCGACGAATCGCGCACGCCCAGCGTCAGGGTGCCCGAGTCCTTGATCTTCTTCAGACGGCCGGTGAATTCCTCAGCATGCACCGAGCTCATCAGTACGCTTGCGCCAACCAAAACCCCTGCTAGCTTCAATAACTTCATTGTGTGACCTCCTGGAAAAATTTTTTACGTAACGGTTCAAATGGCCTGGTAGCGAATCCGCTTGCGCGCTGCCCCTACCGGGCTGGCCGGCCGTATTGACGAGCCTGTTATTGTTCTCTGCCGTGTCGCCTATTCTGTGTGCTAACACAGTTCTTTGCCAGCTTTGTTTGCTCCACCACTGGCGATCTCTGGCGATGACCACCCCCTCGGTGAAGCGCAGACTGGCAAATTACCCGAGCGCAACTGTCGGCGGGCGCATTGTACGACATATGCCGCCCGGTCTGGCAATCCGCAGAAACCCTCATGGCGGCGGTACCACGATCCGACGCAATGAGGAGAGTTTCGCAGCTCGCAGGAAGCCCTGGCGAGCACGTCGGCAGCACGGCAGCAACCCCATTCCGGTCAGCAATATCCATGCCAGAAACGCCATCCGCACGCAGCACGCGAGCACATAGGCGTGCTGCGGCGGGCAGCATCATGACAGTGATCATCGGGGAATGGGCAGAAGCCGGAGGCACCAGCGCAGAGCCAGTGGGGACGCCGCTTGCGGGGCGATATGCAGGAACGTGCAGGGAAGAATGGAAGCCAGCGCCACTGCGGCGAATGCGAGTGCGGCAAACGTGAAGAGACAGGTCAAAACCACACCGTCCGATAACGTGCACGACATCGGCATGGCAGGCTGCAGCCTGTGCCGAATCAACCGCACATGCGGCAACGCCCGGCATGTAGATGCCGGGTCCGTCACTGAAGATCTTGCGCCGCAAGGCTGGTTGGCCTGCGGTGCGCATGCGCACAGCAACCACGTCTCCTCCGAACCAGAGTGCTCTGGAATCATGCGGCCGACGGTCTGTGGCGCAGTGCGCCGCCGTCTTTGGCCGTGGTGGTCCGGTGCTCGCCGGACCGTTTTTTTTACAGCATCACTGCATCACGGATACAGGCCGCGCATTTCACGCGCCTGCAGCACGCGGGTACACGCCACGATGAAGGCCGCGGTACGCAGCGACACGTTCTTCTCGTCGGCCAGCTGCCATACGGCGGCGAAAGCTTCGCGCATGATGCGGGTCAGGCGCAGGTTGATTTCATCTTCGGTCCAGAAGAAGCTGGAGAAGTCCTGCACCCATTCGAAGTAGCTCACCGTCACGCCACCGGCGTTGGCGATCACGTCCGGCACGATCAGCACGCCCTTGTCGCGCAGGATGTCATCGGCGGCCGGGGTGGTCGGGCCGTTGGCGCCTTCCAGGATGATCTTGGCCTTGATGTGATTGGCGTTGGCTTCGGTGATCTGCTGTTCCAGTGCGGCAGGCACCAGAATGTCGCAGTCGACCGACCAGAATTGGGCGCGATCGGTGATTTCATCCGCACCTTCGAAGCCCTTGACGCTGCCATTCTTGGCCACGTAAGCCTGCAGTGCCGGCACGTCCAGGCCACCGGCATTGAAGACGGTGGTCACGTGATCCTGCACCGCCACCACCTTGGAACCGGCTTCAGCGAACAGGCGCGCAGCGATGCCGCCGACGTTGCCGAAACCTTGCACCGCGACCTTGGCATCCTTGATGTCCATGCCGCGCTTGGCAGCGGCTTCGCAACCGACCACGAAGACGCCACGGCCGGTGGCTTCATGGCGACCCAGGCTGCCGCCCAGGGAGATGGGCTTGCCGGTCACCACGCCCGAGGACGTGCTGCCCTGGTTCATGGAGTAGGTATCCATCATCCAGGCCATGATCTGCGAATCGGTGTTCACGTCCGGTGCCGGGATGTCCTTGTTGGGGCCGATGATGATGCCGATCTCGCTGGTGTAGCGGCGCGTCATGCGCTGCAGTTCGCCACGGGAGAGCGTCTTGGGATCGACACGGATACCGCCCTTGGCACCGCCATAGGGCACGTTCACGGCGGCATTCTTGATGGTCATCCAGGCCGACAGGGCCATCACTTCGGACAGCGTCACATCCTGGTGGAAACGCACACCGCCCTTGCCGGGACCGCGCGAGGTGTTGTGCTGCACGCGATAGCCCTCGAAGTGGGCAATGGTGCCGTCGTCGCGCTCGATGGGCACGTCGACCACCAGGATGCGCTTGGGACGCTTGAGGGTTTCCACCCAGCGGGCCAGCGAGCCCAGGTGGGGCGTGACGCGGTCGATCTGTTCGAGATAGACGCCCCACGGACCGATGCCGTGCGGGACGAGATAGGAAGGCACTTCGTGATTAGGTACGTTCGACATGATGCAATCGCTCCTTTGGATAGCCGTGCTGTTCAAAGACAAAAGGCCTGCAAATTCCGAAAGTCCGCCAGGCATGTTACTCCGTCGGCAGCGGCCTGCAAGCCGCACCACAAGGCGCGCAAGAAGGCGGCGACGGAGGCGCGCCCGCCAGCGCGGCGCGGGGTGCGCCTGCTGGAAATTCGTGCCTGTCCGATTCAGCGCCGCCATCGTAGCCAGCCGCTCAACACAAGGCTAATGCTTTGTGAGCATGCAATTATGCAGCGCTTGCATAACCTTTGAAATCCCTTGATGGATAAGGGATTACGCCATTTTTACCTGTTAATTTTTGATCAGGAATCGCGTTTTTCAGCAGTGCGCGGACTTTTTCCGCCAGCCCCCTTGGAACGCTCCCCACGTTCACCGCGCTCGGCCTTTTCCTGCCGCTGCGCATCCAGCTCCACCAGATATTCCCACAGCCGCGCCACCAGCGCCTTGCCGGTACGCTGGGCGGTCGGGCGCTCGCGATAGAGGCGGATTTCCATCTCCACTTCCCACTCCCCGGTGGGACCGTCGGTGCGCGCCAGCTGGCGGTTGCGCACTTCGCGCAGCACCGAGGATTCTGGCAGGAAGGCCACCCCATGGCCCTCCAGCGCCATCATCTTGAGGCTTTCCGACATGTCGGTCTCGTAGTGTTTCATCAGGTGCAGCGGACGCTTGGTATCGGCCATCATCAGCTCCACCATGCGGCCCAGGTAGGCATTGCTGGTGTAGGAGAGGAAGGGCACGGGAGCCTTGGCGCTGCCCGGGAAAACGTAATCCGGCTTGCCGTTGCGGTCGCAGCGCGAATACGGGCGCAAGGTTTCGGTGCCCATGGTCAGCATGTCGTAGCGGCTGGCATCGAGCTGCACCGGCTGGCGCGGATGGTGATAGCACAGCAGCAGGTCGCAGCCGCCTTCGACGATGGTCATCACGGCATCGTGGACGTTCAGGGCGATCAGGCGCGTGTTGATCGAGCCGAAGCCAGACTCCAGGGCGCTGAGCCACTTGGGCATGTAGGTCAGCGAGAGCGTATGGGGGACGGCGAAGTCGATGGTGGTCTGCGCCGTGGGCCGCTTGCCGCGCAGCAGCGCGCGCGTGTTGTTGATCTGGCCCAGCATGGCCACGGCCTGTTCATAGAAGACTTCACCGGCGGCCGTCAGGCGCGTGGGATAGGAGGTGCGGTCGATCAGGTCGGTGCCCAGCCAGGCTTCCAGCGACTGGATGCGCCGCGAGAAGGCCGGTTGCGTCACATGCCGCAGCTCCGCCGAGCGACTGAAACTGCGCGTTTCCGCCAGGGAGACGAAATCCTCAAGCCATTTGCTTTCCATTGCCCGCCCACTTCCCGTTCTAGGTCGAATGCGCGAATTGTGCCGCTGTGCCCGCGCCGGCGCAAGCTGCGCGCGCGGGCGAGGGCATCAGCGACGCTCGGCCGGCATCAGCACCGTCGGTTCGGCACCGGGCTCGGCCACCGCTGCCACGCCCTCCGGCTGCGGCACCACCGAACCGCCCTCCTCTTCCGCGCCGGCCTGCTGACGCAGCCACATCTGCGCATACAGGCCATCGGCCATCAGCAGTCCGGCGTGGGTGCCGCGTTCGACGATGCGGCCGTGGTCCATCACCAGGATCTGCTGCGCATTGACGATGGTGGACAGGCGATGCGCAATGACCAGCGTGGTGCGCTCGCGCGCGATCTCTTCCAGCTGCTGCTGGATGGCCTGCTCGGCGCGTGAATCGAGGGCCGAGGTGGCTTCGTCGAAGATGAGGATGGCCGGATCCTTGAGCAGGGTGCGGGCGATCGCCACACGCTGCTTTTCTCCGCCCGACAATTTCAGTCCGCGCTCGCCGACCATGCTGGCGTAGCCATCGGGGAGCGATTCGATGAAGTCGTGGATGTAGGCCGCCTTGGCCGCCGCCACGATCTGCTCGCGCGTGGCCCCCGGCTTGCCGTAGGCGATGTTGTATTCGATGGTGTCGTTGAAGAGCACCGTGTCCTGCGGCACGATGCCGATGGCCTGGCGCAGCGAGGCTTGCGTGACATTGCGCAGGTCCTGGCCATCGATGCGGATGGCGCCCTGGTCGACATCGTAGAAGCGATACAGCAGGCGCGAGAGGGTCGACTTGCCCGAGCCGCTGTGGCCGACCACGGCCGTGGTGGTGCCGGCCTGCACCTTGAAATCGACATCGAAGAGGATCTGGCGATTGCGCTCGTAGCTGAAGTCGACATGCTCGAAATGCAGCTCCGCGCCCTGCGTCTTCAAGGGCTGGGCACCGGGCCGGTCGGCCACTTCGCGGTTTTCTTCCAGCAGCGAGAACAGCCGTTCCATGTCGGCCAGGCTCTGTTTGATCTCGCGATAGAGCACGCCCAAAAAGTTGAGCGGAATGTAGAGCTGGATCATGAAGGCATTGACCAGCACCATGTCGCCCAGCGTCATGCTGCCATCGATGACGCCGGCGATGGCGCGCCACAGGATGAGCGTGACGGCGATGGCGATGATGGCCGACTGCCCGGTGTTGAGCAGCGACAGCGAACTCTGCGATTTGACGGCCGCGCGTTCATAGCGCTGCAGGCCTTCGTCATAGCGGCGCGCTTCGAATTCCTCGTTGCCGAAATATTTCACCGTCTCGTAGTTGAGCAGCGAATCGATGGCGCGCGTATTGGCATGCGAATCCAGCTCGTTCATGGTGCGGCGGAAATGCGTGCGCCACTCGGTCACGGTGATGGTGAAGAGGATGTAGAGCACCAGCGCACCGGCCGTGATGAGCGAGAACCAGATGTCGTAATGCGTGCTCAGGTAGGCCAGCACCAGCACGATCTCGATGATGGTCGGCAGGATGGAGAAGAGCGTATAGGACACCAGCGTGGAGACCCCGCGCGTGCCGCGTTCGATATCGCGCGTCATGCCGCCGGTCTGGCGGTTCAGGTGGAAGCGCAGCGACAGCGCATGCAGATGGCGGAAGACCTGCAGCGCGATGGTGCGCACGGCGCGCTGCGTGACGCGGGCAAACATCAGTTCGCGCAATTCGGTGAAGAGCGCCGTGGCCAGCCGCAGCGCGCCATAGGCCACCAGCAGGCCGAGGGGCAAAACCAGCAAGGCTTGCGGATGCGAGGGCGTGATGGTCATGGCATCGACCAGCCTCTTCAACACCAGCGGCACGCCCACGTTGGCCAGCTTGGCCCCGACCAGGAAGGCCAGCGCCAGCATCACGCGCCACTTGTAGGTCCACAGGTAGGGCAGCAGCGTGCGGACGACTTCCCAGTCGCCACGCTGGCGTTTGATGGGGGCTTGCGATGAGGAGGCGGAATTGGGGTAGCGGCGCATGGGCGGGTCGGGTTGAAAAGGGTCGGGCACGGCAACACAGCAGGAGGGCAACATCCGATACACTAGGCCGTTGCCGCGCCTGCGGGCGCACAGCCGCAAAACCGAATTATAAGAGCCATCCCGGCGCGCCGCCGGACATCACCTGCAAAGGAGCCTTCCATGTCATCCACCGTTTCCCAACTTCCGCCGGGCAAGGCACCGCAGCTGCGCGTCATGCCCATGCCGTCGGATGCCAATGTCTATGGCGACGTCTTCGGTGGCTGGATCATGGCCCAGGTCGACATCGCCGGCTCGCTGCCGGCCACCCGCCGCGCCAACGGGCGAGTGGCGACCATTGCGGTCAATTCCTTCCTGTTCAAGAATCCGGTGTTCGTGGGGGACCTGCTGTCCTTCTATGCCGATATCGTCAAGGTCGGCAATACCTCCATCACCGTCAACGTTGAAGTGTATGCGGAGCGCAATCGCCTGCAGACCGAAATCGTCAAGGTGACCGAAGCCACCCTCACCTACGTGGCCACCGATGAAAACCGCAAGCCGCGCCCGCTGCCGCCGCTGGATCCGGTGCGCGAAGCGGGGGCCAGCCCGGCGATCTGAGCGCCGCCCTTCCCCTCCTGCGGGCTTGAAAATTTTTCAGCCCGCAGCGTGCGGCGCAGACGTATCGTTATGCCTCCCTCACTGTCTTCCTCTTCCTCTTCTTCATACTGCCCATGACCTCCTCCAGCCGCCCTATCGTCCTCATCGTCGCCCGTCTGCCGCAACACCTGCTGGACTTGCTGCAGCAGAACTTCACCTGCCACAACCTCATCCTCGATCCGCTCACTGATGAAGCGCTCGCTGCCATCGCGCCGCAGGTGCGCGGCATTGCCGCCAATGGCGAAGCCAAGGTCGGGCGCGAGTTCATGGCGCGCTTTCCGGCGCTGGAGATTGTCTCGGTGTTCGGGGTGGGCTATGACGGGGTGGATGTGCCGGCTGCCCGCGAGCGCGGCATCCATGTGACCCACACCCCCGACGTGCTCACCGAGGATGTGGCCGACATGGCCATTGCCCTGATGCTGGCCGTGGCGCGCAACGTGGTGCGGGCCGACCGCTTTGCCCGCAGCGGCGAATGGAAGAAGGGTCCCTTCCCCTTCACCACCAAGGTCAGCGGCGCGCGCCTGGGCATCGTCGGCCTGGGCCGCATCGGGCAAGCCATTGCGCAGCGGGCGGCGGCGTTCGACATGCAGATTGCGTATCACAACCGTTCGCGCAAGGATGTGCTCTACACCTATGTGGAAGACATCGTCTCGCTGGCGCGCGAGGTCGATTTCCTGGTGATGATCACGCCGGGTGGTGCCGGGACGCGCGCGCTGGTCAATGCCGAGGTGCTGGAGGCGCTGGGCCCCAAGGGCTTCCTCATCAATGTGGCGCGTGGTTCGGTAGTGGACGAAAAGGCGCTCATCGCGGCGCTGCAGGCTGGGACGATTGCCGGTGCGGGGCTGGACGTGTTTGAGAACGAACCGAACATTCCGGCCGAACTGGCCGCGCTGGAGAACGTGGTGCTGACGCCGCACATGGCCAGCGGCACGCTGGTCACCAGGACCGCCATGGCGGAACTGGCGTTCACCAATTTGCAGGCGCATTTCGGCGGGAAGGGGGTGGTGACGCCGGTGCCTGACTGAAGATTCATACAGGGGGGAAAGCCGCTGCCGGAGGGGGTCACGGACAGCGTCTTTCTCTGAATATCTCCTATTCATTCTTTTTTGGAAAACACCAGCAAGACCGCGGGCAATCAATGGCTTCGATTGTTTGCCAGCCAATCCCATCGCCCATTTGCAAACGCAGTCACTGATTTGTCATTGTCATCGTCGTACAGGAATCCGCCGGCGGCCAATCCGAGTTTGAGAAAGATGTTCGCACCAGCAATTGAAAGAGGTGCGTTGTCCCAATCATGCAAAACCTTAAAAGCATGTGCCCCTGGAACTTCGAACAATTTGAGTCCGTTCAATTGGACATCTGGAAGATTGGGAGACAGGCTGATCTCTAACAACCTCTCGCCTGTTTCCGAAAAAGTTAGCTGCAGACCGTTCTCGTTCCAAAACTCTTTTGATTCTTCGGAGAAGAGACTTTTCTCTACGGATAGCGGCTCGCCTAAAATTTTATGAACCTCGTCCTTAGTCATTCCAAACTTAAGTGGTCCGACACCTATGTAAGACGTAATGATATGTTCTTGCATGACGGTCAAAAATTCTAAGCTGATACGCTCTCATTGCCTCAAGATCTTCATCCCAATGGCCGCGAGAAAAAGCTGAGATTGCCAGGTCGTCGTCGTCAGAATGCTCGAATCCCGTCACCGAAATACCGAGGTTCTTGAAGACAATTATTCCCACATCTTCATAAGCGTCTTTGTCGGGATTCAATAACTCGACGAGGCGACTTCTTTTTGGCGGCGAGAATATCTGGATATTTTCCAATCTGGCATCAGTACAATGTCGCGAGAGGCCAATCTCAATGAGCTGGTTTTCGGATGAGTACGTTGTCGATACACTGCCTCTGTACTCCACATACTGCTTTAAGAAATTCACTGCACGGCTATGGGGCTCCCCCCAGACCTGAGCCACCTCAGCAGGTGTCATTCCGAACCGCACGTGATCAACTCCAACATAGGGAATGACGTCTTCTATCTTTAGGGGGGCCATGAAATTTTTTTCCAGGGTTGCCGTTTCGATTATGAAATCTGACTGCGTTGAACGGTTTAGGAATTCTGATCACTGGACGTATTGAGATGTAATGGATTTAAAAATTGGCTAAATCAAAAGGCTTCAAGTCACTAAGCTGGCCATCCCAGCGGCCTCGTGCGAACACGGTGACTGCCCGCTGGTAAATATCATCATCATGAAATCCCGTCAGCGTCATACCGAGATTGAGCAACACGATAAATCCAACACTTTCGTAGGGACTGCCGTCGATATTGACCAGGCTGCTGAATACTTCCCGTGGTGGATCAGTGAATAGCTTGATGCCGTCATACTCCAATTCGAGTATGTTCCGGCTGAACCCCACTTCAACGAGCTCGTTAGTATTCAATCCGTAAGTGGTAAGTAGTCCATTTTCTCTTCTGTACTCGATGGTCTCTCCCAAGAAGCCTTTCTTATTCCTCGACGCAGCGCCGATTAACTCTTCAACCATTGCATGGGTCATACCAAAGCGAAGATCTCCAGCACCTATATGCGGCTTGATGTCAAAGCGGCTCCTCATAGTTTTCCCGGTCATTCATCAATCCGCGGTCCTCGTCTCTCATCTCAATGCCTTAGCTTGATTGATTCAAAAACCAGGCGACCTATGCCTGCGCCTGGATGAAGCATGTTTCAAGAGTCGAGTAATTTTTCAATATCGATCCCTGAGAATGGCAGTTCCGGGTCGGCGAATTGACGGAGAATCGTCAGGTGCACATTGGCATTCACTTTTGCCAGATTTTCCAGGAGGATCTTTCCCCCTAGTGCGATGGCGGGCTCGAATCCATATATTTCGTGTGCTTCAAGCGGACCGAGTTTCGACCTGACGCGTTCGAAGAGCGGCTGTCCATTCTCATCTTCCATGTCAAACTGGGCTGGATTACTGAACGCAAAAAACGAACGGATTGAAGAATCCAGGTCTTCCTTAGTTTTAACTTTCAATCGATTCTGTAGCGCTGAGACCATATTGAGGCCGCATACAATCGTTACGCTTCGCCCTGTCTTCTCACCGCACACATAGAGCGTGCCAAATGCAGACCTTGCAATTACATGGAAGGCATCAATCTCATCCAATCCGGTGTCTGTAAGCCACTCATCAACGATATCTTCATAGTCATCAGGATCAACAGTGCAAAAGAGGCCATTCGCATATTCGCACCAGCCTTCTTGCTCCCAGTATTTCAATAACTGATCGGGCAGCTTATTGCGCCATTTCTCAAGGCTTTTCGCTGGCACCGAAGTGCTCTTGGTAGCCTCGCCAAATTTGCTAATAAAATATTCGAAGTCTTCATCTCTCATCTAATTCCCTTGCCACGGCAAGGCTCCAGTTTGACATTCATTTTTTGATTTCCGCGACCATTATCGATTGCATGCTTGGCTTCACGATCCATCTCCTGCACTCGGGTCAGCGGCTTCTGCCCCGAATTCCCGCTCCCAGGCGGCGTGTAAGCCTGGTTCCAGCTCGCTCCAATTGACTTGTTCACGTCAGCGCGGCCGATACTCGTCGTTTTATGTCGCATCCAGCCTCCAGCGACCATGTCTGGCTCATGCAGCGCGGCTAATTTCTCCATCAGTTCCTTTGCACGAATCCCGGCCTTTACATCTGCCTCTACCCTGCTCATGCCTTGCTGACGATTGCTCTCGGCAATACCGTCAGATATGTCTTTAATGGTACTTTGCCGATGCGTGGCTTGTGCCGCGGTGGCCGCCGGATTCCGATTCATTTTCTTAAACGCATCCCTAGCCATCGCGTATTCACTAGCAGTCAGACTGTTGATGGCCTCCTCTTGACGTCTGAGCTGCTCCGCCATTTCTTTTAAAAACGCCTTCTGTTCCTCCTTGCTCATCCGCATGAATTGTTTCTTATCATACGGATGGAAACAAGGCACTTTAAACTGCCGGGCCTTGACGGTGACGTCCTTCTTGGGCTTTTTGGGTGGTTGGGGGCCAGGTGCAGCTTCCTTGGCGACTTTAGCTTCTCGCGCAACTCTTGCGGCTTCCTCTGCTTCCTTGGCCGTCTTGGCCGCTTTGGCGAGTTCTTCTGCCTCATGCGCCCCCTTGCCAACCTTTGCCGCCGTTCCAGCACCCTTGGCCATGCCAACCGCGCGCTTGGCAACCTTGCCCACGGTGGTGACGACTTTGCCACCCGGTATCATGCTCGCTGCAGCAATCCCCGCTTCAACATAGTCGCCTTCGGCCGCATAGATCGCCGCATCGATCGCACCGGTGATGACAGACAACCCTGGAACGAAGCTGGCAACGCCCAGCACCCCATGCACCCAGGGACTGGACTTCTGCCAAAACGTTTTCTCGGCCGCAGTCTCAGCCTTGATGGCAGCATTGGCTCCGCCACCGTGCGGCTCAATATGCGTGACGGACCTGTCCGCCTGTTCGAGGATGACTCCCTTGGTCGTCATGGCAGCGCACCCCGCATCCGGTCAGCAAAGTGGCAAGCCACTTCGCAGAGGCGCGCTGCATCCATCGGGGCGAGATAAGAATGAAGCCTTCGCATCATGCTCAACTCGCCAGATTCATGTCGCACTCGTCGCCGTGGCGCACGACGAACTTCTTCTCCACGCGCACGCTGGCGGAGCTCTTTGCAGGGCGGACCTTTCCCTTGTTGACACCGGATCTCATACCACCGCCCGTGCCGGCTTCGTTGCCGGTCACGCGCGTGACCAGGCTGTCACCGAACAGAAAAACCGGATCGCCATTGAACCGGACCGATTTGGCCACCTGTACGCTATCGCTCAAGTCGGCAATGACGGGATACGGCACCGGCACCATGTTCGGTCCCATCGGTGTCTTGCAGACGTCGGGCACGAGACTGACGGCCTTGAAGATGCCGTTCTTGCGGGCAGCTGTGGGCATGGATTTCTCTCAAGCGGGGGTTGGCAGGGATTGGTTCGGCTGGCTTGCCGAAGGCGGGGACGCAGGGTCTTGGGCAGCTTCACGCAAGGCGTCGGCCTCGGCGCGTGACAGCATCCGTGCTTCAAGCACCCGGACGTCTGGCGAGCAGGCGACCGTCGCGCGCCAGACGCAAACGACGGAGGGTTTCTTGCCGGGAGAGTTGGGGGTGGGGGCTACATCGACGATGACCGTATCGAGCTTGGCCGCGAGTTCGCCTATGCGGCCGTCTTCAAAGCGGACCAGCACAAACGGCACATGCCCCGGCAGCGCGAACGACAGCAGCGTGTTGCCCGCCGCGTCCTGTGCTGTTGCGGCACCCGCAGGGCAGAGGTTGGACAGCGTGATGGTTTCATCGCCATCCAGATGAGGAATGACTTGCTGGTCGGCAGGGGCAGCGTTCCAGTACGCAAAATCAAAATCAGCGGGCAAGCCGGGATGCCGGCCTTCCAGCCACTGCGGGTCGTAAGTGCCGGCGAAGCGCAGGCGGGGCTGCCAGGCGCGCCCGACAATGCCCAAACCCGCTGGCATGCACGCTTCACCAAAGCGCAGCGGGGGCTGATTGAGCGCTTGAATTTGTGGCGCGGGTATCCGGGTCGTTTTTGTCGCACGGAGATACCAATCCTCTGCGAACCCGAGACCAATCGGATTGTGTTCATGCACTGCATGGGCGATGGTTTTCTGCATATCGCCGTCAGGCGCAGATTCAGGCAGCGGCTTGCGCCCTGGCAGTCGGTGCTTTTTGTTCACACGCGCAGCCGCTGGCTCGGTTTCAAGAATCTTGTTCTCGCCCCCGTAGGCATATTCGTAACGCAGTGGCAGCGTCGTGATAGCTTGCGGTGTCCCCAGCTTCCATGCTGGAAGCACAAACAGCGAGAGTGCACGGAGCAAGGCTGAACGCTTGCGCCATTCGCGTGGCCCCGTGACAAGCAGCGTCTTGGAGAAAATGAGCGGGCCTTGCCTGGCCTGCTCCGTCAAGCGCGCGCACTCTTGCCGCCACTGCGCCATGCGCTCTGGAGAAGCAGCCTGAAACGGATTCAAGCCATAGGGTTGCGGCGGCAGTTCTGGCGCGACCGGTGCGCCATTGATCTTGATGGCGACTTCGAACTCGCGGGCCGCACGTCCCTGCGGCGCGTGCGCGTCGGCAACGACGATGACGTCGGTATGCGGCTTGTACGGAGCCAGGTCCGATTCCTGCCTGACGCTGGAGCGGTTCAGTTCGCCGTAATACTCGTCGGAGGTGACCAGCGGCGTTTGCTCGGGTGCGAGCAGGAGTTGGCCGTCGGGCTGCAACTCAAAGGTGAGTCGCATGACGACGACGTGAAAGCGCTGGTCATGCTGGTCGAGCGCGTCGAACGCCATCGCCGGATAAGGCGTGAGGTTGCGAAATTCCATGATCAGTGCCCGGTTAGTTGATATCGACGTCTTTGCCGGACAACTGCATCGGCCCGCTGGCCTCGATGCCGATCTCGGCACCGTTGATGGAGATCTTGCCGTCGGCCGTCATGCGCAAACTGGCCTTGCCCACCGAAATGGAAAGCTCTTCTCCCGCCGTGATCGACAGGGTCTTGCCGACCTTGGTGATCTGGTTGATGCCGACCACCGTCGCCATCACCGTGCCCACGTTGAGGTTGTAGGCCAGGCCGACGTTTTCCATGCGGCCCATGCCGACGTTCTGCAGGTAGGCCATGCCGATGGTTTCGGTCTTCATCCGCGCGACATGGGTCGACCAGTTCTTGCCGATCTGGTCCTTGCGGTTCTTGCCGATGGTCTTGGTACGGTTGCTGCCGATGCTGATGGTTTCGTTGTTGTCGACCGTCTCGGTACGGTTGTTGTGGACCGTGATGGTCTAGTTGTTGTCGACGGTCTCGGTGCGGTCGTGTCCGATATGCGAGGTCTCGTCGTGATCGATGGTCTTGCGGCGATCATGGCCGACCCATTTGTCTTCGTCGTGCTCGACCTCGGTCAGTTGGTCGCGCTCGGCGTGCAGCCATAACTGCTCCTGGCCCTTCCTGTCTTCGAAGCGCAGCGCATTGGCATTGTCGTAGCCGCCCTTGGGCGTTGAGCGTGTCAGGATGCCGCTCTGGGTCTTGTTCGCCGGCAGCTCCCAGGCCGGCATGTTGGCGGCATTGGGCACCATGCCCGTGATGAGTGCGCGATCCGGATTGCCATCCAGGAACTGCACGATGACTTCACAACCGATGCGGGGAATGAAGGTCGCGCCGAAGTTCGACCCCGCCCAGGCAGTGGCCACGCGCAGCCATGCCGAACTTCTTTCATCGAACTCGCCGTCGCGGTCCCAATGAAATTGGACCTTGACCCGCCCGTACTCATCCGTATGAATTTCTTCGCCCTTGGGTCCGACGACGGTGGCCGTCTGCAGTCCATAGATTTTTGGTTCGACGCTGTTGAAGCCGCGGCCGGGACGCCAGGGAATCAGCTTGCGGATACAGGTGAAGCGGTTCCCGTAGTGCGGCGCAATGCCGTTGTTGACGTGGTAGTTGTTGCTGGCACTATGGTGCGTGTCGATGATGAGGAATTCGCACTCGTCCTTGCTGCCGCCCTCGAAGTGGTCCGTGAGATGGAACCAGCGGCCCGGTACCACGTTGCGGTTGTTGCCTGCGGCCTCGAAGAACTTGCCCGCTTGTTCGAATTCTTCCATGCGTTGCGTGGCGAGAAGGTCGCCGGCCTGGCGATCCTTGAATCCATAGGCACCGGCGTATTCATAGGCTTCCTTGCGCAGGACCCGGCCTTGAATGTTGCGCGTGGGGACCTCGACGGTTTTTGGCCAGGGGGATTTGAAATCGTAGGAGGTCAGGGTCACGCTCGCGGGAACGATGTGCCGCTCAGCGGACCATTCATGAATACCGTCTTCTTCTTGCACTCCGGCATGACGCTGGAATGGGATCTCTACGCCATCGATGGCCTCCGCTTGGGTGGAGTCGTCGCCCAGTACCAGCTTGTGGCCGTTGGCCGTATGCTCATAGGCATAGTGCCAGCCTGCGGCCTCCCAGCGCCTGCTCAGGTAATTGTGGTCGGACTCGTTGAACTGGCACGCCTCGGTCACGGGCAGGTCTTGACCATGATGACGGAACTCCCAGTCGGGCAAGACGCTGTAATGCTCGAAGATGCGCCGCGTCTGCTCGTACAGGCGCACGCCATGGAACAGCATGCAGTTGGTACGCAAGGAAAGGTACTTCAGCCACGGACCCAGCCTGGCTTCGTAGAATGCGACATCGCCGTCAGTCCTGACGAAGCGGAAGCTGAAGACGTAACCGGTGAAGTAGCGCAGGCTGCCGTCTTGCCGGACGAGCTCCACGCAAAGCAATTTGCCCTGGAGGTCCTTGAGTTCGAGCGTGGCGTTGTCGGCCAACAGCTCGACGATGAATTCGAAGTCGCGTGACAGGCCTTCGCTGGCGTCAAGCTTGTTGACCAGCAGTTCAGAAAGGGGAGCGTCGTTGTTCGGGAAAGTGAGCCGCAGAATGCGGGCGTGCTGATAGTCTGAAAGCAGCTGCTCCAGACCCCGGAGGGTTTTGCTCATGCAGGATTCCTGTGTTCATCAAGTTTCCCTCCCTGATGTAACACCGGCGCGCATTTTAATATTTCCCAATGGAAATGCACAACTCCTGAATGACGATGGCGGGCGACTGCATGAATATTTGCCCCAAGGTGCGATACCTCTTCAGACAAGGAGCCGGCCTGCCTCTCCCGAGAATCGGATCTGCCCAGGAAAATGACGACTCACCACCACCATGTCATGTGAGCCCAAACTGAAAAGGCCTGAGTCCGGTGCAATACCGAACTCAGGCCTTGATGCAGAAACTGACTGACGAACGCAAGAAGATCAGATTACGGCAGCGCTCGTTTCATGCTGCCTGTTT
>Ga0105237_10003791_pt1 | contig 17772 bp, 18 predicted proteins | sample KBSC24metaG_FD_81520 | JGI IMG/M metagenome (GOLD analysis project Ga0105237, IMG submission 81520) | Corn rhizosphere microbial communities from Kellogg Biological Station, Michigan, USA - KBS C2-4 metaG | ecosystem: Host-associated > Plants > Roots > Rhizosphere > Soil | place: Michigan, USA... | reverse complement strand
CACGTACTTCGCGCCATGCAGCACCCATGCAAAGCCTGGAAGCACCACCGGCCTTTGCTTTTTCAGCAGCGGCAATCACCTCATCTTTGGGCATAATGGCGTGTACATCCACCCCGGTATTGTAACGTGCAGCCTGCGGACAATAAGCGCAATCTTCGGGACAGCCGCCGGTTTTGATGGATATCAGCGAACTGATCTGCACTTCGGAATAATCTTTGTTCTCGCGGTGAATAGTTGCCGCCTGGTAGATCAGGTCGAGCAATGGGGTATGATATATCTCAGCTATCTCTTCTTTGCTCCAGTTGTTTCTTATCTCGGTCATAGGGTTGAATTAATGGGTCAAATTTAAAATAAAAGCTTGATTACAGATTAATGATGCAATAAAAGTTTGGTTGCAAACCAAAGCGGCAATAAAAACCCAGCGCAGTCGGTAAAAGTAGTAATGATGATGGATGAAGCCACGGCAGGGTCTATCCCTACCCTTTTCAGCACTAAGGGAATGGAGGCCCCGGTTAAGCCTGCTACAATGAGGTTACCTGTCATCGCCAGGAACAGCACTAAACCAAGCATGATATTGGCATCATAAAATAAAGCGATGGCCAGCACGATCAGCCCGTTGGCCGCGCCATTGATCATGCCGACTAAGAACTCTTTTACAACGGTATTATAAGCCTGCTGATCGGTCAGATCGCTTAACGAAATACGCCTTACGGTAACAGCCAGCGCTTGTGTCGCCGCGTTACCCCCCATCCCTGCAATTATGGTCATATAAGCAGCAAGTATCGGCAGTTGTGCAACCGTAGAATCAAAATGCCGGATGATGGACGCAGCCAGGTAGGCTGTACCCAAATTGATCACCAGCCAGGGTAAACGGCTTTTTACGGCGTCTTTCCAGTTACCGCTCAGCTCTTCGTCTTCGGATACGCCGGATATCTTCAATATATCTTCGGTATTCTCCTGCTCCATTACGTCGATGATATCATCAACCGTAACCCTGCCCAAGAGCCTCATATGGTCATCCACAACGGGAATGGTAGTCAGGTTATATTGCTGGATCAGGTCGGCTACGTCTTCCTGGTCGAGATCGGCTTTTACATAAACAAAATCTTTATTTACCAAATCATCCACCTTAGCATTTGCCGGGGCCTTGATGATGGACTTAACAGACAGGATACCCTTCAGCACATCATGCTCATCAACCGCGTAAATGGTATAAAACTCTTCCATCTCTTCGGACTGACGGATGATCTCATCCAGCGCCTCTTTTTTGTTCAGGCCGATATGCACCTTGATCACAGAAGAGTTCATCAAACCGCCTGCGGTATCTTCGGCATAACCTAACAACGCACGGATATTAGTTGCGTCCTCCTGGTCGATATCTTCTAATATCTCTTTCTGGTCTTCTTCGTCAAGCTGGGAAAGGATGTCGGTCGCATCGTCATAATCCAGCTCTTCAACAATCTCAGAACGTTTATCAGGATGCAGGTTCACCAGCAGTTCACCGGGGTCCTGTTCTTCATCCATTTCGGAAATTACTTCGGAAGCAATATCGGAAGGAAGGATATTGATGATCTTTTCCCTTGCTTCAAGCGGGAGTTTTTCAAATAGTATAGCAATCTCGGAGGCGTGATACTCTTTTAGAACTTTCTCTAATTCAGCATCATCGCTTTCAAGGGCGGTTTTTAAACGCTCAAGGTCTTCTTTATTAATTTCAAACGATTGCATACCCGACTAAAATACATAAATAAGCTGCAATCGGGTTAGAAAAAATGAATAAAATGCAGCACAGAGGCGGCTCCTATGGAGCCTGAATTTTATATTTTAATTTTTCTACAAACAGGATGCTCCTATGGAGCGTCAAACAAGTCAAATAATCGCATAAATGCCTTCAGGAAACGCTATAAGCAGGACGCTCTGATGAACTGTCAACGACAATTATAAAATGGAAAGAGGCTCTGTAAGAGCCCCCTGTTTATAGAAAGATCCTGAAAAACGTAAAGGCTCCATCGGAGCCACCTCTGTTATTACAGGCTATAAAGATATTTAGCCTTGGCTGACGACAATTTTTGCAATTTATTCAGTACCTGGTTCACCTGCATCTTGCGGACGGACACTTTGATAGCACAATCATTATCAAACTGCTGCTCCAATATCTCCAGGTTATCATCTTTTATGATACGCATCACGTCATTCATTTGCAGGTAATCAAACGAAATGGTATAGATGTCATTTACCGTCTTTTCAAGAACAACGGCTTCATTAAGCGCCAGCTCGGTAGCGGTACGATAAGCATTGATCAAACCCGGAACGCCTAACAAGGTGCCGCCAAAATAACGAACAACCACAACCGCAACATTGGTCAGATTGCGGGATAACAGTGTATTTAGTATCGGCCTGCCTGCAGTTCCGGATGGTTCCCCATCGTCATTTATGCGGAAAACGGAACGATCTGTACTCCAGCGAATTGCATAGCAATGGTGATTGGCCTTGGGATGCTCTTTTTTGAGACCGGCGATAATATCTTTTATATCCTGATCGGTTTTGATGGGATAAGCATAACTCAAAAACTTACTGCCCCTATCGCGGAAGATAGCTTCGGAAGGTTTTTCAATGGTGAAATAAGTATCGTCAAAAAGCATCAGGAACTAAACGCCTAAGTGTTGAAAAAGTTCCGGAAAGGAAATGATAACGATGGCGACAATAGCCAATGCAATGCCTGCCAAATTCAACCTGCTCAACTTCTCACGGAATATCAGCAGACCTACTAATGAACCCAATACGATCACGCCAATATTCATCGTGGAGAAAACTGTTGATGGTCGGTCGGCCAGAGCTTTAAGCGCCTTTAAATAGAACAGGATATTGCCAAAGTTAGCCACACCCAGTATCCAGCCGATCAGGATATGCGGCCATGAGAACCTGGTTTTTTGTGTAGCGATCAGGTAGATCAGCCCAATAATAGAAATGACAAAAGCCAGTATAAAAATGATAAACAACGAGGTACCAAAGGAAACCGTAGTAACTTTGGCCACCTGCTTCAGCAAAACATCGATCACCCCCATCCCTACGAATATCAGCAACAGGTAGAACCAGGAGTTGGTAGACCTTCTTCTCACCGCTTGTTTTTGCTTCCAGGGGATGAGGAAAATAATGGCGATAATACCAATGGATATTCCGGCGATCTTGATTACGCTGGGACGTTCATCAAAGATCAAAAAAGAAGCTATGATGGGTATAAATAAGGATAAACGCTGTGCTACGTCGGCACGTACGATGCCTGTGAGCCTTACCGCTGTTGCGATCACTACAAACAATAATGGAAACAGTATGCCAAGCGACAAGTATAAAGTAACAGGTACGCCGGAAAGGTTAACCAGGTTCGGTTTAAAAAAGAACCAGGTGAGCAGTATAGCGGCAGAGTAGTTCCAGGTGATGGCCTGGTACACGTCGATCTGGTACCGTTTAGCCAGTTTTAACAAAACAGAAACAGTAACACTGCAACAAATACTCAGGAGAACGTAAAACATTATGAGCTCGGCTTATTATATAAAATTTGTAATCGGTCGGCACCTGACGAAACTTCTTCACCGGGCACACCTGTAATTTGAGGCGCGCCTATGCCCTGCCCTAAAACCGCCTTACCGGTAAATATTCGTGCTTCGTCCCACAATCCCGCATCGATAAAAGTATTCAGCGTATGTGCGCCACCCTCGATGATCACCGACTGTATATCCTGCAAATACAACTGGAACAAAATGTACTGCGGCACAAAGCGGTCGAAATCTTCAAGGGCAATATACTTAATTTTACCTTCAATATCAGTTTTCATCTCGTTGAATACCAGGGTTTCAACAGATTGGTCGTAAATATGAAGTTCATGGCTAAGTTCAAGACGCCGGTCAATTACCACCCGCTTTGGTGATTTACCGGACCAAAGCCTGGTATTAAGTTGAGGATTATCAGCCAAAACCGTGTTCTTGCCAACCAATATCGCATCTTCTTCACTTCGCCATTTATGCACCAGCCGGCGTGATTCTTCACCGGTGATCCAGAACTGACTTCCATCCAAAGGAGCGAAAAAGCCATCACTGGTTTGTGCCCATTTCAGGATGATATAAGGCCTTTGCTTTTGTACCCGCGTGAAAAAACGACGATTCAGCGATTGGCATTCTTCTTCGAGCACACCAACGATCACTTCAATACCAGCGGCTTTCAGCTTACCGATACCTTTACCATCCACCTGGTCAAAGGGATCGCGACAGCCTACCACGACCGTGGGGATTTTATGTTTAATAATCAGGTCGGCACAGGGCGGGGTTTTACCATAATGAGCACAAGGCTCCAGGGAAACATAAATAGCAGCGCTACTGAGAAGCTCAGTGGCATTCTCGAAGCGTTCCAAAACCTGGTTAACAGCATTCACTTCGGCATGGGCCTGGCAGTATTGCTGATGATACCCCTCACCAATGATCAATCCTTCATGCACGATAACAGCCCCTACCATCGGATTTGGACTGACGCTGCCTATACCCAAAGCGGCAAGTTCAAGGCAACGGCGCATGTAGGTTTCGTGCGGGGTCATGGGGCAAATATAGAGATTAGAGGTTAGTGATTAGCGATTAGTGTTTAGTTTATGCTATTTCGTTTCTTTGCGGAATGAAAACGGCTAAGGAGATATTTGTGGATTTTAAACAGGCTTTAGCAAACCTGTATGACGCGAGCGAAATAGAATCATTAACCCTATTGGTATTAAGCGAGATACTCGAAACCAATAAAGCAAAACTTAAGGCCTTCTCGGAACAGGAAATTGCATCTGAACAGGCTGATCAGATAGCCAAAGTACTTAGCCGCTTAAAAACCGGCGAGCCTGTTCAATACATTTTAGGCCGTACGGAGTTTTATGGATTGCCATTTAAAGTAAATCCATCAGTATTGATCCCAAGACCGGAAACGGAAGAGTTGGTAGAATGGATTCTTTCAACAGTGGGCAGTGAGCACTTGGCGGTTAGCAGTATATTGGATATTGGTACAGGTAGTGGATGTATTGCTATCAGTGTTAAAAAGAATTTACCTGGCGCAAAGGTTTCCGCAATTGATATTTCACCAAAAGCTTTACAAACGGCAAAGGAAAATGCAGAATTAAATCATGTTGATATTAATTTTATACAGGCAGATATTTTAAACCTCAAATCCGAAATCGAACATCCGAAATTCGAAATTATTATTAGTAATCCTCCTTACGTTACACTTGATGACAAAAAGCAAATGCACACCAACGTAACGAACTTCGAACCCCATACTGCTTTGTTTGTTCCCGAAAATGATCCCCTAATATTTTATAAGGCGATAGCTGATTTTGCTGTTGATCATTTGGAAAAAGGTGGTTTATTATTTTTCGAGATCAATGAAAACTATGGTGAAGAAATAGTTGAGCTATTAGAGCATAAAAAATTTATATACATTGAGTTAAGAAAAGACATGAGCGGCAGGGACAGGATGATCAAGGCGCAAATTGGCTTATTATAATGAAAAAAAGAACTAAGCTCTTGTGGGCAATAGGCAGTATTATCTTAGGAGCCCTGGTAAGCGGTATAACCTATTATGGCATATCTAATTATTATTGGATAAGTTCTACTGCCTATTTGCTTGGCTTTGCGCTGATGGCTATTGGGATTGGATATCTGCTTATTCACCTTGTTTTTAAATACTTTTATTAGTTCCTTGGATGGTACGATATAATCGTCTCTTTCAAATACTCCCTGTCCAAATGTGTATAGATCTCGGTAGTGGTAATGCTCTCATGTCCCAGCATCTCTTGTACGGCACGAAGGTCGGCGCCGCCTTCCACTAAATGAGTTGCAAATGAATGCCTTAGTGTGTGCGGACTAATGGATTTCTTTATTCCAGCTATTTCGGCCAATTGTTTGATCAGCATAAAAATATAAACCCTGCTCAGTCTTGAGCCCCTGCGGTTCAGGAATACCAGGTCCTCTTCTCCTTTTTTGATGGGTACATGCACCCTCACATTCTCTATCCAGATCTTTAGCGCTTTAACTGCCTCGCCTCCTATTGGTACCAGTCGTTCTTTACTGCCTTTGCCGACTACTTTGATAAATTCAATATCGAGGTAAAGGTTGGATAGTTTCAGTTCTGTGAGTTCGGATACACGCAAACCACAACTGTAAAGCACTTCGATAATGGCTTTGTTCCTTGCACCTTCTGGTCTCGATAGATCAATGGCTTCGATCAGTTTATTGACATCCAGGATGCTGAGGGTGTCGGGAAGTTTTCTTTGTTTTTTGGGCGACTCTAATAGTTCGGCAGGATCATTTTTGATCATGTCCTCTACCAGCAGGTATTTGTAGAAGGACTTGATGCCTGATAATATCCTGGCCTGGGATGAAGGGATCATGCCCAATTCATTCACCCAGTTGATGAACAGGCGCAAGTCAGCCAATGTTACGGCTTCAGGATTTAATTTAGTGGTTTGTATATCAGCATATTGATGCAGTTTATCTATATCCCTGCTGTAAGCCTCAATGGAATTATCAGAAAGCCCTTTCTCCAGTTTTAAATATGCCTGGAACCCTTTTATTGCCGATCTCCAATCCAATTGATTTTGGTTTTAATGTTTTATGGTTAAGTTTGGGCTAATGAATATACAAATTATCAACGGCCCTAACCTGAATTTGCTTGGCGTGCGCGAAAAATCCATCTATGGCGAAACTAGCTTTGACGAATATCTTGACGCACTTCGCAAACGCTATGCAAACATCACCATAAATTATTACCAAAGTAATGTGGAAGGCGAAATTATTAACAAACTCCACGAAATTGGTTTTAGTTATGACGGCATTGTGTTGAACGCCGGTGCCTACACGCATACTTCGGTAGCTATTGGCGACGCCATAGCCGGCATTAAAACACCGGTGATAGAAGTGCATATATCCAATGTATACAAGCGGGAGGAATTCAGGCATAAATCATTGCTTGCTTCTAATTGCAGGGGCGTGATCGCAGGGTTCGGGTTAGACTCCTACCGCTTGGCCGTAGAAAGTTTTTTGTAAACCATCATTATTTAGGTTGTATTTACGATTGAAAAGATTGTCCCTATGCGTAAGTTATTTAAAATAATCCCCTTAGTTCTATTGCTGCTCATTGCTTTTTCGATAGGTAACAGCTTTGCGCAAACCAAAAAGAAAAAACCGAAGTCATTAAGGGAAACGGAAAGAAAACAGGCGCATGCGCGCGATTCCGTATTACAGACGCTCGGGCGGACGGATACATCGATCAATAACCTGATCCAGCGTGTTGAGCAATATATCACCAGTTTAAACCAGATCAATAATGACCTGGCTAACGGTTTGGATACAGTAGACGCAGGCCAGCAATTGCCCCGTATCCTAAAAAGGTTAAAAAAGATCCAGGACCTTGCGAATAACAAAAAATCCAGCACCCTGCGTTATTTATTTGTGCTGCGTGACAATCTAGATCATATACAGGGGAACCTGGAGGACTGGAAAGACGGGCTGGATGATGTAAATACCAAGCTCATTCAAAACCAGCGCGATATCATACGATGCGCAAAAGATTCTTTACTAAATATAGTGCCTGCTGACAGCGCAATAAGGGTTACTTTTTATGAGGAGCTAAGTAAGCTCAGAGGCCTATGGCACGAGACGGATTCGATGAACCGTTCGGATCTGCTGAAAGTAAACCTGATACAAAACAAATTATCTGTAGCTTATTCAGGTGTTCTTGACGAAACTGATCAGATAGACGCTAAGATAAAGCGTTTTTTTGACAGGGCCACCACCGGCGAATTTGGATACATATGGGAAACCGATCATCAATATAACAGCCTTGATTCGGCAGTAAAAGCTACGCTTGATCTGAACAATACACAGGTATATTATTTTTTAAAATCCCGCATCTCAACGCACCTGATTGGATTGCTCTTGCTGCTACTTGTTGGGGGTTGGATATTTTATGCCCGCAGCACCGTTGTGCAAACTGAGCATCCTGAAACGATATTAAACCATACCAATTATATCTTCAAAAAACCGATAGCATCATCCCTGCTGATCGTGATGGCAATAGAACCTTATTTTTATAGCCACCCCCCGGTAGCCTGCCTTGAGTTTATGTTTGTGATAACTATTGTTTTAACACTTATACTCGTACATAATAGTTTCCCAAAATCATTATTCAGTTTTCTTGTTCAGCTTTTTGCGCTCACATTGGTTTATATGCAAAGCAACCTGCTGATACAGATCACCAATAGCGACAGGTATGCCATTTTCCTGCTGAGTATAGCATCGTTTATCATCGCGTACCGATTTTATAAACAGGTAAAAGACTCATCCGAAGATCATTTACCCTATACCAGGCTTGCGTTGATCGTATTTATGCTGATGCAGGCCATAGCTATCGTGCTCAACATCGTCGGCTTGTTTAGCTTATCAAAAATCATAAGCATAACAGCGGTATTTAACCTGTGGATGCTGATCATCCTTTACTTTGTGGTGCAGATCATTATCCAGGGATTGTTCCTGCAATTTCATGCCAAAAAACTTGAAAACAGCATAATCAGCCTGGTAGATTATAATATCCTGCAGAAGAAGTTCCTGGGAGTATTAAACACCCTCGCCGCCCTGTTATGGTTATTCTTCTTACTTCAGAATTTAAATATCGACGATTGGACGCATGATTATGTAATGGATCTTTTGAACCAATCGAGAACCATTGGCGGCGCTTCCTATACATTTGGCAACTTTGTTGTATTCATCATTGTGATCTGGCTGTCTTCAATGACATCGAAAATTGTCAGCTACTTTTATGACATATCAGCGCAGCACAGTAATGAGATTTCGGCATTAAAAAAGAAGAACAGAGCATCTACACTTCTAATCCGGATAGGTGTGTTTACGGTAGGCTTTCTGCTGGCTGTTGCTGCGTCCGGCTTTCCATTGGATAAATTGACGGTGATTCTTAGCGCCTTTGGTGTAGGCATCGGCTTTGGCTTACAGAACATTACCAATAACCTGGTATCAGGTATGATACTGGCTTTTGAAAAACCCATACAGATAGGCGATATTATCGAGGTAGACGGCAAATCAGGCACTGTAAAGGAGATCGGGATAAGATCAAGTAAACTGGCTACAAGCGATGGTTCCGAAGTGATCATTCCGAACGCGGATCTGATATCTCATCATGTGGAGAACTGGACCTTAAATAACAGCAACCGGCGGATGCAGATACTCATCAGTGCGGCTTATGGTGTTGATATCGCGAAGGTTAAAAAACTGCTTACGGATATGTTATGCAACCGGGAGGACATTATGGAAAACCCTGAGCCTTCCGTGTATGTAAACAATATCACCGATAAGTCTGTCGATTTCAGGATACTCTTTTGGGCGGCCGATCTTTCAACATCGAATACTTTACGCAGCCGTGTATTGTCGGATATCTATGAGGCGTTCAACAAGGAAGGTATTACGATACCGGCAGCAAAGTGATCAATAAAAGTCTGTAGGGTCAAGGGCGTTGAAGGTTCGTTTCTTTTTCATAAAGAAATCGAATACGATACTTCGCTTGTACATGCCTGCCAGGCTCGAAAGATTGCTTCTGCGGGCTGTCTTAGGTCCACGCTGAAAGATGTGCAGCACAAAGTTTTGATGGGCCCGGCTTATGGCCCAGGCGTCCTTACGTTTGCCCTCATTCAGGAAACGTACGATCGCCAGCAAGTCCAACCAGAACCGGATGAAAATCACGACCGTCGCCCGTAAAAATGAGAGATTATTTTTAAGCAACAGCAGATTGTTCCTGAAATTGAGGTAGGTTTTAAAGGGATTTTCGGCATTCAGGGTACCACCGCCGACATGGTAAACTTCTGATTCCGCACAATACATGATCTTGTAACCCATATTTTTCAAGCGCCAGCACAGGTCGATCTCTTCCATATGCGCAAAAAAGCGATCGTCAAAACCACCGGCTAATACCCAATGCTCTTTCTTAACAAACATGGCTGCACCTGTCGCCCAAAATACTTCGCCCGATTCATCATATTGCCCCCTATCCTCTTCTATCTCATAAAACATACGTCCCCGGCAAAACGGGTAACCAAAGTGATCGATAAATCCGCCTGCTGCGCCTGCATGTTCAAAATGGTCTTTTTGTGCGAACGATTTTATCTTGGGAGCTGCTGCCGCGATCAACGGGTCGCTTTCCATTAAGGTGATCACCGGCTCGATCCAGCCATCATGTACTTCAACATCCGAGTTGAGCAGGATAAAATAATCGGCATCTACCTTTTCTAACACCCGGTTATAGCCTCCGGTAAACCCATAATTCTGATCGTTCTGAATAATTCTGACCGTTGGGAAATTCTGAGTCAAAAACTCGACCGAACCATCCGTAGATGCATTATCGCCTACAATAATATCGAGGTTGGAATACGAAGATGCCAATACCGAAGGCAAAAACTCCCGGAGATATTTTATACCGTTCCAATTTAAGATAACTATGGCAACTTTAGGCGTATTCATTTAGCGTGTGGTTCATGGTTGATAGTTCATAGCTATCCGCAATTGTACAATTTTTTTATATAAATAGGCTTCCCTATTAAAAGTTAAGGTAAAAGGTTTCGACTATGCTCTATGAACCATCAACTATGAACTTCTTAATCCACTACCGCATTTTCAATATCTTCCGGTTTAAACTTCCACCTACGGTGCGACCACAGCCAGTATTCAGGTTTTTCCCGTATCACCTTCTCCAAATATTGCACATGCGCTTTTGTAATTTCATAGGGTTTTGCCTCTTTGGCATCATCTATCAGCGATACCGCAGTATAAGTATAATATCCCCTTTTCACCCTCCGCAGGTCACAAAAATACACCAGGCAGTCAAATGATTTCGCCATCTTTTCCAAACCTAAAAACACGGCCGTAGGCTGATTCAGGAAGGTGGTAAAATAAGTCGACTCATGTTTAACCGGCGTTTGATCTCCAAGCAATACGGTAATGAACGGCTCGTTTTTTAATTCCACCATTTTACGCAGCACCATCTTCATCGCCACCGGTATCCCCCTGAAACGTGAACGTGTCCTGATAAAAAAACGGTCAAAAACAGAATTGGATAAGGGTTTATAAATGATCATGAACTTTTTGTCAGTGATCGAAGTAATGCCCAACGCCAGCATTTCCCAGTTACCATAATGCCCGGCTACCGCTACTATCTTTTTATCGATATTAAGCAGCTTATGAACCAGCTCAGGATTGGTGGCCTTAACACGCTTACTTAGTTCTTTTGGCGATATGCTGATGGTTTTAATGGTTTCCACGATCAGGTCGGCAAAATACCGGTAGAACTTACGCTCAATATCTTTACGTTCGGGTATGGTTTTTTCGGGGAAGGCGTTCTGTAAGTTTTGCTGTACCACTTTCCTGCGATAACCTATTATGTAATAGATCACCACAAAAAGAATATCGGAAATGAGGTACAAAAACCAAAAGGGGAATAAGGACAGCAGGTATAAAAAGAATATACCGATATACGAAAGCCCTTTTTTTATCATTATTTTATCCGAATTTTGACCACAAACATAGAATATATGATTGAAAAAGGCGCTGTGTTGCCAATGTTTTATCTGCCCCCGGTTGAGTACTTCTTGCAACTGAATACCTTTAAGCCCGATCTGCTGATAGAACGGGAAGAACATTTTCCGAAACAAACCTACCGCAACCGGGCCAATATCTATTCGCCCGATGGAATGCTTACACTGGTTGTCCCTGTGGTTAAGGGCTCAAAAACACATACGCCTTTTAAAGATGTAAAAATAAGCTATGATTTCAGGTGGCAGCGTTTACATTGGATGAGCCTGGAGGGCTGCTATCGCCGCTCGGCATATTTTGAATATTACGAGGATGACCTTGTACCTTTTTACGAATCAAAAGAAACTTTCCTATTCGATTACAATGAAAAGCTATTACACTTGTTGCTGAAATTATTGAAGATCAAAGCGACGATAGGCTATACGGAAAGTTATGAAGCTGAATATCCAAATTTAACCGATCTTAGACAAAGTATGAGTTCTAAAAAAACGTCAGAATTTCAACAGAAACCCTATTTCCAGGTTTTTGAGGAAAGGCACGGTTTTATGAAGAATCTAAGCATTGCCGACCTATTATTTAACCAGGGCCCGCAGTCCGTTAATTATTTATAAATGAGCAACCAGGTAAAACGTATACGTTACAAAACCCGCAGGCAGCATGTTGAAGTTGGCGAACGCCCGGGATCGATCAGGATTCCCGACGACGCGTTGAAACCCATTATTATGGTTTACAGCTACAACGAGGAAGAATTGGTAACATCTGAAGGTAAGAGCTTGAAAACCATACTGGATCAGTTTAAAACATGCAAGAACCATACGCATTGGATACAGGTGAAGGGATTGGGCGATAAAAAACTGATCGAGGAAATAGGCGATCATTTGGACATCAACCCATTGGTTCTGGAGGACATTGTGAATACACACCAGCGCCCCAAATTTGATGAGTATGACGATTACGTGTTCAGCACCAGCCGTATGATCCGTTTTAACAAGGATAGCGAGCTGGTAAATTGCCAGTTCTCGGCCCTGATCAAGAAAAACATTATTATCAGCTTCGAGGAAACTCACGATGAATATTTCGAGGCGGTGAAAACAAGGTTAAAGGCAGGTAAAGGGGCGATACGCACCGCCGGGCCGGGTTATATGTGCTATGCTTTGACCGATACCATTCTCGACAATTTCTTTGTACTGATGGCGCAGATCGGCGATATGCTGGATGAGATCGAAGATCGTTTGTATAAAAGCCCGGATAAAAGCGTGATGTATAACGCCCAGGCTTTAAAAAGGATATTGATCATTGTAAGGCGGGCAAGCTGGCCTGAGCGCGACAAGATCAATGAAATGATCCGCACGGAAAGTCCGCTGATATTACCGGAGGTAAAGATATTCCTTCGCGATGCCTATGACCATTGCATCCAGATCATGGATTTGGTGGAGAACTATAAGGAAATCACCTCCAGCATCATCGACCTTTACCTGTCCATGGTAAGTAACCGGATGAACGAGATCATGAAGGTATTGACCATCATATCCGTGATATTTATCCCCTTAACCTTTGTAGCAGGTATTTATGGGATGAATTTCTCCCGCCAGGACCCGATTACCAATAAAGTAATGCCTGACAATATGCCAGAACTCTACTCTCCGCACGGCTATGTTTACGCGCTGCTGGGCATGCTTTTCATTGCAGTGATACAGGTGATCGTATTCTGGAAAAAGGGGTGGTTTAGTAAGTTGTAGTTGGGCGAGTTGATTAAGTTGAATGAGTTATATTAAGTTGATTAGGTTGCCTGTTTAACTTAATCCAACCTAATCAACTCGATCAACCGATAAACTAACCCGTTACTTTTGAAACTCAGGCTTCAAAATATCCTTCTCCGCTTTCCTGAACTTCATCACTTTAGGTTGAGAAACACTTGTTAAGTATGGGTTGTCGCCTAAATGCTGCCTGTAATAGCCCTGGTGATATTGTTCAGCGGGATAAAAAGCCGCAAATGGCACCACCTGTGTCACTATCGGTTCGGGATAATGCTTTGTCGCATTTACCTTTTTGATGATATCCAGTAAGGCAGCCTTTTCTGCCGGCGTGCGGTAAAAAGCGATGGAACGGTAATCTGTACCTTCATCCGGCCCCTGTCGGTTAAGCTCAGTTGGATCATGCGCAAAGAAAAACGCTTCAGCAAGTTTGGCGTAACTGATCACATTGGGATCATAGTAGACCTGCACTACCTCGGCATGGCCGGTGCTTTGTGAACTCACGTCTTCATAGCTTGGGTTTTTAGTCGTACCACCGGCATAACCGGAGATTACTTTGTTCACCCCTTTCAGTTCCGACATGGCTTCGCTCATGCTCCAAAAACAACCTCCCCCAAAAGTGGCCAACATCTCCCCTTGTTTCGGTTTTGGTACCACGGCGAAATCATTGCTTGTTTGTCCGTTAACACAGCCGGCAAATAACAGGATACATGCCGTATATAAAAAAATTCGTTTCATATCATTTATAAATTTATAGCTAAATATACGTTGCTGATTGTTCAGCAGATGGTCATTACAGCGTAATTGTTGATATTCCTACTGTTTTGAATGATTAGTCGCAGAATATTTACAATCCTTACAACAATTTACTTTACGGTTTGCGTCACAAGGACAAGTATCTTGTTCATCCCGTTGATCTTGATCTCATAAGCGCTGGACAGCAGCATGCCCATTTTACCCGGCGGGAAACCTTTGCTCCTGAACCACTCGAGATATGACACCGGCAGGTCACATATCAAAGTACCTTTGTATTTACCAAAAGGCATCCTGGTTTTTACAATATCTATTAAAACCTGGCGGTCGGGGCTGATGTTTTCCACATGGTAAAAATAGCATTAATGTTCATGCAAAGTAAAAATGTAAAACACATCATTTAAGCGGACGTTATAACCTATACATTTATAAAAACTAATTATGGAAAATCAATTTGATGCAATACTAACAGGTTCTGATAGCCCAATTGAAGGGATCGTCGGGCAAACAATATTCGATGGCCAACCGGCCTGGGAATTCAGGTCGATAGACGAAACCCTGCACCTGGTGATCGCCAAAAACGATAAAGGCAGGTGGACGCGTGTTGATGGAACAGAGCCTTACCTTTCAGGCTGGGTGGATGAAATGGCTGAACAAATCGCGGTAGCAAAATAAAAACTATAATAGACCCTATGGAAAAACGCGAATTAGGCCGCTCAGGCATTAAAGTGAAATCTTTCTGTTTTGGTGGCAACGTATTCGGCTGGACGGCTAATGAAGCTACTTCATTTGATCTGCTGGACGCTTTTGTCGATTCCGGCTTCGAGTTCGTGGATACTGCCGATGTTTACTCCACCTGGGTGCTCGGGAACAAGGGTGGCGATTCAGAAGAGATCATAGGCAAATGGTTTAAACGATCCGGCAAGCGCGATCAAATAATCCTGGCTACTAAAGTTGGCAAACCCATGGGGGCTGATAAGAAGGGTTTATCAAAAGCTTATATCACAAAAGCGGTTGAGGATTCTTTAAAACGATTGCAAACCGACTATATCGACCTTTATCAATCCCACGAGGATGATAAAAGCACACAGTTAGCAGAAACCATGGAAGCTTTTACCGACCTGATCAAACAGGGAAAAGTAAGAGCGATCGGTGCGTCAAACTATAGCGGTGAGCGGCTTAAAGAAGCGGTTAAAGTAAGCCTGGATAACGGGTTGGCATCCTACCAAACCATCCAGCCTGAATATAACTTGTATAGCCGTGAAGGGTACGAAAAAGACCTGGAGCCTGTTTGTCTTGAAAATAACATTGGCGTGATCACCTATTACTCCTTAGCCAGCGGATTTTTGACCGGCAAGTACCGTTCAGAAAACGATCTTTCTAAAAGTGGCCGTGGTGGTGGCGTGAAGAGGTTTTTAAATCCGAGAGGTTTTAAAATACTGGATGCTTTGGACAAGGTAGCCAAAGAATATAGTGCAACTCCGGCAAGTGTAGCTATAGCCTGGGTGATCGCTAAACCCGGTATTGTTGCCCCTATTGCGAGTGCTACCAGTGTAAAGCAATTACGCGAGATCACCAAAGCCACGGAATTGAATTTGAGTAAGGATACTATCGAATTGCTGAATAAGGCAAGCGCTTATTAAATTGCAACAAAAAAACCACCCGCCGAAGCAAAGTGGTTTTTTCATTATATATGTTGAGTAAAATTTAGAACCTTCCTGTGCGGTGTCCGCCACCGTTGCCCCTGTCATTTCTTTGTGGCATGTTTTGGGCAAAGTGTTCCTGTCCGCCACCCCTGTTGTTGTCGCGGTTTTGGTTAAACTGGTGGTCATTGTGGCCCCTGTTCTGATCCGGCCTTTGATTATTCCTGTTTTGATCGAACTGGTGATTATCGCGGCCCCAGTTTTGGTTGTTCCTGTTTTGATCAAACTGGCGATTATCACGGCCCCTGTTGTTATCAAAATGACGGTTATCTACCCTATATTGATCGTGACGGGCTGGATAGCTATTTACAAAACGGTCATGATATCCCCTGTCGTTCCACCTGGCGTTAAAGGCCACACCACTAAATCTTGTCCTGTAATAATCATTATGCATAAACGGCCTTGGTGCCCTTACTTCATACCTGCGTGCATTGCGCCAGTCGAAGTCGCGGTAATAACCTGGCAGATAAGCGGCGGAAACCCACGCTCCACCATCACTGTAATAATAACATTGTTCGGGAACGCTGTAATAGGCGTCTACATCGGGTAAATAGTAGTAATCCTCATCACCATCATAGTTGGCCGGTTCACAATATTCGGCAGGCTGTTGTTCAACTACAACTCGTGGAGCTGCGTATATCGGGCGAAGCCCTAAATGTAAGCCAACCCTTATTCTAACTTGTGCACTTGCAGTATTATAAAATAAACTGCTTAATGCTATTGCGGATATTAGTGCTATCTTTTTCATAATATTTAGTATTAAAATATATACAGTTAGGACAGCAACAATCCGTAAAGGTTTAGTATCATAACACTATAATTGATATTAAATAATATAATAAGTATATAATTTTGATAAACAATATATTATCAGAATATAATTTTTATCAAGATGAAATACAGATGAAATTAAATACCTATTATACTTGGCTCCTTAAAAGTCTGCTGGTGCACAATTTGGGCACAGCCTCATAAACAATAATCCTCCCTGTCAAGGCATTGATACAAAACACATTTCCATATTCACTGTATATTTATTTAATTTGATTGTCTAATTAACACTATCATGAAAAGAAAAACCCTGGGAACCATTTTATTGCCCATACTGGCAATTGCGGGAATCACTTCGCTAATCGCCTTAAGGAGCGATCTCCGCACAGATAAGAAAATTAACCAGCCTGCCGCAGATGCCGGCCTTACACTTCCGACCGGGTTTAATGCAGCCGTTATCGCCGAAAACTTAGGCGCAGCCAGGCATTTAACCATCACGCCGCAAGGCAATATTTATGTGAAGATACAGGGCGCAAAGGACGGCAAGGGAATTACGTATTTAACGCAAGCCAACGGCAAAGCCGAAGTAAAATCGACCTTTGGCAATGCAGGTACAGGTATCAAGATCAAAATTGGTTATCTGTATGCTTCTACCGACGAGGAAGTTTATCGTTATAAACTGAATGCCAGTAATGAAGTGATCGACCCAAATAAACCGGAAAAGATAGTCACCGGCCTTTTGAGTCGCCACGAACATGAGGCTAAAGCCATTACGCTCGATAATGCAGGCCACCTGTATGTAAACATTGGCGCCTATTCAAACTCCTGCCAGGTGAAGGATCGTCAGAAAGGCTCACCGGGCCAAAAAGGCTGCCCTATTTTGGATTCAGCAGGTGGTATCTGGCAATTCAGCGCCAGCAAGGCTAACCAGCATTATGGCGACGGCATTCGTTATGCCACAGGTTTAAGAAATGTGGTTGGCCTCGACTGGAACACCAAACTAAATCAACTATTTGTAATGCAACATGGCCGCGATCAGTTGCATGATCTTTTCCCTCAATATTTCGACACCAAACAATCAGCCGAACTGCCTGCCGAATGTATGTATGCCATTAAAAAAGGTGACAACGCAGGCTGGCCATACATGTACTACAACTGGCAAACCAATAAAAAGAT
>Ga0105237_10003789_pt1 | contig 17782 bp, 8 predicted proteins | sample KBSC24metaG_FD_81520 | JGI IMG/M metagenome (GOLD analysis project Ga0105237, IMG submission 81520) | Corn rhizosphere microbial communities from Kellogg Biological Station, Michigan, USA - KBS C2-4 metaG | ecosystem: Host-associated > Plants > Roots > Rhizosphere > Soil | place: Michigan, USA... | reverse complement strand
TGGCAGGCCCGGTTCACGGTACAAGCCCTCGGCCGCTACCAGTTCACCGTCGCCGGCTGGGTGGATCACCTGGAATCGTGGCGGCGCGGCCTGGCGAAGAAGTTCGAGGCGGGGCAGGACATCGAGCTCGACCTTCGGCAAGGGGCCGCGCTCGCGCGCACTGTCTCAGAGCACCTGCGCTCTACTGATGCACGCGCCCTGACGGATTGGGCCAACGCCATCGGCGACCCGCTGCGTGACCGCGAGGAACGGGTGGTCCTGGCGCAGAGCGATACCATTCACCAGCTCGCGCAGCGCCACCCGGACCCGCAGACGGTCGCTCGACACGAGCCGCCTCTGGCTATCGAGGTGGACCGCGAACGAGCGCGGTTCTCGAGCTGGTACGAGTTGTTCCCGCGCTCGGCGGGCAAAATCCCGGGCCAACACGGCACCTTCGCGGATGTCGAGGCTCTGTTGCCCGAAATCTCCGCGATGGGGTTCGACGTGCTCTATCTGCCTCCGATCCATCCGATCGGCACTACCGAGCGCAAGGGTCCCAACAACCGGCACAAGGCCGAGGAAGGCGAGCCGGGCAGCCCGTGGGGGATTGGTGGCACCGCGGGCGGTCACAAATCCATTCACCCCGAGTTGGGTACGCTGGAGGACTTCCGCAGGCTGATCGCCAAGGCCGGCGAGCGCGGCATCGAGATCGCGCTCGACATCGCCTTCCAGGCCTCTCCGGACCATCCTTACGTGCGTGAGCATGCCGAGTGGTTTCAGAAGCGACCCGATGGCTCGATCCAATACGCCGAGAACCCGCCCAAGAAATATCAGGACATCTATCCCTTCTGGTTCGAGACTCCGGAGTGGAAGGCGCTCTGGGCGGAGCTCAAGAGCGTCATCGAATTCTGGATTGCCCAGGGCGTGCGCATCTTCCGCATCGACAACCCGCATACCAAGTCATTCGCCTTCTGGGAATGGGTCATCGCGGAAATCCGGCGCGGCCAGCCGGATGTCATCTTTCTCGCCGAGGCCTTCACCCGCCCGAAGGTGATGTACCGCCTCGCCAAACTCGGTTTCTCGCAGTCGTATAACTACTTCCCCTGGCGCAACACCAAGCGCGAGATCCAGGAGTACTTTACCGAGCTCACCTCGCGGCCGGTGTGCGAGTTCTTCCGTGCCAACCTCTGGCCCAACACGCCCGACATCCTGCCCGAGTACCTGCAGTTCGGAGGCCGGCCGGCTTTCACGGTGCGGCTGATCCTGGCCGCCACGCTGGGCGCAAGCTACGGCATCTACGGCCCGGCGTTCGAGCTCATGGAGGATCGACCGCGCGAGCCCGGCAGTGAGGAATACCTGGACTCGGAGAAATATCAGCTGCGCCACTGGGATCGCGACCGCCCCTCGAGCTTGAAGGAGCTCATCGCGCGCGTGAATCGGATCCGCCGCGAGAACAGCGCGCTGCAAAGCGACCGCGGCCTGACGTTCCACGCGGTCGACAACGACATGCTGATCGCCTTCAGCAAGACAAGTCTCGCCGGCACCGGTACGCCGACCGGGGAATCGGTGCTCGTGGTGGCCAACGTCGACCCGCATTACACGCAATCCGGATGGGTCACGATTGACCTGCGCTCGCTCGGCTTGCCGGCGGAAACGACGTTCCAGATGGACGATCTACTCTCCGGAGCGCGCTATCTCTGGCGCGGCACCCGCAATTTCGTGTCTCTTGATCCAAACCATTCCCCCGCGCACATTTTCCGCGTCCGCCGTCGCGTCCGCACGGAGCGCGATTTCGATTATTTCTTGTAAGAACGGTCGGCTCCCGCAATAGGCATGGTCCTTGCTTGAACTGGGCGTCCTTTTGCGTGGGAAAACGGGGGATCGGATGAACGCACCAGTCGATCGGCCGGTATCGAGCGACCCTCTTTGGTACAAAGATGCCGTCATCTACGAAGTGCACGTCCGCGCCTTCTTCGACAGCACCGATGATGGATCCGGCGATTTCCGCGGCCTGACGAGCAAGCTGCAGTACATCCAGGACCTGGGCGTCAATACGATCTGGTTGCTGCCCTTCTATCCCTCGCCCGGCCGCGATGACGGTTACGACATCGCCGATTACCATCACATCCACCCCCAGTACGGCACCCGCGAGGACTTCCGCACATTCGTCCAGGAAGCTCACAGGCGCGGCTTGCGAGTGATCACAGAGCTCGTCGTCAACCATACGTCGGACCAACATCCCTGGTTTCAGGCCGCGCGCCGCGCGCCCCCGGGCTCGCCGAAAAGGAACTACTACGTCTGGAGCGACTCCCCCGACCGCTACGCCGGCACGCGCATCATCTTTCGCGACACCGAGACGTCCAACTGGACCTGGGATCCGGTAGCCAAGGCCTACTACTGGCATCGCTTCTTCAGTCACCAGCCCGATCTCAATTTCGACAACCCACACGTGGTGCGCGCAGTCATCCGCATCATGGAATTCTGGCTCGGCTACGGTGTCGACGGCTTCCGGCTCGACGCAATTCCCTACCTCGTCGAGCGCGAGGGCACGAGCAACGAGAACCTGCGCGAGACACACGCCGTCATCAAAGCAATCCGGCGAGTCATCGACCAGAAATACGCCGACCGCATGCTGTTGGCCGAAGCCAATCAATGGCCCGAGGACGTCAGGGACTATTTCGGCGATGGCGACGAGTGCCACATGGCGTATCACTTCCCGCTGATGCCGCGCATGTACATGGCCATCGCGCAGGAGGACCGCCACCCGATCGTCGAGATCATGGAGCAGACTCCCGACATTCCGGACAACACCCAATGGGCGATCTTCCTGCGCAACCACGACGAGTTGACTCTGGAGATGGTCACGAGCCGCGAGCGTGATTACATGTACCAGGCCTACGCCGCCGATCCGCGCGCACGGTTGAATCTCGGCATCCGCCGGCGCCTCGCGCCGCTGCTGGACAATGACGGCGAGCGCATCAAGCTGATGAACAGCCTGTTGTTGTCCATGCCCGGGGCGCCGATCATCTATTACGGCGACGAGATCGGGATGGGCGACAATTTCTTCCTCGGCGACCGCAACGGCGTGCGCACACCCATGCAGTGGAGCCCGGACCGGAACGCCGGTTTCTCGCGCGCCGATCCCCAACAGCTGTTTCTGCCACCCATCATGGATCCGATCTACGGCTATGAGGCCGTAAATGTCGAGGCGCAGACCAGGGATCGCTCCTCGCTCCTGAACTGGATGAAACGCATGCTGTTGGTCCGCAAGAGCTCGCAGGCGTTCGGCCGCGGCACGTTGCGCTTCATTCGACCGGGCAACCGCAGAGTGCTCGTCTACCTGCGCCAATACCTCGAAGACACGATCCTGTGCGTGGTAAACCTGTCACGCTCGGCGCAACCCGTCGAGATCGATCTCACGGAGTTCAAGGGTGCGGTGCCGATCGAGCTGCTGGGCAGCACGGCATTTCCTCCCATTGGCGAGCTGCCCTACTTTCTGACTCTACCCGCCTACGGCTTCTATTGGTTTCGCCTCAGCCGCGAGGCCCAGGCGCCGCCGTGGCACGATGAGCGCATGGCACCGGAGGATCTGCCGGTGCTGGTGCTGGTGGAGGGTTGGAACAGCTTCTTCCCCGAGCGGGTGGCCTCGTGGCGCGTGAGCCTCGCCATGCGCCTGCGGGCACAGCTCGAAAGCCGCGTCATTCCGCATTACGTCGCCACGCAACGTTGGTATGCCGAGAAGGGCGCGCCGATCCAGAGCGCTCACCTGGCCGACTACGCCTTTCGTGAGAGCACGCTCGATCGCTGGCTGGCGACGCTCTTCACGATCGAGACGACCAAAGGCAGCAGCCATTATTTCATACCGCTCGCCATTGCCGTCGAGGACGGCGAGGAGGCTCGTTGGAAGAAGCTACAGCCAGCCGCTATCGCGCGTATACGCCAACAAGCTACTGTTGGTGTCCTCGCCGACGCGTGCGTCGATGACAACTTCTGCCGCGTCGTGGTCGATGCAATAGGCCAGTCGACCGAGCTACCGACCCATACGGGCCAGATACGCGCGTTCGCGACGACTTTGTACTCCGAGCTGCGGGGCGATCCGCAGACGGTGCTGACCGTCACCCCCGGGCCAGCCCAGAGCAGCAACACCACCGTGCGGGTGGGCGAACAGTTCTTCCTCAAGATCTATCGCAAATTGCAGCCGGGCGTGAATCCCGAGCTCGAGATTGGCCGCTACCTGACGGAAGTGGCGCGCTTTCCCAACATCGTGCCGGTGGCTGGAGCGGCGGAGTACCACAACCAGGACGGCACCGTCATGACCCTCGTTCTGCTGCAGGCGTTTGTCATGAACCAGGGTGACGGCTGGGATTACACGGTCAACTACCTCGTGCGTTTTCTCGAGGACCGCCGCACGGGAGCCCCCCTTCCCGAGGATGCGCACGGACTCTACATGGCCTTGATGAGAACGCTCGCGATCCGGACAGCCGAGCTGCATGTGGCGCTGTCGCGACCAACTTCGGACCCCGCATTCGCGCCTGAGCCGATTACAGCAGATGACATCGCCGAGTGGCGTAAACGCGCGGTCAAGGAAGCGGAAACCACACTCGCCATGCTCAATGAGCAATCTGCAAAGCTGCCCGCCGAGATCGCGGCGGACGCGGAATCTTTGCTCAAGCGCAGAGCGCTGCTATACGCGCGCATAGGGACTGAGGCAAAGAAAGTTCCGACCGCCATCAAGGCCCGACGTCACGGTGACTATCATCTCGGGCAAGTGCTCGTACGGCGCAATGACTTCATCATCGTGGACTTCGAAGGCGAACCGGGGCGCACCCTCGAAGAGAGGCGCGCCAAACACTGTCCCTTGACGGATGTAGCTGGCATGTTGCGCTCATTCGCGTATGCACGCCGCGCGGCGCTCCAGAGGATGGCGCAGACGTCTGCCGAGCAGGCGGCAACACTGCAGCCTCTGTTGGAAAAATGGGAGCAGGAAGCGCGGCAGACCTTCATCACGGCCTACGATGAAGTCGCCAGCGCGGGCGGCCTGTATGCCTCATTGAAAGAGATGAGGCCGCTGTTGCAACTCTTCGAGATCGAAAAGGCGCTCTACGAGGTGCGCTACGAGCTCGGCAACCGGCCGGACTGGGCGAGCATTCCGCTGCGTAGCCTGATCGGCTTCGCCGAGTGAGCTCGCTGAGCCCGTACATGGACACGCAGACGACAGCGACATTGCCCATCACCGCTGTGTGGCCCGGCCAGCCCTATCCGCGCGGCGCGACCTGGGATGGTGAAGGCGTCAACTTCTCGTTGTTCTCGGGCCGTGCCGAAAAGGTGGAGCTGTGCATCTTCGATTCGGGCGGTAAGCACGAGCTGCAACGGATCGAGCTGCGCGAGCGCACCGACGAAATCTGGCATTGCTACCTTCCCGAAGCGCGCCCGGGGCTGTTGTATGGCTATCGGGTGCACGGCCCCTACGCTCCGGAAAAAGGCGATCGATTCAATCCGCACAAGCTATTGATCGAACCCTACGCCAAACATCTGCAGGGGCCGCTCATCTGGAGCGACTCGCATTTCGGCTACCGGGTGGGACATCCGAAAGCTGACCTCTCCCTCGACAGACGTGACAGCGCCCCCGGCACCCCCAAGTGTCGGGTAATAGATCCCGCGTTCACCTGGGGCGACGATCGCCCACCGCGCGTGCCCTGGCACGACACAGTGATCTATGAGGCCCATGTCCGTGGACTCACCATTCGCCATCCCGAAGTGCCGCGGCAGCTGCGTGGGACCTACGCGGGTCTCGCGACGGCGCCGGTCATCGAGCACCTGAAGCGGCTCGGCATCACGACGCTCGAGCTGATGCCAGTACACGCGTTCGTCGATGACCGCACGCTCGTCGAGAAGGGACTGCGCAACTACTGGGGTTACAACACCATCGGCTTCTTCGCCCCGGACGTGCGTTATTCCTCGATAGGGCGCATCAGCGAATTCAAGACGATGGTGAAGACGCTGCATTCCGCAGGGATCGAGGTGATCCTCGACGTCGTGTACAACCACACGGCGGAGGGTAACCAGATGGGGCCGACGCTATCGTTTCGCGGCATCGACAATGCCTCGTACTACAGGCTCCTGCCAGACGACCCTCGTTACTACATGGATTTCACGGGCACGGGCAACACCCTGAACCTCCAGCACCCGCGTGTCTTGCAGCTCATCATGGACAGCCTGCGCTACTGGGTGTTGGAAATGCACGTCGACGGGTTCCGCTTCGACTTGGCTTCGGCGCTGGCCCGGGAGCTGTTCGACGTGGATCGCCTCGGCTCTTTCTTCGATACCATCGGCCAGGACCCGGTCCTCTCGCAGGTGAAGCTCATCGCCGAGCCTTGGGATATTGGCAGCGGCGGCTACCAGGTCGGCAACTTCCCGCCAGGTTGGAATGAATGGAACGACAAGTACCGGGACACCATGCGCGCGTACTGGAAGGGAGATGGCGGCCTGATCGGCGACTTCGCACGGCGGTTCACGGGCTCTTCGGACCTTTATGAGGCGAGCGGTCGCAAGCCGCACGCCAGCATCAACTTCATCACAGCCCATGATGGCTTCACGCTCCAGGATCTCGTCAGCTACAACGACAAGCACAACGAGGCCAACGGCGAGGAAAACCGCGATGGCCACAATGACAATCGCTCCTGGAATCATGGTGTGGAGGGACCGACGGACGATCCTGCGATCAAGTCGCTACGCGCGCAACAGCGGCGCAACCTCATCGCCACGCTGCTGTTATCGCAAGGGGTGCCGATGGTGCTCGGTGGCGACGAGCTCAGCCATACCCAGCACGGCAACAACAACCCGTACTGTCAAGACAGCGAGATCTCCTGGCTCAACTGGGAGTTGGACGATGAGCAGCAGCGCTTTTTGGAATTCACCGCCCAGATGATCGCCTTCCGGCGGCGGCACCCGGTATTCAGCCGCCGGCGCTTCCTGCAAGCTGACTCGGTGACCGCCGAAGGTCTCAAGGAGATCATCTGGCTCACCCCGCACGGGCTGGAAATGACCGAGACCGAGTGGAACCAGCACTTTGCCCGTTGCCTGGGCGTATATCTTGCGGGAGCAGCCATCGAGCGCCACGACCGGCGCGGCCAACCCGTAAAGGACAACAACTTTCTGCTGCTCTTCAACGCTCATCACGAAATGATCCCGTTCAATCTGCCTGCATCCCTGAGCGAAAAAGCCTGGTGGACGGTGCTCGACACCGCAGCGGTCGAGCGGCCGTTCACACAGAATCGAGTCGAGCCCGGAAGCCAATACCTGCTGCAAGGCCGCTCCCTGGCCTTGCTGCGCGAGACGGCTTACAAATGACGCAACGCCGCCACAGCATGCCTTTTGGCGCTGAGCTGACCCCCGAGGGTGGTGTCCGCTTCCGGCTGTGGGCTCCGGCTGCGCACGAGGTACAGCTCGTGCTGTACGACTCGGCGACAACACCGTCTCATTTACCGCCTCGTATATTGGAGATGGGGGAAGCGCAGCCTGAAGGGTGGTTTGAGCTCGTCACGACCCAGGCACGCGCCGGCAGCCGTTATCGCTATCGCATCGATGGCAAGCTGGACGTGCCCGATCCCGCCTCGAGGCGCAACCCGGAGGATATCGACGGCCCGAGTGAAGTCGTAGATCCAACTGCGTTCGAATGGTCTGACCCGCAGTGGCGCGGGCGGCCGTGGACCGAGGCCGTCGTGTATGAGCTTCACGTGGGGACGTTCAGCCCGGAAGGGACCTTCGCGGGAGTAACCAGGAAACTCGACCACCTCGCTGCGTTGGGTGTTACCGCGATCGAGCTCATGCCCATCGCGGACTTTCCCGGTAAGCGGGGGTGGGGCTACGACGGCGTGCTGCAATTTGCGCCCGATTCGGCCTATGGCACGCCGGAAGATCTGAAAGCGTTGATCTGCGCGGCCCACCAGCGTGGGCTGGCAATCATGCTCGATGTGGTCTACAACCACTTCGGGCCGGAGGGCAACTACCTCCACACGTACGCGCCGCAATTCTTCACGGAACGGCACCATACTCCATGGGGGGCTGCAATCAACTTTGACTCGCCCGGGTCGCGCACGGTGCGGGATTTCTACATCCACAACACGCTGTACTGGCTCGAGGAATATAACTTCGACGGCCTGCGCTTCGACGCGGTGCACGCCATTCTCGATGATAGCAAGCCGCACATCCTGACCGAGATCGCGCAGCGCGTCCGCAGTGGCCCGGGCCGCGACCGCGACATCTATCTGGTACTGGAGAACGGCGCGAACCAGTCGCGTTTTCTGGGTCCCGCCGGCGCACCCGACAGCTCCGACGCGCAATGGAATGACGACGTGCACCACTGCCTCCACGTCATTCTGACCGGCGAGAAGGATGGCTACTACGAGGACTACGCCCAGAATCCGCAAGCCATGTTATGTCGGTGCCTTGCGGAAGGATTCGCCTATCAGGGCCAGGCATCGGCGCACGAAGGCCACCCTCGCGGCGAGCCGAGCGCGCATCTGCCGCCAACGGCATTCGTGAACTTCCTGCAGAACCATGACCAGATCGGCAACCGCGCGTTCGGGGAGAGAATCAGTGCTATCGTCCGCTCGCCGGAAGCTCTGCGCGCGGCCTACTCCATATTGCTGCTGGCGCCAGCGCCGCCCATGTTGTTCATGGGCGAGGAATGGCAAGCACCACAGCCCTTTGCCTACTTTTGCGATTTCGAGCCCGAGCTGGCCGGCAAAGTGCGTGAAGGGCGCAAACGCGAATTCGCCCGTTTCGAGAAATTCAGCGATCCCGGCACGCTGGGCTCGATTCCCGACCCCACGGCTCCGGCGACCTTCGCGGCGGCCCGACTGGACTGGGGTGTACTCCAACAGCGCAAGCACGCCGACATCCTCGACCAGTTCCAGCGCCTGATTGCGATCCGGCGTCAGGACATCGTGCCGCTCATTCCAAAGGTCGCCAGAGGCATCTGCACGAAGCTCGATCCAAGCGGCGCCTTCGCGGTCGATTGGTCGCTGAGCGATGGCTCCAGCCTGCATCTGTTGGCAAACCCGACCGACAGCGCGGTACCGGTGGTGGGTCGGGTTGCTGGCCGCCTGATCTTCGCGACGCACCCCAACATCCGTGCGGCGACGACCCGCAATGAGCTCGCGCCTTGGAGCGTGACCTGGCTGCTGGAGCGCGGCGTTGCAGAAAAATGAGCCAAACGCCGTCGAAGCTACCATTCCGCGCGCCACGTACCGTGTCCAACTCAACGCGCAGTTCACATTCAAGGACGCGACCGCGATCATCCCGTATCTCGCGGAGCTGGGCATCAGCCATGTCTACTGCTCGCCCTATTTCCGGGCACGGGCGGGCAGCACGCACGGCTACGACGTAGTCGATCACAACTCGTTCAACCCGGAGATCGGCGACCGGGACGATTTCGAGCGATTCGTGGCGGAGCTGCGCGCGCATGACATGGGTCATGTTCTCGACATCGTGCCAAACCACGTCGGCATCCTGGGTGGGGACAACGCTCGGTGGATGGACGTGTTGGAGAACGGCCGGGCCTCGATCTACGCGGACTTCTTTGACATCGACTGGACTCCCGCCAATCCGGCGTTGGCCGGCAAAGTCCTGGTACCCGTCCTGGGCGACTCCTACGGGGTCGTGCTCGAGAAGGGTGAGATCGAGCTGCGCTTCGAGCCCGAATGGGGCTCGTTCGCCATGTTCTATCACGAGCATCGCTTCCCCCTGGATCCAAGGACCTATCCACGGGTCCTCGATCGGGTGCTCGCGCACACTTCCAACGCGGAGCTGGACGCGCTGCGCCGGCGCTTCCGTGACCTGCCGGACCGCCAGCAGCCGACGCAAGAGCAGATCGAAGAGCGGCATCGCGAGAAGGAAGCCGGCAAGCAGGCACTCGCAAGCTTGTATGCCAGCGATAGCACGGTCGCCGCGGCGATCGATGCCGGAGTGCGCAGCCTTGCCGGCACCCCCAACGAGCCCTTCAGCTTCGACGCGCTCCACGAGCTCCTCGAGACGCAGGCATATCGCCTCGCTTATTGGCGAGTGGCTTCGGACGACATCAACTACCGCCGCTTCTTCGATGTCAATTCGCTCGCCGGCTTGCGAGTGGAAAATGAGGCGGTGTTTGAAGCGACCCACAAGTTGCTCCTGGAGCTGGTGGGCGCCGGAAAGATCGACGGACTGCGGGTCGATCATCCCGATGGCCTGTATGACCCTGCCGGGTATTTCCGGCGCTTGCAAAAGCGAGTGGGTGAGGTCACCGGCAACTCAGGCCCGCGGCCAATCTACCTCGTCGTGGAGAAGATCACCGCCTCGTTCGAGCATCTGCCCCCGGAATGGCCCGTGCACGGGGAGACGGGATATCACTTCGCCAATGTCGTCAATCGCATGCTGGTGGATCCTGCTACCCGCGGACGCCTGGATCGCGTCTACAGCGGTTTCATCGATGAGCACCTGGAATGGCAGAACGTCGCCTACGAGTGTCAACACCTGGTCCTGCGCCGGTCGCTCGCTTCCGAGCTGAATACCGTCACCAACCTGCTGACCCGCATCGCCCAGCTCGACCGCCGCTCGCGCGACTTCACCTTCAACAACCTCCGCCAGGCACTGGCCGAGGTGATCGCCTGTTTTCCTGTGTATCGGACCTACATCGCCCCGGAAATCGACCAGGCGATCTCGGAGAGCGACCGCCGCTACATCGAATGGGCCGTCGCCACAGCCAAGCGGCGCCGCTCGAGCACGGAAGCGCCCGTGCTGGATTTCGTATGCTCGGCATTGCTCCTGGAGCTCCCCGCGCCGACCGAGGGCGCCCGCAACCGGATACGCGCGTTCGTGATGAAATTCCAACAGATCACCGCCCCAACCACTGCCAAGGGGGTGGAAGACACCGCGCTCTACCGGTTTGATCGGCTCGTCTCGCTGAACGAGGTGGGTGGCGAGCCGGACGCTTACGGAACCGGTGCGCAGGCGTTTCATAACGACTCGCAATACCGGGCCAAAAACTGGCCAAATGAGCTCCTCGGCACTTCCACGCACGACACCAAGCGCTCCGAGGACGTTCGCGCGCGCATCAACGTGTTGTCGGAGATGACCATGGTCTGGCGTAAGACCATCGAGCGTTGGAGCCGCATCAACCGCTCGCGCAAGCGCGAAGTCGAGGGCAGCCGCGCACCCTCCCGCAACGACGAATTTTTCTACTACCAGACGCTGATCGGATGCTGGCCACTGGAAGACCTGGACTGCGATGCCAGCGCGACGTTCCGCGAGCGCATGGTGAGCTACGTGATCAAGGCAGCGCGCGAAGCGAAGCTGAGCACCAGCTGGGCCAACATCAACACCGAATACGAGGAAGGCCTGAGGCAGTTCGTCCAAGCGACGCTGGAGCCGCGGGAAGGCAACCTGTTTCTGAGTGATCTGGTGGCCACGCAGCGCCGCCTGGCGCGCTTCGGCCTGCTGAACAGCCTGTCGCAATTGGTCTGCAAGCTGACCGCGCCCGGCGTTCCCGATATCTATCAAGGAAATGAGATCTGGGACTTCTCGCTGGTCGACCCGGACAATCGCCGCCCGGTCGATTACGCCAAGCGGCGTGCGCTGCTGGCGCAGTTGCGTGAGCGTGGGGCGGATCTACGCGCGCTGTTGGACCCCATTCCCGATGACCGTTGCAAGCTGTATCTCACCTGGAAGATCCTGCAATTCCGCGGCCAACACGCGGACCTATTCAGACGCGGTGAGTATTTGCCCTTGCGCGTCAGCGGCGAGCACGCCACCAACGTCTGCGCCTTCGCTCGACGGTGTAACGCCGACCTGCTGGTCACGATCGCGCCCCGGTTATACCTGCGGCTGCTTGGAGACCGCGGGCCTGCGCCACTCGGGGAGGAAATCTGGGGAGACACCGCCATCGAGCTCCCACGCGAGGTGCTGGACGGCGCTGGCACGTTGCACAACCTGATCGATGGCTCGGAGGTCGCCCTGCTCGACCTGGAGCAGCGTCCGGGGCTCCGAGTGGCTGCCGCGCTCACCCATTTTCCGGTAGCGGTGCTCTACCTGACTACCGATAGCCGCGCGCCTGCAAAGTGAAGAGGTGCGCGTAACGGCCATTCAGGCGCATGAGCTCCTCGTGGCTGCCGCATTCGACGATGCGGCCGCGGTCGAGAACCGCGATCTGGTCGGCCATGCGCACTGTGGAGAACCGGTGGGAGATGAGGATCGTGATCCGATCCTGCGCCAGCTGCCGGAAGTGCTCGAAAATATCCGCTTCCGCCTGGGCATCCATGGCCGCGGTCGGCTCATCCAACACGAGAATATCCGCACGCGTGCGCATGAAGGCACGCGACAGGGCGATCTTCTGCCACTGCCCGCCGGATAGCTCGCGGCCGTCCTTGAACCACTTGCCGAGTTGGGTCTGATAGGCCGCCGGCAAGGTCTCGATGAACTCACTCGCCATGCCCTTCCGGGCCGCCGTGCGCCAGCGTGTCTCGTCCTCGAAAAACCGCTCATCTCCAGCGCCCACGTTCTCGCCGACCAGCATCTGGTAGCGGGTGAAGTCCTGGAAGATCACCCCGATCCGCTCCCGCAACCCCTGCTCATCCCATTCGGCGAGATCGCGCCCATCGAGCAAAATATGTCCCGACGTGGGCTGATACAGGCGGGTCAAAAGCTTGATGAGCGTGGTCTTGCCCGAGCCGTTCTCGCCCACGAGCGCCATGCTGGAGCCCGGTGTCAGATGCAAGTTGATGTGCTCGAGTGCTGGCTGCTCCGCTCCCGGATAGGTAAAGCAGACGTCCTCGAAACGAATGCCATCCTGGGGACGCGGACCCTTCAACGCCGAGCCACCCGGTTCCGGCACCGGGGTCTCGAGGTATTCGTACAGCGTCGACAAATATAAATTGTCCTCGTACATGCCCCCGACAGCGGAGAGGATCGCCGATACCGCGGCCTGTCCTTGACGGAACAGGGCCACGTACATGGTCATCTGTCCCAGTGTTATAACCCGGCGAACGGTGCTGACTGCGATCCAGGCGTAGGCAGCATAGAGAGAGACCGTCCCGATCAGCCCCAGCCCGAAACCCCACAGGTCGCGCCGGATGGTGAGCGCACGGTCCTCCTTGTACAGGCGCCGGAAGATATCCCGGTAGCGCTCGAGCAACCTCGGCCCGAGCCCGTACAGCTTCACTTCCTTGGCATGATCCTCCCGGGCCAACACGGTCTCCAGGTAGATCTGCATGCGCGTTTCGGGTGAACGCCAGCGGAACAAGCGAAAGGCATCGCCGGAGAACTTCGTCTCGGCGACAAATGCAGGCAGTCCCGCCAGCAGCAGTACCACCACTGCCCACGGCGAGAAGTGGCTCAAGAGCGCGCCATAGCTGACGAGCGAAATGCCGTTCTGGACCAGGCCGAAAGTGCGCGTCACGAGGCTCAGAGGGCGGGTGGAAGCCTCGCGGCGCGCCCGGGTGAGCTTGTCGTAGAACTCCGAATCCTCGAAGTGCTGCAGATCCAACGTGAGCGCCTTTTCCAGGATCATCACGTTCACCCGCTGGCCGAGCTGCGCACGCAGCAATGACTGACAGAGCGACAGGCCGCGCTGGGCAGCGGCAATCGTCGCGATGAGCGCGCCTTCCAATACGACCAGACCGACGACCCGCGCGGGTGCGACGGCACCCGGCGCCTGCAGTGCCTTGGCCACCGCATCGACGATCAGCGAGCCAACATAAGCAACCGAAGCGGGCAGCACGCCGGCTATGAGTGTCAGTATGGCCAACGCCACAGTCAGCGCGCGATTGGTGCTCCAGACCAGCTCGAGCGCCCGGCGGCTGTAGCGGAACACGCCGAAGAAGCCCTGCACCGTCAACCGTTGCCGTCGGGAGCAGGGGCCGCGCGCGAGCGCGGCGAGGTAGGCAATACCTTGGGCGTCATTGCCGGGGCGGCAAGGTGGACGTGGCGGGCGCGATCGGCTGTTTGATACCGCTCGGTGCGAGGCCCGTGATCAATCGCGAGCCACGGCGGAAGAACACGTAGCTATAGATCCACGACGACAACACCGCGAGCCGATTGCGAAAGCCGATGAGCACGGTGATGTGCAAAGCCAACCAGGCAAGCCAGGCCAGCCAGCCTCCAAAGCGCAATGGGCCGATTTCCACCACGGCGCGTGACTTGCCGACGGTGGCCATGGAGCCGAAATCCCGGTAGTGAAATCCTGTCGCGCGCAGCTGCTGTGCGCGCGAGCCGTGCCCGAGCTCCGCCTCGATCACCCGCGCGACATATCTGCCCATCTGCAAGGCGCCTTGGGAAACTCCCGGCACCGGTTTGCCGGTGGCTGAATCGACCAGGTAAGCCGCATCGCCAATCACAAACGCGTGCGGATGTCCGGGGATCGAGCAGTCAGGCAGGACCTTCGCGCGCTTACCTGGCCCCAACTCGCTACCAAGCTGCTCGACGAGTGCAGATGCTCTGACCCCAGCGGCCCAAATCACGTTATAGCTGCGGATACGCTGACCATCCACCGCAACTCCGTCAGCGAATATCTCCGTGACGGGCTTGCCTAGAAGAATCTCCACGCCAAGTCCGCTCAGCTGCTGGTACGCGCGCTCGGAGGAGTCGGGGTGCATGGCCGGCAGCAGGCGCGGGCCCGCCTCGATCAAAATGACGTGCGCCCGCCGAGTATCGGCCACTCGAAAATCGCGCGGGATCACGTCCACGGCCAACTCCTTGATAGCGCCGGCCAGCTCCACCCCGGTGGGTCCGCCGCCGACGATTACAAACGCGAGATGCGCAGCTCGCTCTGCCGGGTCCGATTCGACCTCGGCTGTCTCGAAGGAGCGCAGCAGGCGTGAGCGGATCAGAGTGGCGTCCTCGACCTCCTTCATTCCGGGGGCGACGCTGTGCCACTCGGGATGGCCGAAATAGTTGTCCACCGCGCCGGGGGCGAGAATCAGGTAGTCGTAAGGCACCCGGCTATCACCAGCGTGGACGTACTGCGCCGCTAGATTCACCTCATCGACCTCGCCGAGCATGACGGACGCGTTGGCTTGGTAGCGAAGAATCGTCCGGATCGGCTGCGCGATATCGGCGGGCGCCAGCGCTGCCGAAGCGACCTGATAGAGCAGAGGCTGGAAAAGGTGGTAATTGTTATGATCGATAACGAGGACATCGGCGGGTGCCCGCCGCAACTCACGGGCCGCGAACAGCCCGCCAAAACCGCAGCCCACGATCACAATCCGCGGGCGCCCCTGACCCTGCATTCCGCTCTCCCGGTCCTGTCTACCCATCGATGGGGGCGATTCTGGCTGAATTCCAGGACGTTGTATCTCCTACGACACAGTTTCCCGGGCGAGGGGCCCCGCAAGAAGTCCTTGCGCGGGGGTGCTGCTTCGGCGTCAGCCGCGAGGTAGACTCCCCGCACGCTGCAGGGACCAACCTCGGCGAATGTTTTTCAGGCAGGGATAATCCAACCAGCGGGGCAGCGGAGCGCCCGGGCAGCAGCGTCTGTCGCGCGCCTGCCGGCTCAGCTCACGCGTACGGTGGGCCTAACAACCAACTTCATACAACGGGGGCATGACATGAGCGAGGCGCACGCGGGCGCGTGCCGGCCAGGAATCTTCTTAGGACTGCACAAAGTAAAACGCCCGCCACAGACCATCGGCTGCGGCGGGCGTCTCACCACGGTCACCTTACCGATCCTGACAAGGAGCCGACCATGGCTATCGTGAGATCGTGTCCTTACTATGACGGCCGCGACCCTCGATTCCGTTATGTTTTTGTGGGGTACCTCGCGTTGCAGCGTGCTTTTTCCGTTGCAGTCGCGACGCGTTAGGTGCGTAATAGAAGGCGCTTTGGACAGGGAAGAACAGGGGGATTTGCCGGACGTGGCCAAAGACGAAGAACGATATCTGGTGCAGGCGCTGGAGTTCGAAAGCGTGCTGCGAGCCTGTCTTTATCGCTATGCGCGAGATACTTCGGACGTCGAAGAGCTGTTGCAGGACACGTACGCGCGGCTGTTGACGGCAGGCGCCTCCAACGAACCCGAGGTACGCTCGGTGCGCGCTTTCGCTCTCACTGTGGCCCGGAACGTGGCGTTCGATTGGCTACGGCACAAGCAAGTCGTGCCGATTGAGCTGGTAGCGGACATGGAAGCCATGGATATTCTCGATGAGCGGGACCAGATCGATGCGATAGTCAACAGTCACCAGGAGCTGATGCTGCTGGTGAAGGCGATCCAGCAGCTCCCCGAGCGCTGCCGCCAGGTCTTCACGCTCCGCAAGGTTTATGGGTATTCGCAAAAGGAAATCGCAGCACGGATGAACATCAGCGAGAACACAGTCGAGCAACAGTTGATCAAGGCGGCGCGCCATTGCGCCCGCGTCCTGTTCGACCAGCCCATCGCCGAGCGCCAGGCGACCTTCTTCGAGCGCTTCCGCCGGCGGAGACAAGCCAATGACATCAGGGAATGACATCGCCGAAACGGCGGCAGCATGGCTGATACGCCTGGAGGGACAAAGCACTCCGCAGCTGTGGGACGAGTTTCAGGCATGGATCGAGACCGATCGGCGCCACGAAGCGGCCTTCATCCGTTTGCGCACCGCATGGACCCGTTGCGACCGATTCAAAGCCCTCCGACCACCCGATGGCCGGGTGGATCGTGACCTGTTGAATCAACTCGGGGGCAACCCGTCCGCCGATTCACCGGACCTTGCGCCCGACGCCTCCTTCGCCAGCCTGGATGCCCCGGTGAACCTCGACCGCCGGCGCTGGCTGGTCGCTGCCGGTGCGGTCGCAGCGCTCGGTGCGGGTCCTGGCCTGCTGGCCTGGCTCACCACCCGGCGCTATCGCTGGACCTACTATGAGACCGGGGTGGGCGACAGCCGCAAGGCCATGCTTCCCGATCAGAGCTCCGTCGTCCTGAACACCGACAGCCGGATCCGTGTACGACTCGCCTCCGCGCGTCGCGACACTGAGCTGCTCAGAGGCGAGGCACTCTTTACGGTGTCGCGAGACAAGCTTCGGCCGTTTTATGTCAAAGCGGCCGGCAGCGTCGTGTGCGCCATAGGAACGGCGTTCTCCGTCCGCATTCGCGATGACAATGGCGTCGAGGTCATGGTCTCGAATGGGCGGGTGGCCATCGGAACGGCCGATCACCACACGAGCCTTCCAGTGCTGGAGGCTTCCGCTCCCTACGCATCCGCCGGCGACTGCGTGGTATTTGGCTCAGGCTCGTGGGTCGTCAAGCACGAGTCCTCAGGCTACATCGCGCGCAAGCTCGCCTGGACCAATGGCCGTATTTCTTTCGACGGTGAGACCCTCGCCGAAGCCGTACATGAGTTCAACCGCTACAATCGTCGGCGCCTTGCCATAGCCGATCCCGCGATCGCGCAAATCCGCATCGGGGGACTCTTCGAGGCCACCGACCCGGAAAGCTTCGCGGCCACCCTCGAAAAGCATTTCGGCGTACGACGTATGCCCCCTGTCCAAGGGGATGGCGATTTGATTAGGCTCGCAAGCAGCGGCAGCAGCCAGAGGACGGCGCCGCAAACCTGACCTACCCGGGATCGAGGCAGGCGGGGTGGGGGGGGTTTGGAAAGGTCAGGTGCGAATGGAGTGTCGTACATATCGCCGGGCGCGGACCTCGATCTGTCTCCTGGCCATAGCACTCGTGCGAATAGCCTCGGCAGCCGAGCCGAGACTTCCGCCGTTGGAAATTCATCTCCCCGCGGGCGATGCGACCCGCACCTTGACCGATTTGAGCCGGCTGGCCCATTTGCAGCTGCTGTTCGACTACAACGTCGTC
>Ga0105237_10003788_pt1 | contig 17783 bp, 10 predicted proteins | sample KBSC24metaG_FD_81520 | JGI IMG/M metagenome (GOLD analysis project Ga0105237, IMG submission 81520) | Corn rhizosphere microbial communities from Kellogg Biological Station, Michigan, USA - KBS C2-4 metaG | ecosystem: Host-associated > Plants > Roots > Rhizosphere > Soil | place: Michigan, USA... | reverse complement strand
CACGGCCCGATCGCATAGCGCAGCCGCACCGTCAGCGTGGGCGGAACGTTCGCCGGGCACAAAGTTCGGGTCGCCCAACCTTGCCCGCCTGTGTCAGTGTCGGGGGCCCAGAAGGCCGAACCCGACAAGCCATTCGCGCCCAGCGGGATTGGCTTTCCGGCGTCATCGAGCAACGTCACTTCATTGAATCCCTGCTTGTCGAAGAGCGGATGCGAGAACCACAGGTAGAGAAATGACGGAGTGCGTGGGTCTGCCGACGCCGTGTGATCGCCGCAGCGCGTTGGCGGGATGGCTCTCAGCAGGTGGAATTCCGATATGTCGATGACCGGTGTGCCATCGGGGTGGAAGGCGCCCCGTGGTTCATATGGTTTGTGAGGATCCCAGTGGTCCTGCCACGCGAGGAAACGTAACCGGGGTTTTTCGGCGAGTAATTCGGGGGTGGCGGGCGGAAATTGACTGGGCTGCGATGCATTCGTGGCCGGTGAACCAGAGCTGGTTTGCGGCGCCGCCGTGTTTCGAATGTGGCTGCCGTCGGTCAAGGTATCCGGCGCATCGAGGACCACACGGTCCCCGGGTGTCAGGCCCTGTTCGATTTCGACTTCGCTTCCTTCAATGACCCCGATTCTTACCGGCCGAAGGTTTGCTGTGTCGTCTGGTTTCACGACGAAAACGGATGGCCCCGGCGATTTGCGTTGAATGGCGCCCAATGGGACCAGCGTGACGTCGTGTTTGATACCCAGGAGCAGGCGAATATTGAGAAAGGTATTGGGGAGAAGGACTGTGTCTTTCGCTGCGGTTATGACTGCTTTGCATTCCAAAGTACCCGTGTCGGCGTCGATTTGATCCGCCACGCTCCGTAGTGAACCGATCCCCAGCTTCGTTGTGCCATCGCGATCCATGGCTTCGACAGCGAGCCGTTCCTTTGCCTTCAACCTGGGCACGATGGATTGAACGTCCGCAGATGGAATCCGGAAGACGATGGGGATCTCCTGCGACACGGCGTTCTCGGGGGCAGTTGCAGATTTGTCATCCCGGCTCGCAACGGAACCGAGATAGTTCCGGTAGTCGCGAATGGAACCGGTGCGCGCCGAAACGAGTGTCACCATGGGAGCCGGAGCGGACTTGCCGGCCTTCTTGAGCAACTTGTAACGGATCTTCACCCCCGGTGGATTGCTGGTGACGCCCAGCACTTGCAGCAGGCCCAATTCTTCAAATCGAGTTTGAAAGGCAAATGTGGATTTGCCTCGCAGATTTCCGCGGCTGGTTTCGAATTGTTCCTGCGCGCGAAATCCGGAGGCAATGCCGCTCTTCAACGCTTTGTGATTCGCCAACTGAGAGGGCGTGAGGCGGTCGAAGTCCTCCTCATTGAGTGCGGTCTGAATCATTTCCGACATGACGACGGTCGGCTTGCCGTTCACCTGGCGCGAGAACAGATCGACCTGATGATCGGTGTTCCATTTCCAAAGCTTGTCGTTCGAGTCGGGATTCGCCGGATCGAATTTGGCGGGAGCTTCCACGAATCCGCGGTCGAAGTTGAAGAACGATTGATTGGTGGCGCCCACGACGATGGCTTGCTCGTTCACCGGGCCGAAAGAAAGCGATGGGTCGAAAGGTTCCGTGTGCGTGAGCGGGGTGCTGATGATCGCGAAGTGTCCCGCGATGAAAAATAGCATCCAGATGGAAAGATTGATGCCGCCGATGACAAGCGCCTGATTCCGTTGCCAGCACTTTTTCGACGCGAGTGCGAGACTGATGGCGAGAATAGCCGCGACCAGCGTCAGCCAGAGCATGACTTGTTTTCCCTCCGGCGAGAGCCACGGGGCCAGCCATGGAGCCCACCAGTAGAAGATCGTCGGAATGACCCCGCTCAAACAGCCACAGAAAAATGCGGCATGGGCCATGATCGAAGGTCCCTCCTGCGCCCGGGTCGACGGCGTGCCTGACACGCCGTTCGTTTGCGGATTTACCCGGCGCCACACGCGGGCAGCAATCGACCAGTCGACAAAAGCCGAGGTCAGGACCGTCAAGACCATCCAGATCACCCCCAACAGGTCGTTGAATGCGCGCTCGTCCGACGCTTCACCGACTCTGCGGGATAGCACGACCATGACGGCGCACCAGACACCTCCAATCAAGGGACCATCCAACACGATTAGGGGGAGCGCGAGCCCGGCGAACATGGCTACTCCAAGACCGCAAAGTTTTCCTCCAGACCGTTGGATCTGAGAGACGGCGATCCAGCCCGGCACAGTAGCGAGGCTGAACAGCACCAGGAGCGGCAGCAGGAGGCTACTGCCGGCGATGAACTCCCACGGTGGCTTTGAATGTGATAGCGCGCTGACCCACACGAAACCTGTCACCGCGAGTCCCAGTCCTGCGCAGCTGGCGGCCACGATGGCCATGAGTGAGAAACGTGGTGTGATGGGTGATCTCGTGTCCGCGGGTGAGTTTGGGCCCGGCACAGGATTGGCGCCGCCCGGGGTGGCGATCACCGTTTGCACCTGCGTCCGAAACTCTCCGGCCGTTTGGTACCGCAGCTCAGGCTTCGCCTCCAGGGCGCGCAGGACGATCTCGTCCAGTCGCACGTCGATTTGGACGCCGCGAGCGCGTGAGGAAGGCGGCTGCAGCCGGTCCGCGGGGAGTTCCCCGGTGAGCAACTCATAGAGCACCACGCCCAGCGAGTAGATGTCCACGCGATGATCGGCGCGCTCATGGGCCTTCTGTTCCGGCGCCATGTACTGTGGAGTTCCGGCGGGCTGCGATTCCGCCAGGCCGACCTCTGGAGTCTCCGCGTGGAGCATGCGGGCGATGCCGAAGTCCGCGATCTTCACCCGGCCGTCTTTGTCGAGGAGCAGGTTCTCGGGCTTGATATCGCGATGCACGATGCCGTGCTCGTGCGCGAATTGCAGGGCCTCGCAGACGGGCGGCACGATGGCCAGCGCCTGTTCGGGTGTGAAACGGCCCGCCTTCATGGCCTGCCGCAGGTTCACGCCATCCACGAATTCCATGAGCAGGTAGTAGAACCCGCCCGCCTGGCCGAAATCGTAAACGGTGACGATGTGCGGATGGTTCAGCGCGGCGAGTGCGTGGGCTTCATTTTGGAATCGCTCCGCAAAGCGCGCATCCTCCACCCGCTCCGGCGCCAGCAGTTTCAACGCGGCCAGCCGGTTGAGAGACTTTTGCCGCACTTTGTAGACGACTCCCATCCCGCCGCGTCCGAGCACTTCCAGGACTTCGAGCTGCGGGAAATGAGGCGCCAGTTCTTCCGGAGCTGGCGTGGCAAAGACCGGCGCGTCGCCGACCACCGTGGCGCCAGTCGCGGTGCCGAAGCCGGCGCGGAGCAGGCAATCGGGACACAGCGCCATCAAGGCGTGGGGGGACACGGGTTTACCGCAGTTGGGACAGGTGGCAGGTTCGGTGTTCATGGGTCTCTTCACCGATACTCAGACGGAACCGCGGACCGTTGTTACCGGGGAGGACGACTTTTCTTACGCAACCGGCCTCAGGAAGAAAAGACCCGCCGCAAGTATTCAAGTTCGCCGGTCACCTCCGATTCCGCGGCTACCGTGTGGGCGATCTCATCTCGGAGCATCTGGCGATAGCGCTTGCGCAGCCGGTGGACTGCCACGCGCAGCGTTTCTTCGCTCATGCCGAGACGAGCGGCGATCTCGGGATAGGGCGCTTCGCGGCCTTCCATGGCGATGGTGAATCGCAGCTCGAGAAACAGCGCGCCGCGCCCGGTGGATTCGTATTCGCGGTGCAGTCGCTGCACCACCGTTTCGAGCAGCGTCATGGCCCACTGCCGTTCATAGATGCTCTCGGGGCTGCGCTCATCCACCGGTTCGTGCAGATACCGAAGCTCCGCCGCTTCGGCATCAAGCGAGATCGTGCGATTTTTGTCCCGCTTCTGCGCGGTCGCCCGCTCGTGCTCGGCCGCGAGGTAGTGATTCATGGATCCGAGCAGGAAAGCGCGAAATTTGCCTTTCTCCCGCGTGACTGCGGACAAAGATTTCAATTCCAGCAAGCGTTCGAAAAAGCCCTGCGTGATATCCTCCGCGTCGTGCGGTCCGTGGCCCCGCCGGCGGGCATACGCATAGAGCGGGAACCAATAGGTTTGGCACAATTCCGCGAGAGCGCGGCGTGCGCGCGTCGTCTCCGAACGGCCGGCGGTCAGCACGGCCGTCCAGCGGGTGGTTGCGAAAATGTCGGGTGGGTTCTCAGCCATGCTCGGGTGATCGGAACGTATCGCCGCTGATGGCAGGGCTCAATGCCAGGCAATCCGTGCGCGCTCGACAAAATCCGTGCGCTCGAAATCCAGCCACGCGCCGCCCCCATGATATTCAACGCCCACCTGGCCATGGGCGAGTTTCATGACGCGAGTCTCCGCCCCTGCCGGGGCGCGGAGTTTGCCCACGACCTTGCCATCGACGACCGCGGGGAAATCCACCGCTGCCTTGAGTCGCACAGTCTTTGGCCAGCGAGCCGGGTCGGCGCAAACCTTGTCGAGATCGAAGGGGGTGGCGACTGCGACGGGAGTGCTGGGCGCTGGATTTGGCGTCGCCGCAGCCATGAGAGCTGCGGGAGGAACTGCGGTTGCCGTTCGGTTCGTCACTGATTGTGGAGGCGGCGCAATCTCCTCGGTGTCTGCCCCCGGGGTCGAAGCGGCGTTCACCATTTGCACTTCGAAAGGCGGCGCATACTTGCCCACGGTTTGTTTCACCCATGGGCAAGTGCGGTCGATGAAGTCGCGGATCGCCGGCCTCTTGAGATAGAGGGCTACGACGAGCAGGGCCACGGAGAGCGGAAACGCCACAATCCACAGCCGATTGGATGTCTGGTTCATAGATCGCAGTTTGGGTTGCTCGAAGTCGTCGATGCGGCTCCAGCTATTCTTTACTGAAGGAATGACGGCGAAACGTTACGGGGAATCCGCGACTTTCTTTCCATGCAGAAGCGGCGTCCCGCCGCTTTCCCCGCCTCACAAGCGCCGGTCCGCCGCCCCCCAAGCCGGTCAGCGGCGGGCCAGCGCTTCTACTTTGTTCACGAGGGGCCGATCCGCCGTGGCGGGCGGAGGGGAATCCGAGTTGTTCAGTGGGAATTGATCGCTTACACCAGTCCCTCAGTCCGGCGATCCGGACTGTCGGCAACGGTCGATTTCAATCCGAACCATGAATACGTTTCCCGCTCTCAACGCCCTCATTGCGAGCACCGCCTTGATGGTGTTCGCGCTCAACCCGGTTCAGGCCGGATCTGCCGAACCCGCGGTCGCCGGCCAGGTCCATACACCCGAAAAGGGCAGCGCGGAACGCAAAGACATTCTGGATGCCCTTCACAAGGTCTACACGACGGGCTCCGGCAGCGCGGCCAGGTTTGTCGTTCACCATTTTAAAGTTCAGAATGGCTGGGCCTGGATCAACGTGGTGCCGCTGGACAAAAACGAAACGCCGGAAGGAGACGAGTGGCCGTCGCTGCTCCACCAGGAAAATGGGCGGTGGGTGATCATTGATCTCATCGCGATTGCCAGTGCGATCGATGATCCCGTGGGACCCGCGGATCCCAGTGCGAAATTCATTCGCGCGGTGCAGAAGAAGTACCCAGGTGTGCCGATTGAGATCATCCCCAAGGGGTCGAGGTAGAGCTGGGAATCGGTGGCCGCTTTGGGGAGAGGCGATGCAAGCGTGGGTGCCTGACCCAATCTGCTCGCTGCGTTTGAACGCTTGATTTACTTCTTTGGCTTCGGCCACTCGATGATCTGTCCATCGGCCAGTAGCTGGGCGCGAACCTTCGGATAGTTTACTTCCTGCACGGTTGTATCATTCCCGGCCGCGAGAGCGGCAGCGGCGCCGGCGGCGTGGCCCAGCATCATGAAGACCGGTTCCATCCGCACGGATCCAAAGGCGGCGTGCGATGCGGAGACGCAGCAGGGGACAAGCAGGTTTGTGCATTCGGCGGCCCGTGGGCGCAGGGCGCGGTAGCTGACTGGGAAGGGTTTGCTCCCGGTGAAGAATCCCCGCTCGCGCCAGAGTTGCCCGGCCTCGTCCACATAAAGAGTGACGCCGTGGGAATCGAGCGGATAGGAGCCGATGCAGACGCCGTCCTCGGCCGTGCGCTCACCTTTCGCGTCGTGCTCGGTGACGACGTAGTCGCTGACCATCCGGCGCGCTTCGCGCACATAGATCTTCCAGGGCCAGTTCCCATTGTCGGTAAATTCGTCACGCGCGAGGCCCCATCGTTGCGCCTCCGTCCGAACCGATTCCGGGAGGCGTTCATCGTGGGCGAGAAACCAGAGCAGCCCCTGGGTGTAGGTCTTGTGCTCCTGCCACAGTTTCTCGCGTTCCGCGTAGCCGGCCTCGGCCCAGTCGTAGCTGCGTCCGGTGAGGTCGCTGCCAAATTCGCTCCCCGAGTTGGAGTCGGTCTTGCGATTGGGGACCAGTTCGAAGTTCACCCCGAGGTCCTGCCCCTTGCCCCGGAGCCCGATCGCCGCATTCTTCCTCGGCCCGGGGGCGACGTCCTTCATCGTCGCGATGTGGCGGGCGAGCAGTTCGTAGTCGAGCGGATTGTAATTGGCGGGTTTCTCAAACGGGACGCGGTTTTCGGGAATGTCGGTGAGGCAAACGCGGAAGTTGTACGCCTGGACGCGCCGATCGCCGTCGCCCTTGTTGCCAGGTGGTTTGGGTTCGATGCGCGGGAGCAGGCCGCTCTTCGGATCATCCGCGACAACATAAGGGCTGATCTTCGAAAACGGCGCGGGCGTGAAGGGGAAGATGCCGTTGAGCGTTTCCTCGTACTGGCTGTTCGGTTCACGGCCGACAATATACTTCACTCCGGCCTTCGCCATGAGGTCGCCTTCATAGGTGGCGTCGATGAAGACTTTGCCGGGAAATTCGCGTCCGCTCTCCATGGTGATGCTGGATATTCTCGCGCCGTCCTTGTGGACGCCTTGTTGAAGATCGAGCCGCTCATCGAGGACGACATTCACTCCCGCCTCGCGCACCATGTCATTGAAAGCCCGCTCGGCGGCGTGAGGCTCGAAGAGAAACTGCGCCTTGATCTCCTCCATGCGTGCGCCATCGACGCCCCAAATCTTCGGCAACCATGCCACGAATTCTTCGCGCGTGCCGTGCGTCCAGGCTTGTGGCTCCGTGTAGTGCCGGTAAACGCGCTGGTAGAACTCTCGGGCAAGTCCGCCAATCGTGTCGGTCGAGCCATTGTCAGTCATGCCCAGGCCGCTGCTGCTAAGACCGCCGAGGTGCTCGCCCGCCTCGATCAGCACGACTTTGCGGCCCATCCGCGCGGCCTCCACGGCGGCGGTCACGCCGGCTGATGTGCCTCCGTAAACGACGACCTCGGCCGGAGTTTCAGCCGCCTGGCAGATCGCCCCGAGAATGGCAAGGCAGGACACGGAAGCGAATCTTGTCAGCCTGGAATTCATTCGAATATTCATTTGGAGTTGGAGCAGGGTGGTCATTGTTCCAGGGGTATTTGCTCAATCGCATGGAGAGTGACTGGCCCGAGCAAACCCGACGGGAGCAACGCGTCATCCTTTTGCCAGTGCCGTGCAGTGGTAAAAGTAACCTGCTGTGATGGACTCGATTTTCCGTCGAGCAGCCATTGCGGCCAGGCCGCCAAATTTCTCGTCGAAGTCCACTCGCGATCCGGCTTCATTTGCTCATCGCCGATGAGCCGATTGGGCCAGAGGTTGGTCACCTTGATTTCAAGCTTGTTCGCTCCGGCGTGCCCAGCTCCGCTCAGGTTGGCGCGGAAGGGCGGCTTCCACAGGATTCCCAAATCCTTTCCGTTGAGAGTCACCTGCGCGATGTTCTTCACTTCTCCGAGATCGAGATAGATCGAGATGCTCTTGTCCACCCAGTCAGATGGCAGACTGATTTCTTTCGAATAGGTGGCCGTGCCGGAAAAATACTTCACCCCTGGATCGGCGGATTCAGTCCACGTCATCAATCGGTCAAACACTACTTGGGGAGGAGCTCCCAGGTTCGGTGGAAAATTCAACTGCCACGTGCCGGAGACTTCCTTCGGCGGAGCCACGCTGGCCACACGCGCGCGCAAGGTTTTTCCGGTGGCGGTGGTGAACTGATAGTCACCCGGAGCGCACGCGCGCAACTCGACCTGCTGCGGGGTCTTCATGGCCAGCTCGTAACCGGCCGGCGGTGCTTGTGCTTCGTACTCTCCAGGCAATTCCAGGAGCTGCCCCTCCGGCATGAATGCGATGTTCCAGCGTCCGTTGTAAATATATTCCACCCGCAGTTCCTTTGGTTTCGAGGGCAATGGCGATTGCCCGCCAAGCTCTTTGTCCACCATCATGGACAGAGCCCCGTCCTTGACGAGGTCGTTGAGCTTCGCCGTCAAGTCCACCACCTGGTCCGCGGCACCGGGAGAGGCACTCAATTCGCCGTAGAGCACTCGCACCATTTTGAAGACCTGTGGCAACTGGGGCATTTCCAGCACGCCATCCTCGGGCACCGCCTGACTCTTGAATGCGCCATCCACGGTGTATTGCGCCAGCATGTATTTGCGGGCGCCGGGCGCCGGATCCCGATCGGTAAATCGATTCGGAGTGAGGATCCTCTTGATGCCAGCCGCCTTGGAACCGGTGAGATCGGCGACGCGTGGCGACCCTTTCTTGTCGAAGTAGCCAAAACTTGCCTTGAGGATGTTCAGTGTTTGCCTCGGCAAGGCTGGGTCAGTCGTCACCTTGGCCGTGACAAGATGGTCATTCGTCGCGGGGGCGCGGAAGATCACGAATGCGGAACCCGCGGGACCAAGGCGCAGGGGGAATACCGTTCGGCCATTCACTTCCCGGAAAAGCGGGACCCTTTCCACCGTGCCGGTTTCCGGGTTCCAGATTTCCGGCGCCTTGCCGCTGATGCGGAATGTCGCTTCGACCTCGTCGGTGTAGTACTTCTGATTGGAGACAAAGTAGATGTCGGCGCCCGTCGCCGAACGATGTTTATAGGCGATCTGCGGGTGATTGCCGGTCGCTTCAAAGTCGGGAGGCAGTTGGAGTGCGGGCAGGGTTGCTGCGGACGTCTGCGGCGATACGCCGCGCCCGCTGGTGAGTTGGGGACGCCATAGTTGGCCGGCGAGTTGCCGGACTTCTTGATCGCAATCGGGAAAGCCCGCGTAACTCGGAGAGCGGACGGGTTTCGGTCCGATGATCGTGGCGCCGGCGTCAGCGAATTCTTTGATCTTGCGCAAGACCTGCGGCGTCATCGCGGTGTCCTTGGGGAGCATGAGCAGCCGATAGCTCATGCCGTCGGGCAAAATGAGGCGTCCATCGCGGCAGGTCATCCGGTGCAGAAGCGCATCGGCGGAGCACAGGTCAAAGTCATATCCCGGTGGCACATCGGGAAAGGAACTGCCTCCGTAGGTGGGCGGAGGCGCACCCTCACTGGCAAGGACGCAAACGTCAGCCACCGGGAGCCCTTGCTGCAACATCCATTGGCACCTCGCCAGATACCGGAACCAGGCGGCGCCTCCGCCTTCCCACCATGTGGCCGTACGACTGAACTGGCTTCCCACTTTTCCAAAGGTAAGACCGGGAACGAGGTTCGGCCAGCGCTGCAGCGTTGCCGCGTGCAGAATGAATCGGTTGACACCGGCGCAATACATCAAGTCGCCCAATCGTTTGAGCGCGTAAGGATCGGTGTCCCAGCGGTTGCCTCCGTTCTCACCGGCCGTGAACGCCTCGGCGGCGACGATCTTGCGTCCATAGGTATGGGCGGCGGATGCCGCCAGCAGGGTGCATCCCTGCGGGCTTCCATTGTGGACCCAGTGAACACCCTCGGGAATGTCTGCCATTCCGCCATATTGAAGATCGTCAAAAGGTCCGGTCCCGTAATTCTCCACGGCGAACTCGATGTTGTGTTGGTGCGCGAGTTCGCGCATGTGGCCGGCGTAGTTTTCGGCAAACAGATCGGCGATGCAGCGCCGGAAATCCCAGAGAAACCGCTCGGTGGCCTCGACGCTTTCCACCGTTTGGCCGGCGAATACCGGCAAAAATCGAGTCATGTCATACCCGCGCCGGCGCCCAAACTCCTCCCGGAATTTGGGCGTCCAGTTCTGGCTGCCGATTTCCCAACTGTCCACTTCCACTTTGGTGAATGACTTGCCGGTCAGCGCGCCAAATTTCTCGATCATTCTGCCCATCATGCCGTCCCAATGAGCATCCAAAGCCTCCTTGCTCAGCTTGTCGCACTCGAGACCCGTGCCGCCGATGAGTGAAGGATGGTTCTCGGTGCCGTTGGACTGGTGGCCAACGCGGATCACTGTCCAATTTCCCGGCGGAACCGCCCATGTCAGCCGGCCCGTCCGATCCATGGAGCCACTCAGATCAATGATGCTGCTCATCGCCACCGCGCCACCAACTTCGGCCTGCGCCGCGCCTGGCTTTTTCTCGGGTTTGGCCTGGATGGAATGCCGCTGGCTGAGCGTTTTTCCGGGAAGATCGTCAACGGTCAGCCGTCCGCTCAGGCCGGCTTCAGCGATCAAAATGGATTTCTTCGCGGCTTTCTCTTTCTCGACGCTGATGCGGAAGAAGCGCGCCGACACTTGCGGAAAGACGAAGATTTGCTGGTAAGGATTTTCCTGTCGATAAGGTTGCCCAGCCATTTGAATCGTTCGCACTCGAGTGAACGTCACTCCATCATCGGAGGCTTCCAACGACCCGGTGAAGCCCAGCTCGCCCCTGGCGGGTGTTAGGATCAGTTGGCGCGCGGTGAATGGTTTTGGAAAAACAATCTGGAGGTAGCGGGAGCCGCCGTCGTCCGGCACCGGCAGCGCGCAGGTGGTCAGCAAGTCGCCGCTCAGCGTGGGCTGCTTCGCTCCCTTGCCCTGATTGACGATTCCCGTTGCGGAGGCTGCTCCCATGGTCATGCTTTCCTCGTCTGGCGTGGGATAGGCCAGCACCGCAATGTCGCGATAGCTGTTGGTGTGCGGCGGCGGCAGATAAGACTCGGGAACGGGAAGCACGCCATCGAACGAAGTGGGCCCTTTAATCCGCACTTCGCGGGTCACGACCACCTGCATGCTGTTTTCCGGCAGCGTCCATGGACCGCCGCTGGAAGACCAGCCGCCGCAATTATGCGTGCCGAGTTGCAGTCCCAACCGGTCGGCCTCCTGCATCGCGAACTGGCACATGTCGAACCACTGGGGACTGAGAAATGCGACCGGCCCCTGGGGCAGGCCATAGTCGAGATGGAAAATATGTGCGCCACCGATGCCCGCACGTTGAAAGGCCTCGAGGTCCGCGGTGATCCCTTCCTTGGAAACATTCCCATTCATCCAAACCCAGCGCAGCCACGGGCGTGCTTCCGGCGGAGGATTGCGAAATCCCGCTTCAAGCGCACTTTGGCCACCCGCCGGGGAGGCGCCGGCCCCATCGGCGCCCAGGCCGAAAGCGAGCAGGAGGAGATTGGCGTAGAGGAGGGATTTGTTCATTTCACTTTTCCAAAGGCTTTCAGCGCCGCGGAGCCAAACGCAGGTCCGATTTTGCGGCCCTCCTCGTTGCGCCAGCCTGCGTTTTGCACCATGAAAATCAGGATGAGGTTCCGATCGGAATGGATGGAGACGCTCGTCCCATAGTGGCCGGGATGGCCGAACGTCGGTCCCGCGGTTTGAAAGCCGAAGCCATAGCCGTGCTCGACCGAGGCCGGCGTTTGCTTGACCGTCATCTGCTGTACGGCGGACGTGGAAAGGTAGCGCTTGCCGTCGAGTTCTCCGCCATTGAGGATCATCCGGGCGAAACGCGCGTAATCGGCTGCGGTGGAAAACAGGCCGCCCGCCGGCACAGGCTGGCGTCTGCGGTCGTTGAGCGGATAGGTGAGCTGATCGATGGGTGTTTCTTCGATGCCGGATTTGTCCGCATTGCCCTTGTAGGATTTGGCCAGCCGCGTCAACTGCTCCTCGTTGGGCCAAAACGTGCTGTCTTTCATGCCCAGCGGCTGGAAAAGGCGCTGATCGAGAAACTCCTCGTAGGGAATTCCGCCGACGACCTCGATGATGCGCGCGGCGGTGTTCAGGCTCGCGTTGGAGTACTGGTAGTTTGTGCCCGGATCGAAATCGAGGGTCATCTTCGCGTAGCTCCGCACACGTTCGGCGAGCGTTCCCACGTCGAGGAGTTCGTTTGCCTTCTTTTCCGACCCGAACTGCATCCCGCTCGTGAGGCTGAGCAAATGCCGGACGAGGATGGGGCCGGTTGGCTTTCTTGGTGCGGCCTTTTTTTCTTTTTTGTCCGCGACCATGACGTCCTTGAACTCGGGGAGATATTGGTCCACCGGATCGTCGAGATGCACTCTGCCCTCATCGATGAGCATCATCATCGCGGTGGCGGCGATCGGTTTGCTCATGGATGCGATCCAGAACAACGCGTCAGCGGACATTGGCTTTTTGGCCGCCGCGTCGGCGTAGCCGACGGCTTCAAGGTCGAGGACCTTTTCCCTGCTGGCGACGAGCACGACCGCGCCCGCGAGCACCTGATGGTCGACAAAGGATTGCAGCGCGGCCGCGATGGGCTTTTGCTCGATGGCGGTCTCGGTCTGCGCACGAGCGGTCACGATGAGCGGGAGCGCCAGGAAGTTGGCGCAAATGGAAAGCAGGAGTTTCAAGATCGTCGGCGCGCTATCGATTGAGCAGCGATTGACGGAAAGGGGAGGCGGGGAGCCCTTCGGAGTTGAACAGCGCCGCTTCCGGCGCATTTCCCCATGCGTAGCGGACGGACGCGGGCTCAGTGATGGCATCGCACTGCACGACCAGGGTTGCGCCGTCAACGCGCGCGATTGCGGGCTGGAACCGTCCGTCGGGGCCGGCGAGTTCGAATGCGGCTGCGGCGGTGGGCTTGAGCTGCAAGCCGTCGGCGGTGTGATCGAAGGAAAGCCGAACGGTTTTCCCATCTCTCGCGGCGGTTTTGAGGACGGGGCCGCACCATTCTCCGTCGAGGTGGTAGGTGTTGGCTTTTGCGATCCGCGCGAGGCGGGCGCCGACGTCCTGTTTGTTTCGCGGGTGGATGTTTTCCGGCGTGCCGACATCGAAGGTGACCGCCATGCCGGTGTTGGAAAGCGACAGCGTTTGTGATTGTGCTTCGCGCAGGAGTGCGAAGCCCTCGCGCGATTTGTCGAGCGGTGCGTTGAAGGCGGAGAGCTGCGCGAAGTAGAAGGGGAAATCGCCTTGTTGGAACTTTGCCCGCCAGTCCGTGATCATCGCCGAGAAGAGCGCACGGTACTCGCTCGCGCGGCTGATGTTGTGTTCGCCCTGGTACCAGATCGCGCCGCGAATGGCATAGGGGATGACGGGGTTTGTCATGCCATTGAAAAGGCACGACGGCCGGTGCTGGGCGACGACCTCACTGGGATTCATTCCCTTCGGAGCCACATCCTCCGGAGTTGCGTTGGGGTCGTCGCTGGCGGGCTTGGACGGCGGTATTTTCTTTTGCTCATACGCGGCGAGCAAGGTGGGCAGGCGGTCCTGCTCCTGTTTCCAGCGCTTCTCGACCGTCGCGAATGCGGGATCGCTGGCGATGGCCTCCGCGCTCATGAAGACCTCGATCATCTTTCCGCCCCAGCTCGTGTTGACGAGCCCGATCGGGACCTTCAGGTCGCGGTGTAAATCGCGGGCGAAAAAATATGCGACGGCGGAAAATGAGATCACCGTCTTGGGCGAAGCCGCGGCCCATGTGCCGGTGAAGTCTTCCTGCGGTCGATCGGCAATGACGTGCGGGACGCGGAAATGGCGGATGAGCGGGAAGTTCGCGCCGGCGATTTCCCCGTCCGCGTTGAGAACATCGCGCACATGCCATTCCATGTTCGACTGGCCCGAGCAGATCCAGACCTCCCCGACGAGCACATCGTGGATGGCTATCGACTGGGCGGCGCTAACCTTGAGGTCCGCGGGTTCGGCACTGGCATTCATCGGCGTCAGCGTGACCTGCCAGCGTCCATCCGGGCCAGCCACGGTGGATTGTTCCTGGCCGCGATATTCGACCTGCACCTTCGTTCCTGCGTCAGTCCATCCCCAGACGGGGACTGGCTTGCCTTGCTGAAGGACGGCGTGGTCGCGGAAGAGCGGGCCGAGACGTAACTCGGCGTGGGCGGTGATTGCCGAGAGGAAGAGAGCCGCGGAAATCGCGATGGTTTGGAGGGGGATGTTCATGCGGCGCGTGGGTGGTTTGGACGTTCCCAGCCAGAAACCCGAAACTTTAAACCAGAAACCGATTGCATGCTTCAGAGCGGCTTCGCCGCGATGCCGTACATCCAGTTCCAACTGGTGGAGATCTCATCCGGCGAGTGGGGTGGACCGAGGGTGATCGAGCCGGCTTGCGGCATTTCCCGTTTCCAGACAGACAACCGTGCGAGGGTGCCTGCGCCTGGGCCTTTGGCCACGGCGCGGCCCGAACTTGGGGGTGGGGCGAATTCCAGGCCGATCTTCGCGCCGGTATCGGTGAAGTTTTGGGACAACCAGGCGGGGTGCTCTTTGCGGTCGTCGAAGAAAACATACAGGACCGCGGGTCGCGCCACCGTCACAGTCAGCTCCAGCGAGGTCTTGAGCCGGTCGCTCATGAAGGTCTGGACAAGGTCCGCCCCAAGCAGCCAGGGCGCGATGCCGTTCGCGTCGAGTCCATTCCATTCGTGGCGCTGGCCGACAAAGGCCCGGACGTCTTCTTGCAGCCCGCCCGGGACGATCCGATAGAAGTATCTGGCTTGCGGATCGCGCAAATTGTCGCGCACCGAGGCGATCACCGATTGAGTTTGTTCCGGGCCTCCGCTCGACCACTGCTCTTTGTGCGGCCCGGAGGTCACATTGACGATGCGGGTGAGTTGCTGCCGCGCGTCCACGCGCACCGCTTCTCCTTCGGTCAGTTGGCTGAAGGGGGCGTCGGAATTGTGGCGCTGGCGGTCGTAGAGTTCGACCTTTCCCTGGAAGACGACGACGTCGGTGTGGCCGGAATCGCTGACCTCCACGCCGAACTTTGTGCCGAGATCCACGACCTGCGTCTGCGCTGTTTCCACGGTGAAGCCTTTGGCGTTGTCCCCCACGTCGGTCGTTACCTGGCCTTTGCTGACGCGCAGTCGCATGGGATCGAGGAATTCCATTTCCGCCGGCGCCCGGACCGAGACGAGGGCTCCCGATTCCAATCGGAGCAACAGGTCTCCGCGCGCCAGCGAGAGTTTGCGCAAGGCCACGGATGCTCCCGCGCGCCAGCCTTCCGCACCCTCGGCCTCAATCACCTGGGCCGTGACCCGCGGTCCGTTTGCTCCCGGAGTTCTGAGCGCGAACCATGCGCCGATAAATACGACTAGCGCCGCAGCCGCGGCCGCCCAGCGCCATCGGTGGGCACGAGGAAATGAGATCAGCTTTTCGGTGGCTTCTGCTTCGCTGGCGGCGGCCATCGCTTCCAGGGCACTGTCAATGTTGGTATATTCGAGGTAAGCCGCTCGCAATTCCGGATCGTCGCGCAACGCGCGCTCCAGCTGACCGGCCTCCTCTTCCGACGCCAGCCCATCCGCAAAGCGCTGAATCCAATCGAGCCGGGAGTCGCGGGGATTCATGAGAGGCCTTCCTTGAGCAAAAGCTGCCGTGTGCACCCGGCCAGCGCAATGCGGATGCGATGGAGCGTCTTGTAGAAGGCCATGGCAGAGCGTCCAGTCCGCGCCGCGAGTTGATCGATGCGCGCTCCCGGAGCATAGGCTGCATTGACCAGGTTGCGCTGTTCCAACGGCAATTTGTCCAAACAGGCCTCGAGCGCCTCCCGTTGTGCCTCCAATCGCCCGCTCGATTGGGCGGCTTCATTGGCCATTAGATCGAGGAGATCATCGCCGAAGACATGCCGGTCACGCGCCTTGTCGCGGGCATACGCCAGCACCTCGTAGCGGGCCACCCCAAAGGCCCACTTCCGGAAGTCTTCGCCGGTTTCGTACGAGCCGAACTTCTTCCAGAGCACGAGCGCGACCTCCTGCATGACTTCGCGCGCGTCGTCCCGGGTCGGGACCAGGGATCGGACGAACGCGTGCACGGCCGGTTCATGGGCGGTGAAAAGCCGGAGAAACTCGTCGTGGCGCTGGGAATCCGTGAGGGACATGGGATGCTGTCAATGAACACTCCACAATGCCCCGGCGTTTGCCGCACGAAATTTCCGCTGCTGGGATCCACCAGATCGCCGATGCTCACGGTGGCGACGCTGGCAAAGACATCCAGGTCAATCGCTAGACGAATAATTTCGTGACAATGACGAAGACTTTCGTCATTGTCTCCAATCATGGCGCGTAAAGCCTCCGCGAAGCCGACCAATTCCGAGCACGTGATCCTGCGCGTGCTCTGGGAGAAAGGGCCCAGCACCGTCCGGCAGGTGCATCAAACCTTTGGCCCGGATGTGGGCTACACCACGGTGCTGAAGATGCTCCAGATCATGCACGGGAAAGGCTTGGTGGCGCGCGACGAGAGCCAGCGTCCGCAGGTCTATCGCGCGATCCAGTCCGAGGAGCAGACGCAGCGGCAAATCGTGCGCGGGTTGCTTGATCGCGTATTTGGCGGATCGGCCAAGACGCTCGTCATGCAGGCGCTCTCGTCGCAGAAAGCATCCGCCGCGGATCTCTCGGAAATCCGTCAGCTGCTCGATGAATTGGAGGAGGGGAAAGGCAAGCCATGAGAACCCTGACCGAAATCGCACAGATGCCGGTCGTCCAGCGCCTCGGCTGGGTGCTGGTGCATTCATTTTGGCAGATCGCTATTCTTGGGCTGCTGCTCGTGCTCGTGCGATCCGTCATGCGGCGGGCCTCTTCGCAAGCCCGCTACGTTGCGGCATGCTTGGGTTTGGTGCTCAGCGCGGCCATCCCGCTCCTCACTTATGTGATGCAGTCCGGAGGGCCGCAGACCACGCCGCACATTGCGATCGCGACCCCTGCTTCAGGGACCGCACAGCAGCCGGGGACGGGGCGGGAAAACCAAAACGAAATGGCGGCGTTGTCGAGCAGCACCGGCCGATCGGTGATGGCGGGGGCGCCACCCCTCCGCGAGAGGCTATTCGTTTTGTGCCGGAATGGTTCCGCGATAATCGGACGGGTTGTGCCCTGGTTGGTCACCGGTTGGATGCTTGGCATCACGATCCTGTCATTACGTTTGATGGCCGGTTGGTTTCAGGTGCAGGCGATCAAGAGGCGCCGGATCATCGAAGTCTCAGCGGAGTGGCAGCAGCGCTTTGCGGGTGTGGCCCGAAGGATCGGGGTGAGCCAGCCGGTGCGCCTGGTGCAATCCAGACTGGCCGAAGTGCCGATGGTGATCGGTTGGCTGCGCCCCGTCATCCTGCTGCCGGTGAGTGTCCTCAGCGGGTTGAGTTCAGAACAGCTCGAAGCGGTCCTCGCCCACGAGCTGGCGCACATCCGGCGTTGTGACTATCTCGTGAACCTGCTGCAAAGCGCGATCGAGACGGCGCTCTTTTATCATCCCGTCGTGTGGTGGATCGGGCGACGGATTCGCGAGGAGCGAGAGAACGCGTGCGACGATCTGGCGGTCGAGGCGTGTGGGGACCGAATCATCTATGCGCGGGCGCTGACCCAACTGGAGACGATGCGCGGGGTGCCGGCTGCGCTGGCGCCGGCAGCCAGCGGCGGATCGCTCCTGCACCGGGTGAAGCGGATTGCTGGCCGTGGGGCCAACCGTGAACCGTTGCCTTCCTGGTGGGCGGCCGGATTTGTCGTGGCATTTCTCGCGCTGGCCGTCGTGGCGGGCATCGTGACACCGGTGCGCGCCGGGGATAAAGTGCCACCGGCCCGCAT
>Ga0105237_10003782_pt1 | contig 17797 bp, 11 predicted proteins | sample KBSC24metaG_FD_81520 | JGI IMG/M metagenome (GOLD analysis project Ga0105237, IMG submission 81520) | Corn rhizosphere microbial communities from Kellogg Biological Station, Michigan, USA - KBS C2-4 metaG | ecosystem: Host-associated > Plants > Roots > Rhizosphere > Soil | place: Michigan, USA... | reverse complement strand
GCCAGGATCAGCTTGGGGTTATTGACTACGGCGCGGGCTACGGCTACACGTTGCTGTTGACCTCCGGAGAGCTGTTGAGGGTAGTGATTGCGACGGTGCATGATCTGCATCTTGTCCAATACTGCCTCTACGCGTTGTTTGCGTTCGGGGCCTTTTACGCCAAGATAGATCAGGGGCAGCTCGACATTTTCGAATACGGTGAGCTCATCGATGAGGTTGAAGCTCTGGAATACAAAGCCGATGTTGCGTTTGCGCAGGTCGGCCCTTTTACGTTCGTTGAAGTGAGCCACTTCTACGCCATTGAACACGAAGCTCCCGCCATCGGGATCATCCAGCAGGCCCAGAATATTCAGAAGAGTAGATTTTCCGCAGCCGGAGGGGCCCATTACGGAGACAAACTCCCCTTCCTTGACTTCGAAGCTAAGGTGATTCAACGCGACGGTTTCCACCTCTTCGGTACGGTATACTTTTTGAAGGTCACTGATCTTGATCATGTTATTAGCGTTTAAGTGAGTGTGTAGTTTAAGTTGTTGTTGGGTTATATGTATAAAAACTTTACCAGCTGAAAGGTAGAGAAATCTTGTTTTTCTTCAGTGACATCTTTGGAAATTTCCTTGGACGGTAATCCTTTCCCACCATCCATACAAGGGCTGCTATCCCGGAGGGGATACGCACATTCATTCTTCGACGAGGCGAAAGCGCTCAAGCAGAAGATGAAGACCAGGGTGTAAAGAAGTCGTGTTCTCATGGTTATCTGTTTTGTTGTGATGGCCTTGCGGCCAATGGTACATTTTCGTTGTAATAGGGACGATGTATGATTGTCAAATGTTACAGTTATTTTTTCAACACCAGCACCTGCATAGTGCCATAGTTCTCGTAGCTGGAAGTGACCACCTTGTCTCCGGGCTTGAGGCCTGAGAGCACTTCATAGTAGTCGGTGTTCATGCGTCCCAGCGTGATCTCCTGTCGGTAGGCCGTCTTGCCGTCCTCGCTGAGCTTGAAGATCCAGTTGCCGCCCGTCTGCTGGAAGAAGCCTCCTTTGGGTACCAGTATGGCGGTGGTCTCGTCGCTGAGCGCCAGGGTGATCTGAAGGGTCTGACCTTTACGGATGCCTTTGGGCACATCTCCCACGAACTCCATATCCACCTGGAAACGTGCATTGACGATCTGTGTATAGACTTTGTATATCCTCAGTTTATAGGTCTTGTTGTCATTGCCGAAGGTGAAGGTACCTGTCAGGCCGGTGAATACACGGGATATATAGTGTTCGTCTATATCGGACAGTCTCACCTTGAATCCATCCAGTACGTCGAGCTGGCCGATGGTCATGCCCGGGGTCTTGGTTTGTCCTATCTCCGCATCCAGAGAGGTCAGCTGGCCGTCCGCCGGTGCGCGGATAATGAGGCCGCCCACCTTCTTTTGGAGGATCATCATGGTGTTTTGAGCACGGGCGTAGGATTCTCTATCCTGCTTTTCCTGGGCTTGCCTGGAAACAGTATCCTGTTTCAGGATGGTCTGGGTCAGCTGTTTTTTCTGCAGATAATAGTTATAGTTATTTTCTGCCTGTTTGTATTCCTGTGAGCCTATTACCTTTTGGCTGTACAGCTTTTTATCCAGGTTGTAGATACGTTCGGCCTCTTTATACTGGCTTTCCACGTCTGCCATCTGGTTCAGCTTGCTTACGGTGTTCTGGTCCGCATTGACCTTGGAGAACTGTATCTGGGCCAGCATTGAAGAGACGCTTGTCATTTGATTCGACAGGTTCAGCTCCAGGTCTGTATTGGAAAGCCGCAGGATCGGATCGCCCTTTTTCAGGACGGCCCCGTCCTCGACATATTTTTCTTCCACGCGCCCGCCATCCGGTGTTGGAAGATAGATGGTGGTATGGGGGAGTACGGTACCATTCTGGGGAATGGACTCCTGGAAGGGGCCCTTGGTGATTTCACTAATCGTAATGCGCTCAAGATCAACGTTAAGCTTGGATTTTCCAGAGGTAAAATAAAAGCTGCCGGCAATTAAAAGAACTAATGCTGAAATACCGCCTATGGTCATCAGGCGTTTGGTTGTCCATCTCTTTTTTGGAATTACTCTGTCCACGATAAGAAAATTTTTTTAGTTGTTCGTTTTTGGCCGGCGAACTTATGATTCGTCCGGATCCGTTTTTTGGTCCGGCCCAATTGGTCTTTCGAAAAAATAGTCCAATTGTGCCGCCATCTAAGTCTGTCCTTCGGACTACGAACCTTTGGTTCGTCAGCTCCTTTTTAAAAAAGCCACCCAGCATAGAAATGCCAGGAGGTCTACTACACATGAGAAAATTCTTATCGAATACATAGCAATCACATGCCAGAAATGAAACACCTATGATTTACAGGCTGTTAGCCCAGATTCGGCCGGTTTATAGTTCACTTTCGATACAGGAAGTGTACGGTTTTGATACACTTAGGTTCCAGAGAGGCTTTATGCAAAGAGCTAATTTTCAAAGGGTTATATTTAAGGTATACTTGTAGTGTACGTTCGCCTGGATTTCGCTTGGGTTTTTAGCTTATCATTGCTAATAGGAATTAGCACATGATCGCTGAAGTAAAAGGACGGCGAAACTGTCCACCTGTTGCATCATTTTCAAACAATTTTCACAGACGAATCTTATGAACTTAAAGAATGCCACGATACTGGCCGTAGACGATGACCCGGATGTACTTACTGCTGTAAGGTTATTATTAAAGACGGAAGCTGCTGAAGTGGTCACGGAGAAGAACCCGGAGAATATCCGTTCCCTGCTGTCCAAAAAGAAATTTGACATGATCCTGCTGGATATGAATTTCAACAGCAGTATTAATACAGGGAATGAGGGGCTTTTCTGGCTGCGGAAGATAAAGACCGAATTTGGATCCGATGCGGCGGTGATCATGATCACGGCATATGGGGACATCGATCTGGCGGTACGCTGTTTAAAGGAGGGGGCGGCGGATTTTGTGGTCAAGCCCTGGCATAACGAGCGGCTGATCGTTACCATCAAGGAGGCGCTCAAAAAGAATGACAATAAAAAGGCGGGAACGGGGTATTCCGCGTCGGGCGAGTCGGTGATTGGATCGGAGCTGCTGGGCGAGTCGGAAGCGATGCAGGATATTTTTTTCAAGGTGGAGAAGATCGCGCCCACGGATGCGAACATCCTGATCCTGGGAGAGAATGGTACGGGCAAGGACCTGATCGCAAAGGCCATCCACCAGCATTCGCTGCGGGCGGAGAAGCCTTATATCAAGGTGGATGTGGGAGCGTTGACCGAGAGCCTGTTCGAGAGCGAGCTGTTCGGACATAAGAAAGGAGCCTTTACGGATGCCCGGGAGGATCGTATGGGACGTTTTGAAACGGGCAATGGCGGGACGCTCTTTTTGGATGAGATTGGGAATATATCCTTACACCAGCAGGCCAAGCTATTGTCTGTGCTGCAGAACAGGATGGTGACCCGTCTGGGCTCCAACCAGCCTACTCCGATAGATATACGTCTTATCTGCGCTACGAATGTGCCGTTGAGCGAGCTGGCGAACGAGAGCAGGTTCCGGAAGGATCTGATCTATCGTATCAATACGGTGGAGATCATGGTACCGCCCTTGCGGCGGCGTGAAGAGGATATTGTCCTGCTGGCAAGACATTTTGCCCGGAACTATACGTCAAAATATATGAAGCCGTCGCTCGACTTCGATACAAAGGCGATCGAGAAGCTGAAGAGCTATCACTATCCGGGTAATGTCCGGGAACTGCAATATACGATCGAGCGGGCGGTGATCATGGCTGACAGCGATGTGCTGCAGCCCAAGGACCTTATCTTTTCCCCCATCGAGTCGGGCCGGCCGCAGGCGGCGGATGAACCTCAGGAGCTCAAGCTCAGCACCATTGAAAAGAATGCCATTCTAAAGGTCATCGAGAAGCACAATGGCAATATTTCGAAGGCTGCCAAGGAGCTGGGACTGACGAGGACGGCCTTATACAGACGTCTGAGTAAATACGATATTTAGGCATTGCCCCCGCACATGAGAATGGCAGGACAGGGGGCCTCAAGCAATTATTATGATATTCAAGAGATACCAGGAAAGGATCCTCATAAGGGTGCTGCTTATGTTCATTACCCTGTCGGGGGCCAGCTTCCTCATGGTAAAGGGCCGGTACGAATTCCTCTCGGCGCTGGTGCCTGTGATCATTTTCCAGCTGGTGGATTTTTATAATTTTCACCGCAAGGCGCAGATGGAAGTGGAGCAGTTCGTGGAGTCCATTCATTACAGGGATTTCTCCCGCTACTTTGATGTAAAGCAGGCGCCGGTGGAGCTGCAATCCCTGCGGCAGGGGTTCAACGAGATCAATACTACGTTCAAACATATCAGCCGTGAACGCGAGACACAGTATCAGTATCTGCAGAAGATATTGGAATTGGTGGATACGGGCATCCTGTCCTATGAGCATAAGAGCGGGGACATCAGCTGGATGAACGAGGCGTTCAAGAATATGCTGGGGATACCTTATCTCAAGACCATTCATTCGCTGGAGCGAAGGGATACAACGCTGTACCAGGAGATACTGAACCTCCGTCCGGGGGAGAATAAGGTAGTACCGCTGGTGAAGGATGGCAATAGTTTCAAAACATTGATGGCAGCCACCGCTTTCCAGACGGACGGAAAGATCTACAAGCTGATAGCCTTTCAGGATGTGAACGAGGCATTGGATGAACAAGAGGCTAAGTCCTGGAAGAAGCTGCTCAGCGTGATGACGCATGAGATCATGAATTCGGTGGCGCCTATCGCGTCGCTGGCGGAGACCTTGTCACACCGGCTGCAGGCGTCTGCGGCATTGCTGGATGGGCAGCCGGGGGCGTTGGAGGATCTGCAGATAGGAGTGGGGACCATTCGTAGGAGGAGCGAAGGACTGCTGAAGTTTGCGGAGACCTACCGGAGCCTGAACAAGATCACCACGCTGAACCTGACGAAAGTGTATGTGCGGGATCTTTTTGAGAATCTGCATGTGCTGATGGAGCCTACGTTCGCGCAGAAGAATATCGAGATGGAGATCATTTTGAAGGACCCTGATATGACGCTCGATGCGGATGTGAGCCTGATCGAGCAGGTGCTGATCAACCTGGTGGTGAATGCTGTCGAGGCGATAAAGGACAGCGCGGAGCCCACGATCACTTTGTCGGGGACGACCTATAACGGCAGGCCGCTGATCAAGGTGGCGGATAATGGGACGGGTATGTCGCCGGAGGTGATGGATAATATCTTTATACCTTTCTTTAGTACAAAAAAGACGGGCAGCGGTATAGGCTTGAGTCTTTGCAAGCAGATCATGCTGCTGCATAAAGGGAATATACAGGTGCAGTCGATAGAAGGTGAGGGAAGTGCGTTCCTGATGCAGTTCTAGGCTGGTCGAACACAGTGAGACCGTCCGAAGGACAATCGGTTAGCGTCCGTGAAATGGCCGGTCCTTCAGGACCGATGTGTCGGCTCAGTTCAGAGGATTAAATCTCGCCAATCCACTTTTTGAATGACGCGGAATTCTCCTGACTGATGATGATCTCTTCATTGACGGGCAGTGTCAGCTCAACGCTGATCTTGCTTCTCTCCAGGGGTTTGAAGCGTTTCACATAATTAGCATTGATGATATATTTCCTGTTGGCCCGGTAAAAAACATTCCTGTCGAGCTCTTCTTCGAGCTCGCTGAGATTGCTCTTTTCAGCCATATATTTCCTGCCCTCTTTATCTACGAGGAATACCAGCTTGTGCTCGGTGAAGAAATAACCTGTGTCTTCCACGCGTACGGTCTGGAACTCCATTCCCTTTTTTACAAGGATCCTGGATCGCTTCTTATCGTGCGTGTTCAGGTATTCATTAAGGTTATTATGATTATTGGTGAAATGGTTCTGGAGACTTTTGTATTTACGGATAGCATTTTTCAGCTTGTCCTGGCTGATGGGTTTCAGCAAATAGTCGATGCTGCAATATTCGAAGGCCTGTGCTAAGTATTTATCGTATGCAGTAGTAAAAATTACGGGACAGGTGATATGACAGGCTTTGAAGATATTAAAGGACAGTCCGTCCGAGAGCTGAATGTCCATAAGGATCAGGTCGGGTTGGGGATTTTTGTTCAGCCACCGTACGGTCTCATCGACGCTCGTACAGCCTGCCATCACGTTGATGCTTTCATCTATGGCTAGCAACTCTTCCACCATGTTCTCAAAAGCGGGTCGCTCATCTTCTACAATAAGCACTTTCATGTGACTCGGTTTTAGACGTTGTAAAAATAATATTCTTTGATGTCCTTTTCATTACCGCTTATATATAAAATCGCGCTTTCTAACATAATGTTGCATAGGGCTTTTTAATAGGATGTGCCGACATGCTAAAACGTTACAATGGGGCCGTCTAAAACGTTGCATGACCTCCTAAAATTTGATGATCGGCAATTTTACCGTGAAAGTTTTGAAATTATTTTCAATAATGATGTTTCGTTTGGTTATAAGCTTATACCGGTTGTCCAGGTTGCCCAGTCCGATCCGGGATGTTGGAGCGGCGTAGTTCCTGAGGTTGATCACATTTTTGACGATAGCGTAATTGGCGCTGATGGATACGTTGATGAATAAGGGTGTTTTGTCATTGAATTCATTATGCTTAATGGCGTTTTCCACCAGGGCCTGCATGGATATAGGGGGTATAAGGAAATCTTCGGAAGCGAGGTCGGTGATCTCGATGATCATATTGATGGCGTCGCCAAAGCGGATCTTGAGCAGGTAGAAATAGTTGCTGATAAATTCTATCTCTTCTTTCAGCAGGACGAGGTCTTTTTCCTTGTTGCTGAGGATATATCTGTAAACCTTGGCGAGGGTGTCGTTATAGAGCCGGGCGTTCTGCGGGTCACGGGTGATAAGGAAGGAGAGTGTATTCAGGGAGTTGAAAATGAAGTGGGGGTCTATTTGATTTTTCAGGGCCTCCAGTTCTGCCTGGGCTTTGGCGATATTCAGCTGTTCGACGGTGCTGCGGCTGTCCTCTCTTTCCCTGTTGAGGAAAATGATCTCGTATATGTTGGTGATGAAGCAGGCGGCGATGATGATGATCAGGGTGGCGTTGATCATAGGGCCCTTGTGGTCGGCCAGTTCGTGGGAGAAGGTCTTCCACAGGCTGACCATGAGGAGGGAGACGGACCCGGAATAGACGATATTGACCAGAAACAGGGAAATGATGATCTTATGGTACTGTTGGAAGGACCACATGTATTTCTTCCGGATGAAGTGCATGAGCCAGACATTGCCCTGCCAGACGATAAAGGAAAGGAGGGTGAAATAGGCGTAATTGCCCAGTAGTTCGGGGTAGGTATAAAGCCGATTGGTAATCAGTGCGGAGATATTGGGAATAAAAAGCCCCAATACAGGTATGCCGATGAGCTTGACCATCCTGTCGTTGAAAGCATTTTTATTGTCCATAGCAGTGGGTTAGGGCCTGTTTGCCTTACGTAATGAAAATGGTTAAAATGGTTTGTTGGAAGCTGGAAAGCCTAGTGTAGTAGTAGAATAACGATAACGGAAGATTCTCAATTACCCTGTAATAGAAAAGTTAATTTATTGCAAAAGCCGGTTTTTTTGGATAAAGGCCCGGATATTCCTGACGGCGTCCTGATGAGGAAGCCGTGTGACTGACATAATACCATTCGGCAGGTCAAATAGACCTTTCAGTAGCCGAATAACCGCCTTCGGTCATATTCCGTCCGTAACAAAGGTAATAAGTGTTTATTTTGACCCTTGACACACATCTAACTTCTTCCGAGGGAATAAATTTTTCTAAAAGGCAACTTCCTCGGATTATTTAAAGTTGCCGATAGAAGTTTTCTCATGTGACTCGCAGGTGGTTTCTACCACCTGCTCTTTTTTTTAGCCCTTTGCTCTGTTTGGCCCCCTTACTCCACCAGGGTGCATGCTTGCTCCACCAGGCTGAACCTATCTTGCATCCAGCATAATTAATTTATTATTAAGCCTATCTGGATAACCCCCTTTTTTAACATTTGTCTATTTTTTGGGAGTCGATTTTTACGCCTTCAGTTGCTGATTTTCCTGCTTCAGACATGACAGATGTTTCATAAGCCACATAAAAGTTAATTTTTTTGTCTGTTTAAGATGGCCTTACAAACGGCGGCGTTAGCCTGATGAACGGCTGTAACCTTGAGTAACACACAACAATAAACAAAAAAAGACAGCAAAATGAGAAAATGTCTGGTTTTAACCATTCTATTAACTGCTTTTGCCTTTCTGAGCCGTGCTCAGAACAGGGAGGTGACGGGTACCGTCACCGATTCAACGGGTGCTCCCATTGCAGGGGCATCTATTAATATTAAAGGAAAGAGAGGGGGGACCAGCGCGGGTCCGGATGGCAGTTTCAGGATACAGGTTCCTCCCGGAGGAGTACTTGTGATCAGCTCTATCGGATTTGATCCGCAGGAGATACGTCCTGGCAGTGACAATACCGTGTCAGTGAGATTATTTCAGAGCGCCCGGGCCCTGAGTGAGGTGGTAGTAACGGGTGTCGGTGTGGCCACTTCGAGGAAGAAAGTGCCTATCGACGTTGGATCGTTAAGTGCAAAGGACGTGGCAAAGAGCTCCATCGGCAGCGTAGAACAGGCCCTGCAGGGTAAGATCGCGGGTGCTCAGGTACAGTTTACCTCGGGTACGCCTGGTACAGGGGCCAATATTATATTGCGTGGCCTGAACTCCCTGGGGGCATCCTATCCCCTGATCATGGTGGATGGTATCGAGGTCTCGACCCTCACCGGCCTGGACCTTGGAACGGTTGATCGGGTGGAAGTCGTAAAAGGCGCCGCTGCAGGTATGCTCTATGGTGCGCAAGGCGCCAACGGTGTCATCCAGATATTCACCAAACATGGCATGCATGGAAAAAAGCTCGAGGTCAATGTGCTTTCACAATTTAGCCAGGGTAATATCCTAAAAGGAAAGAACGACCAGCTAGCCAAGCTGCATTCTTTTGTAACGGATGGCAATGGATTTGCCACACAGGGTGGTGCGAGGATACAGCCGGATGAGTTCGGGAGCTGGCCTTCGCCTGACCTGCTTGACCCCAGCGCTGATCCGACAGTGGTACAGAACAAGCCCTACAAGGAGCAAACTTATGACCATCTCAAACAAGCTTACAAGACAGCGACAACTATCAATAACAGCGTATCTGTCACCGGCGGAGGCGATCGGTCGGATTATGCTTTTACCCTGTCGAGGTATAGCGAGCAGAACGTGTTGAGCAATAACTATACCCGCACGAGTGTTGCGGCCAATGTTGGATTTATGCTGGCTCCGGGTCTGACCTTCCGTAATTCCGTATCGGCCATCTTTACAGATGAGAATCTGTTGAGCGGGGATGCGGATATTTCTATCGGCGGTACTTCCTCCGACAGATTTGGTCTGTTCAACTCCTATCCTTTTGTCAATTTCGACGCAACGGATAGCGCCACGCATAAGTTTATTGTCGTGAACGCCAACCAGGCAGACAATACGGTGAAGAATCCCCTGTCGGAAAAACAATGGAGGAACAGGAATCTGTCTTCCGATCGTATCATCGAGAATGCTAATCTGAACTACAAGTTCCCCAAATTCCTGGAGATCGATTATAAGTATGGTATAGAAATATGGAATACGAGCAATTTCAACTTTTACCATAACCAAAGCGATGCGCCTCAATCCGACGTTGTTTTCTGGGGTCAGGCCAAGACGGGGTCCATATTGAAGTCCAGCAGCAAGCTGACCAAGCAAAACTCTTTGCTAACGGCTTATTTCAAGACGGACTTTGAAAAGGACTTCCATCTGGACATCCCTATCAGGACGGTGACCCAATTCACTTATGACTGGCGCAGGTCCGACCAGGATGGGCAGTATGCGTATGGTACGAACATACCTACCTTCCCTCCCTTCAACGTTTCTGTAGCGCAGAGCCATACTTCGGGTGATGGAACCTATCCGGGTGATCCGCTGGGCATCTATACATTCGTTACGTACGGATACCTGTTGAACCAGACCATCGAGTATAACGACCTGATCGGGATCTCCGGTGGCTTCCGCTCGGACTATTCTTCCGCCTTTGGTTCCGGTCATACGCCTTTCACCTTCCCAAGAGGAACGATCTATTTCCGTCCTTCGGAGATAGTCAAATGGGGATGGCTGCCTGACTGGAAACTGAGAGCAGCCTATGGAGAGGCCGGTATACAACCCGGGACTTACGATCGTCAGAATGCATTGATCGTAGCGCAGCTGGGTTCACTCACCACCAACTCCAACTCCTTCCAGATACCCAACACCGGTCTGAAGGTTCAGCAATCCAAGGAATTGGAACTCGGTACAGATGCAACGATAAAGACGGGATGGGCTAACTTCCTGCCTTCCCTGAATGTATCCTTCTCCTACTGGCATCATAAGAATACAGACGTGATCCAGCTGGCGGATCTGGCGGCTTCTTCGGGTTATACGCAAAAGCTGGACAACCTGACAACGATAGATTCGAAAGGTATCGATCTTTCGCTGGATGCAACCATGCTGACGGTGCCTGACCTGCAATGGGATTTCGGTTTCCGTCTGGGAACTTCCCGCAGCGTGGCTACCAAGATCAACAATGGCGCCGACATCGTGAACGGTATCTTTACCATCCGTCAGGGCAAGCCATTGGGTTATTTCTCCTATCAGGCGCCCGTACACAGCCTGGATCAGCTACAAGAGGATGGGAAGACTCCTTATATCCAGCCTGCAGACCGTGATAATTATGTGGTCGTGAATGGCAATGTGGTTAACAAGACCACTTACCAGGTACTGATGGGCAACCCTGGCGATCAAAAGGCTGTCGGGAATGCCTATCCTAATTTCACTGCCAGCTTTATCAATACCTTCTCGTATAAGAAGAACCTGACCCTGTCCTTCCAGTGGGATTGGTTCCATGGCAACAAGATCTATAATGAGGTGCGTCAGTGGCTGTACAGAGACCGTCTGTCTTCCGACTTTGACAAGCCTGTTAACATCAACGGAACTCCTGGTGCATATGTAGCGTATTATGCGAGTCTGTACAACAGCCTTTCTCCGAGCACCTGGTTCGTGGAAGATGGCTCTTTCCTGCGCCTGCGTGATGTTTCGCTGACATACAATCTCTCGAACGGATTGCATCTGAAATGGGCTAAGAACCTTAGCCTGACTGTTTCCGGAAGGAATCTGCTGACCTTTACGAAGTATTCCGGTCTCGATCCGGAGGCTACTACCAATACGGACTCACAGGGTAATGCACCGAATGCATATTCCGGCGCATTGAAGGGCGCCGATTATTTCCAGGTACCTAATTTAAGGTCTTATCAGGCCAGCCTCAGAGTAGGATTCTAACTATAAATTAAATGAAGTATGAAAAATAAGAATAAATATCTATATATCTTTTTAGGCGGCCTGTTGTTACTGGGCGCCTGTAAAAAGAGCACGCTGGACCAGGTGAATCCCAATCAACCCAACCCGGACGTGTCACTTCAGACAGAGGGTGGATTGAATGCCTATGCTGCCGGGATCTTGCAACGTACCATCTATCCCGTGCCCAACGAGGGTAACTCGAACCTAATGGCTATTGTCATGACCCAGCACAGTATCATGGGGGATGAGGTCTTTTTGCCATACGGGAATTTTTCTTTTCGCTGGACAGATCAGGTGTACCAGGTGACACTACCCGGAGGGACCACGGTAAAAAATCCTTTTGGGGTGACCCAGCAGGTGTCTCTGCAAGGTTTTAACAGCCGTAGCGCCGGTGACCTGAATGCCTTTATTTATGAGTGGACCCTGAGCTATTTCTTCATTTCTCAGGCCAATACGCTCCTGCATGCGCTGAGCAATCCGCCAGCCTCGTTGTCGGCAAGCAAGGTGGCTGCCTATAAAGCCTGGGCTTACTGGTGGAAGGGATATTCCTATTCCCGGGTGGGCTCCATTTATCTATCGGGTATTATCAACAACGACTACACCGGGGCTACCAATGGTACTTTTGTCGACCACAATGCCATTATTGCGGAGGCCAATAAGGCTTTCGACAGTTGCGCCACCGTTTTGCAATCCCTGGCCGCAGCGGGCGATGATGATTACAATGGCGTCATGGGTCAGATCGTGCTTGACTTCAACAAGATAGGAGCAAAAGGCTACCCCACGCCTGCCGAATGGCTGCGTCAGCTGAGCTCTTACAAGGCGCGCAACCTACTGGTGAATAAGAAAGTGGCGGATATGACGTCGGCCGACTGGCAATCTGTGAAGGATCTTGCCACCAATGGTCTGCAGCTGGGAGATAACTATTTTGCATTCGGCATGTCGCCGGACGCAGCCAATGACCTTACCAACGGATTTCTGCATCCTATGGCGTTGTTGGGTCCCCAGGTTCAGTGGACCTTCCTGAGCGAACGGCTGGTACAGGAGTTCAAGCCTGGAGACGATCGGTACACCCGGAATATAGAGACACTGCCTGTAAATCCGGCCAAGGATCAGTATTATAATATCAGCGCCTTTACCAATATCAGGAGCCGGGGGCTTCAGTTCGGTACACATTATGCGGCCATTCCCATCGAGAATGGCGGTGACTGGGCGACGGGTGAGAACCAGGGAACGGTTCCCATCGGCTGCAGCCCTGAAGAGAATGAGCTGATGCTGGCGGAAGCTGAGATATACTTAGGCAATATCGACGCTGGCCTGGCACATGTTGATGCCGTACGTAATTCCGAGAATGCGGGTCTGACTGCCGTATCCGGTACGGGCTTGAACCTTGCGGCTGCGAAGGAAGAATTGAGGACGGAGCGCAGGATTGGACTCTTCGAAAAAGGCGTAGCTTTTTATGACGCCCGCCGCTGGGGTGTTACGGCGCCTGCTTCAGCTGGTGGAGGCCGTGCAAATGCCATTGTATATGTACCGCATGCGCTTATCAATACGACCACCGACCAGCCATTGCCTTGCTTTATGGAGTACAATTACATGGATTATTGGGATATTCCGCAGAACGAGCTTGATTTCAATGCTCCGGCTACCGGCTCTGCTGCTGTAAAAAATTAGAATAAAAGTCCAAAGCGGACCACGGGTCCGCTGACCGAAGGTCTATCATTAGCCAGTGCACCGGGATGGATAAATTTTTTGGAAAAACATACCCGGTGCACTAACTTAACTACACGGGGACTGGGCAGTGATGTCCAGTCCCTATTCTTTGGAACCGCCAATGGCGTTTCGACCAGAACTGTAAGTTCCGACCGAGGAGGAGCTTTCGAAGTATCCGAGGTACGAAGGATACGAACAAGGAAGAGTGAGGGCTCGGAACTCCGACGAAGTTCTTCCGACGAAGGCCTGGGCGTGACAAAGCAGCCCTGACAAAGTTCTCCGACGAAGGTATTCAGACATTAGCCACATTTTTCCCGTACATTTATGGCTGTTAATTCTCTTGTATTCTCTAACAACCGGCGTTACCGCATCGCGCGGCATACCCTGTTCTGGATGCTGTGGATCATCTATTACACGGTGTTCAATATGGTCTATTGGCAGGGTAAGTATCCTTTTAGCACTACGCTGGGCGAGTCGCTGGTCGAAGTGGGGCTGTCCACGCCATTGGATATGGTGTTCTGTTATTCCATCATCTATTATTTAATACCGAGATTCCTCTACAAAGGCCATTATATACAAATGGTGTTGTTGTGGATGCTGTTCACTATTTTGTTCATACTGATCTTCCGGTGGTATAATCATGAGATAGTACCGCATATACGGGATGCTTTTGGTATGCCGCCGCCTGTGTTCTCCAAGAATGTTGCCTGGGTATTCCTCAATCTTTTTTACCAGATCAATATGGAGGGCGGGCTGGCAGCAGCGATCAAGCTGGGGAAGATGTGGACCATCAAGCAAAAGGAGCTGGATCTTATCAAAAAGGAAAAGCAGCATATCGAGCCAACGTTGGAGAGCGGTCCGTTGCAGCCCGTATTCCTGATCAATGCGCTGGATAAGCTGGAGCAGCTGTCGGCGATACGGCCTTCGCTGATACCGGGGATGGTGAAGAAGATCAAGAACCTGCTGTTGTATGTGATCTATGATAATAATCAGGCCAGTGTCAGCCTGGAGAAGGAGCTGGCGCTGGTGGAGGAGTATATAGGGTTGGAGAAGACCGGCAACCTGGACAGTCTGAAGGTAATGGTGCGGATGTCAGGTGATCTGTCCGGGGAGCATATTGCGCCTTTTATCATATTGCCGCTGGTGGAGAATGGGTTTCGTCAGCTGGCGTGTATGGATATGCCGGACAAGAGCATGGATCTGGAGATGCGGGTGGCGGATGGTCATTTGCAGATGCGGCTGGGATGGAGCAAGCCTATCGACAGCTCGACGCTGATGAATGGGAATACTGTGTCGCTGCAACACATTGGCAAGCGGCTGAATCTTTTATATCCTGAGAGCCATGAATTGCGGGTGACCATTACGTCGGAGCAGTTCATCATCAATCTGAAGATGAATTTGAACAGGGCGGTGAGGTAGGACGGCCGACGGGATAGGTTTACACAGCTGTTGCTATTTCCTGCACACTTATCAAATGATACTAGCCTGATGGTCATGGAAGGTTTAATTTGAACACGAAATGTTTTCACTGTCAACATTAAACTTTAACCATGAAAAAAAGAGTTGTACCAACCTTGATCTTTATTTTATCGGCCTTATTGTCGAATGCTCAAACCATTGGCATCCAACAGGACAATCCTGGCAATGTAAAGCCGTGTTCCAGTCAGACGTTTGAGCTGACAAATGTATCAGCCTATATCCAGGCGAACCTGCCGGCAGGCTGGAAAGTATGCTCTGTCCTATGGGAGGATGCGGGGTATCATCCAATTCAGACAACCACCGACCCGAAGGTGACGTTGACTATTTCAAAGAACTTTACATTGATGGCCTATGTTACGCTCGGAGACGCCAACTGTTCTCAGCAGACGCATGTTTCCAGCAGTACCCTTGACGTCAAGCTGATAGATGCAGCATTGACCACTCCCGGGGCAAGCTCTCCCGCCTCTGGATGCACGCAGCCTTTTTCCGCATCGGTGAGTTTTATCAACGACGCCAATCATTTTGTACCGGATGCGGGCAGTTATTCCGTGACCTGGAATACACCATCGGGATGGAGCTATTCGCCGGCGGCCTTATCGACCAATATAACACCTGACGCCAATTCTACAGGTAACATCAGCGCTACGGTGACCTTAAATGCCTGCCCCTACCAGGTAACCTCTCCCGCGCTGTCCATTACACGGTCTGCTCCCACCCTGGCATTGTCATCGTCCAATCCATTGACGGGTTGTGGGACAAGCCGAATGTATTCCGTGGATGCTCCCTGCGGTGCGAGCAGTTATACTTATACGATCAGCGGAAATGAAGCCGCGTCATTTGCCAGCGGGTCGGTGACACAAACACTGACTACCGCCAGTATCAGCATACCCATTTATTATCCGTCCGGGTCGGGTAATTTTTGGTTAAGCGCCGTCGCCAATTATCCCAATGGAGCATCCAGCTCCTCTGTCAGCAATATGTATTGGTATGGATTGCCGACCTTGAGCATAGTGACTAATAAGATAGTAGGAGATGTGATCTCTCTTAGTACCAATGTCGTTTATAAGGGAGCAACGTTTACCTGGAAGGTTGATAATGTAGTTCAGGGGGGAGGAGTAGATCAAACTACCTTTATCGACGAGCCTCAATGTGGTATCCGGCATACTATTTCGGTGGTGGCAACCGGTGCGTGTGGTACCACCAATACTCCTACCACATTCTTTACTCCATCCTGTACCGGCGGCGGAGGTCCATTGGCAATTGATCCTCATGTTTCTCCCAATCCGGCGCAAGGGGTCATGAAAATATATTTGCCCGCTCAGGATGCTGTAACAGGTGAGACGAAGAAATCACCCATAAGGGCTATACGTATCGTAGATAAGATAGGAAGGATTGTCAGGAAATACGAATATGGGACGGGAGTGACGGAGTGCAATATCAATACAGAAGGACTGAGTAAAGATATTTATATCATACAGGTCTTTGACGGAAGGCAATGGTCGCACCGGGAAATTATTGTACAGTAAGAAAGTCTTTGTAAATAAATATGTTGAGACTCCGGCCACGCCGGAGTCTTTTATTTATTATATTTAGCCATGGCAATCAAAGAGAACTCTTCTACCCCTGTGCTGTCTCGTACCCTGGGTCCCCTGATGTTGTGGGGGCTTGGCGTAGGATATGTTATCTCCGGGATGTACTTTGGATGGAACCTGGGACTGGCTGAGGGAGGGCCGAAGGGACTGGCTATTGCCACTTTCTTTATCATACTCCTTTATATAACTTTTACTTTTTCTTATACGGAGCTGGCCTGTGCGATCCCCAAGGCTGGCGGGGTGTTTGATTATGCTACCCGGGGGCTCAATCGGGAATGGGGGTTTGTGGCGGGTATGGCCCAGCTGATCGAGTTTATCTTTGCGCCTCCTGCCATTGCGGCGGCTATAGGCGCCTATTTCAATATCTTCTTTCCTCAAGTACCTGTCACAGCCATCGCCATCTTTGCTTATCTTTTTTTTACCGGATTGAATGTCCTCGGAGTCAAGGCGGCTGCGGGGTTCGAGTTGGTGATCACGATCTTTGCGGTATTCGAGCTGTTGCTATTCGCGGGCATTTGTTTCCCGCACTTCTCCTATGCCAATTTGCGGCATAATGATTTTCCCCATGGATGGAAGGGGGTATGGGCTGCCGTACCGTTTGCCATATGGTTCTTTCTCGGATTGGAGGGAGTGGCCAATGTCGCGGAGGAGACAATACGTCCACAGCGGAATGTGCTGCTGGGCTTCGGGTCGGCGCTGGCTACACTAATCGTGCTTTGCGTACTGGTATTTGTCTCATCCATTGGGGTAGCCGGGTGGGAGGCGATAGTATATCCGATGCCTGGCAAGCCGGATACTTCCAATAGTCCATTGCCGCTGGCTTTATCGAAGATCACGGGAAATGGAGGTGCTATGTACCATTTGTTGATCACAATAGGTCTGATGGGGCTTGTTGCATCCTTTCATGGGATCATACTGGCGGCGAGCAGGGCAACCTTGGAATTTGGGAGGGTAAAATATATTCCCGGGGTGTTTGGGAAAGTGAATTCCCGGACCCGCACACCGGTGAATGCGCTGGTGGTGAATATGTGTATCGGCATTGTAGCTTTGCTCACCGGGCGGACGGACGAGATCATTACCATCTCCTGTTTTGGAGCGTTGACCCTGTTCATACTGGCGATGGTGACCCTGCTGGTGTTGCGGAGGAAAGAGCCTGGATTGGAGCGGCCTTTCAAGGTGCCGTTATATCCTTATTTCCCTGTTATTGCCCTGGTGATCGCCGTGACAGCGCTGGTGGCGATGATCACGTTGTATATTAATTTATCGGTGATATATTTTTCGATATTGGTGGTATCCTATATTTGGTTTAAATACAGGAACCGTCAAGGACGGTTCGACACAAAAAATTCAGATGATGCGCAATCAACCATCGCTGCCTGAGCTGTTACAGGAGCTGACAGAGGAAAGTGCTTCCAAGGTCAAGCTGGCCATTACGGATATAGACGGGGTGTTACGGGGAAAGCTGATCAGCCTGGATAAGTTCAGGTCTGTCGCGGAGAAGGGATTTGGTTTTTGTGATGTGGTGTTTGGCTGGGATGCGGGGGATCAGGCGTATGATAATGGTAAATACACCGGCTGGCACACGGGTTACCCGGATGCGCTG
>Ga0105237_10003781_pt1 | contig 17799 bp, 24 predicted proteins | sample KBSC24metaG_FD_81520 | JGI IMG/M metagenome (GOLD analysis project Ga0105237, IMG submission 81520) | Corn rhizosphere microbial communities from Kellogg Biological Station, Michigan, USA - KBS C2-4 metaG | ecosystem: Host-associated > Plants > Roots > Rhizosphere > Soil | place: Michigan, USA... | reverse complement strand
CTGGGTTGAAGACCCTGGGTGCGGCGGATCTCAATCTCAGACTGCTGCTCCGCAAAGCTCCGCTGGATCAGGGTCAGCAGGCGATCGAGCTTGAGGGTCTGCTGCGGCGTGTCCTGCGTGTATTCCTTGAGCGCTTTGAAATTGGCGACGATCCGGTCCTGCGCGTCTTCCGATTCGCGCAGGCTATTCTCATCGCCAGTGATGAGATACCCGCGCCGGCTGCTCTCCATTTCCATGAGATGCCGCTGCGTGCGCTCCTGGATTTCCATCACCTCGCGGGTATGCGCCACGGACCGCGCGGTCGCGATGAAAACCTGGGTGCTGCGAAAGCTGATCAGCCCAATGATCCCCAGCATCACTAGGACCAGCCCGAACCCGAACACGATCTTGCGCCGGATGGAAAAGCGGGGCGGCGACGGCGCAGGGGGCAGTGGCTGCATGGGAAGGAAGAGGAAAAATGTGGCGGAGGGGGTGGGATTCGAACCCACGGAGCCTTGCGGCTCTCCGGTTTTCAAGACCGGCGCAATAGACCACTCTGCCACCCCTCCAAAGTGCTTTATCTACAGTTACTTATAGGCGAAGCATGCACAACTTTACTTAGCCTACCTTAAATTGACTTGCCAACACATTTGGCAACCAATACAGAGGAAGCCATGCCAGCAAGCACAACCATCCTCCGCAAAGATTGGCCAAAAATCAGGGAAATCATCGTCAAGAGTGAACGATATTACCAAGTTGACGCTCGGCGACAAGGGACAACCGGAAAACGGCAAGCATTTGGCAAGTTGGAGGAAGCCGAAGCCCACGTTGTACAGGTTCTGACCGATGCCGAGAGGGACAGGCAGGACAAGGCCCGGTTTGAGGAGGCGGGCTTGGATTTGGCCAAGCGCACCCGCGCAATGGCCGTGGAAGCCGAAGAGCAGCTTAGGCCACTTGGCGTCACCCTGCTTGATGCTGTGCGTGCCTACGTCGAATGCACGGGCAGGCTGAAGAAGCACGGGAAGACCATTGCCGACGCCACGGCGCACTACTCGGCGCACCTGGAGGCATTGGCGCGGAAGAAGGACAGCGCAACCGTGGCGAGCCTGGCAGAGCAGTGGTATGCCTTCAAAAAGAGCGGCAAAGTGAAGGAGCTTCGGCAGGACACCCTGGACGACATCAACGAGACCAGGAACACATTGAAAAAGGCTTTCGGCTCCAAGCGCATTCTCGAAGTCACAGAAGAAGATGTGCAGGACTACCTCGACAGCATGACGGCAGGGCCACGGAGGCGATTCAATGTGCGAAATCGCTTCGGCCAGTTCTTCAATTGGGCCATCAAAACCAAACATGCCACGACCAATCCAACCACCGGCATCGAGATCAACGTACCCACGAAAGATCCCGATATTTTGGAAGTGAACGACTGCAAGAGGCTCATGGAACTTTGCGAGGCGTCGCACCAAGACCTCACTCTCTACGTCGCCATCTGCCTTTTTGCGGGCTTGCGGCCTACGGAGTGCAAACTGCTCAAATGGGAAAGCACCCACATCGACGAAGGGCAGATTACGGTACTTCGCGACACGTCCAAAATAAATGAAACCCGGAACGTGCCTATCGAAGCAAACCTTGCTTTGTGGCTCCTAGCTTTCAAAGGTGAGCGCAAAGGACTTATTACCCGTAATGCGAATTTAAGACCAAGGCTTGAGAAGCTTAAGGTAGGTATGGGCTACAAACTGGCAGGAGAGAACCAAGAGGGGAAAACATGGGTAGAGGACGTATTAAGGCACACCTACGCCTCCTACTGGCTTGGGAAATACAAAGACCGGCCACACCTTGCCGAGAACATGGGCAACAGCCTTAAAATGATTAAGCAGCACTACAAGCGCATTGTCGCAACATCTGCCACGGAAGCTTTCTGGAAGATCGAGCCAAAGAAGTAGACGGGGGCCCTCCTACCACCGACGCCAGCCGCTCGCGCTGCCCGCTTGGAAAGGATCGCCACTTAAGTTGGCCGCCGAGCCGCCGTAGCGGGCCGTTACGGCACGCACCAGGGCCATTGCACCACTACGCCCGAGTTAGAATTTCGTTGACGGCGGCGGACGAAGCGTTATTTTCCCACTCACATTTTAGCGGTTTCCAACCGTCGCAAATTGGAAACACGGCATTCGTTCGTCCCTTAAGTAGTGTCCTTAAAGAACTGTCGGATGTCATTGGCAAGTGCAAGAGCTGGCTCATCGCAACGATTATTGGAGGTTGTTGGATGCCGTTCCCATACCCGCTTCGCCGATAGCGTGTTACCGAGGTTAATAGCCTTGGTGTATGACGGAAAACAATTAAGGACCAACCCTTGTGGCCCTTGACAAGTTACCGTAACGAACAGCCGCTCAAGGCTCAGTAGGTGCGTGGAACTATTCTGCGTGTGTTGTCGGTGAAGTGAGCAGGCCATTTTTTTCTTGATATTTGCGGTGGCTTAAATCTTCAGCGGCGTCGGAGAATCTCCCATTATCTTTTTAGGTATGGGCAGCTCTAACACACCCTGATGTCGTTTTCCTCGTATGGCGTTAGGCTTGTTTTGGGCTGGATAGTATCAACTCGATAGTATCACGGGGCAGCAAACCAAAACAAACAATGAGTATTAAACTAGACGCCAAAGCCATCGCTGCTGCTGCAAAGCTCAAGATGGGCAAATTCGAAACCTACAAGAAGTATGATGTTGACGCGAAGCCCGCGGAATACGGCGAAGTAAAGGAGGCTTACACCAAAGCGCAGGATGCCTACCGTGAAATTAGAGAAGACATCAACGGCTACCTGGCTTTTGTCAGTCAGCCATTGCTACCTGACGACACGGCAACCCTGCCTCAAGGTGATCTTATCACAAAGCTTAAGGAACTCATGCCGTCCCTTCCCAACGGTGGCAACGGCAAGGAAATCGCGGCCAGGGTTGGCCCTAATGTGACGAGCAATGATATCTCCGAGCTGTATTGGAAGGAAGGCCAAACCACGCTCAAGAAGGCCAAGAAGGACGGCAAGGTGGAAACCGGTCTAAAAACCAGGTATCTGTTGGCAACGGAGGCTGACCTGGACGAGATCAACAAGGATAAGGAGCAGGAGAAGGCGGATCGTAAGGCTCAGAAGTCCAAGTCCAGCAGCAAGTAACCCATCGGGGCTGCCGTTACTATTATGGTGCGGCAGCCCCATTTTCTTTATGCAATTTGAATCACTACTGCCCGGATTAAAAGCTGAGGGCTTCAAAGCGTTGAACACATATCACCGTCTCCAGTACACATCGAAGGAGGTTGAAGACGCATTCCTGGCAATCTTTGAGCAAATTAAAAAAGGTTTGGAAGACTATTACACGCGCAACAAGTTAACGATAATTAAGTTTCCTCATGACAGCAAGGACTTTCGACAATTGCCTGATATGCTCACGATTTACCGTGGCTATCGTGAGCCGGAAAAACGTTTAGGTATCTCGTGGACACTCTCGCGGACCATTGCCGAAGGTTTCTCTTTTGACGCCGCTCTGCCACAGGAAGCAGGACAAAAAATTGGTTCCATCAATGGAGTTCAATATAACGCGACGAAAGGATACACCAAAGATGAAGCCAAAGCTCTTCCGTCGCGACTCATTACCGGCAAATGCAACATCCTGGATGTTCTGGCTTACACCAATAGCCGCTACGAACAGGAAATCATTATCAATCCCCGCAATGTCACGGATATTTTTGATGTCACCCCCAACAAGGAAACAAAGCGAAAGACTGAAGTGATTAATGCAAAATTGGCTCAGGGCAAAAAGTCGGACAGGCTAGTAGCCGAGCCTCTTAATTGGCTGCTCACCACAAAGCAACACTAGCACAAACGCGGCAAAGGTATCCAAGGGCTACCTGTCCAAAAGGCGGGTAGCCCTTTCTTTTTGTGTTGCATCCCTTAACCCATATTGTAGATCGGTTACCCCACATTAACCGCATTACCTCAACAAAACCACTTCATGGCCACTAAAACAGCACAAGAGAAAATCGCAGAAATCAGAGCCAACGCAGCGGCAGAAATTGCCCGCCTCATGGAAGAAGCTTTAGCAGAGCTTCACGACAAGCGGAAAGCGGCAGAGGCGACCCTCCAAGGGATCAATGAAGCTATTGAGGAGCTGACCGGCAAGCCAGCCAGGTCAAAGCGCGGTGGCGGGGCATCGAAGGGCCTGCCAGACGTACCGAGCGCCGCAGCCTTGAAATCATTGATCAACAAGGCCGAGGGCAAGAAGCTGACCCGCAAAGGCATCAACGCCGCTGGCTACAGCTTGAAGAGCGCCCTGGAGCTCGCCAAGGGTGACAAGGAGACGTTCGGCTTCAAGCAGAACAAGGCCCAGGGGGAAGTCTGGTTGAAGTAAACCCTACACTCTCCTGAAAGCACGAAGGAACTCAGCGGGGAAACTGGCGGGGTTCCTTTGACTCAGTCAACATCAAAACTGAGCACCAGATGAGTGAGGCCCCTTTCTCGCGCAGAAATCATTGACTCCGAGACCGAATTCAGTCGATTCTTATCTACGGTGTGCCCAGATCACATCCCGACCTTCGGCGGCAAGAACCGAGGGATCAGAATGAAATTCTAACAACCACAAACTAATCAAACCGATATGGGCGAAGGAACAAAAGCTACCTCAATATTGTCATGGACCGGTAAGAACCACGACAACCCGAAACCCTACGACAAAGCAGTTATTCACAGTAGAGGGCCGATCACTCACGAGGATCTCGCTGAATACGAGAAGAAACTGTTACCCTTGATTCTAGAAATGGCAGTAAAGGTCTCAAAAGAACTAATTGACGAAAACAAGAAATCGACCTGACCCACGACGATGAACACCTTATAGTCATCTTCTCCATTTCGCGTAGATATTCTTGTGGCAGGGCGTCTTTTGATAGCCCTGCCACTTTTTGTACACCCTCCAATCCAATGACGAGCATCCCAATAGAAAGAGCTTATTCTCTACAAGACGCTGAAGCTGCGTTGATCAAAGAACTCGAAGCTCTAGGCGTAGATTACACTGTTGAGATAGCAGGCGAATTCGTTCATACCGCTAAATGCACGATAGTCGATAAGGAGAGCGGTAACCTCCTGGCTTCGGGAAATGGCAAAGGAGAGTTAACTGAATCTCGCATCGGAAGCCTATTCGAAGCAACCGAACATCTGCTATCTAGATACGAATTCATAGATCACAACAGTATATTCCACATAAACAGTCTGGATTTCTGTCGAGATAACCCCATGTGCGACAGGCTCCCCCTGGCGATTTTAAGAAGCGGGAAAAATGCCGAAATTCCATTTTTGCAGTATAAAGCGGTGAACGGCCAGCAAACCTGCTTTTATCCTTTAGCACTGTCATGTCCTGAATACATTGATATACAGGCAGAAAACACTGAAATAAGAAAAGAGCACTGTTTCGATTACGGACGCCTGGAGCAGTATTCAACAAACTCAGGAACGGCAATAGGAATGAATGCCGAAGAATCCATTATTCACGGTCTTCTTGAGGGCGTCGAAAGAACTTCACTGTCAAAATTCCTTTCTGACATTTTTCTAAAGAATAAGAAAAACCATCTGCGCGTTGTAAATCCACGGACTCTGCCGCAAAGAATAAATGATGTGGTTAACCGACTTGAGAAAGAGATCTCAAGCAGGATACGCATTTTTGAAATGCCGAATAAATTCGGCATACCGGCCTATTGCAGTTGGATGGAACAGTATGAATTCAAGATTGGTATCGCCGGTTATGGCTGCTCACTTTCCGTGGAGCATGCGATTTCAAGATGTTTATACGAGGTTGCCCAATACTACCTTTTGAGTAAGCATATTTTCGGCTTTGACTGGCTGAGGTCTAATAGTGAAGCCGTCCTCCTCCATCTGAAAGGACTTCCATTGCATCAGGATTGTGCGGTATTTGATATGGGATTGAAATGCAAGTCGCTCGGTTACGAATTGGTAGATTACGATAATTTACCGACACAACATTTCGCTAAGAATCCTAAAGATTATCTTGTCCAACTTACAGACATGATTTATGCAAACGGGGAAGTGCCGTATGCCAGCGAACTTAAAGTCCTGAGCAACGGCATCAATGTTACTCACACATTCATAACCGGAGAGGACAGATTCTTTAATGTCAAGAATGGCAAATCCACATTTCCGGCAAGCTTGGAAGATTTAATTACCTAGCCGACCGCTCCCGACACCCGCCGCGAGCATCAGAACGCCCCTCGACCGGTTTCTGTGCGATCTGGCGGCCCCGTGGCGGGTCACCGCAATACCGCAACTTGGTTTGCTCGTTGCCCTCACCCTGGCTTTTTGATGACATGCCGTGATGGATTTGCAAGTTGCCCGTAATGGTGAAGTGATCGGGGTCTGTGTCTTTGAGGAATTGGCGGCTCTGGTAGCCGCTGGCAACATTCTACCCACGGATTACGGCCTAGCCGACGGGTGGCCGGTTTGGAGGAGTATTGCCGACTTAATCCCACCGCCACCCGCCCCGCCTCCCCTTCCCGCTTGGCGGCAAGATCCCGCAACGGAAAAGCAAATCGAATACCTCGCCGCTTTCGGCATCACGGCGGCACCAGGACTGACCAAGGGCGAGGCTTCCGACTTAATACAGAACTGCAAAAATGACCCCGCCGCACTGAAACGTAAGGAGCGCATACAGCGGGAACGCTATGAAAGAGAGCGGGAAGAGAGGGAGCAATTTCCCTCCTACTATCTCAGGCAAGACATTACAGCCGCACGGGAAGAAGTAGAACAGGCCGAAGGAGATTTAGCCGAATGCAACGACGCAACGGAGAAGCCAAACTTACGGGATTATCTTCACGATGCGAAGGACGAATTAAAACGCCTAATTGCGGAAAGGGTTGAATTTTGGAAATGGACGTTTGAAGAAGATAACGAGGGCGGTGACTTGTGCGCTATGAGTTACTATCAGGACTACGGCAACTACTTTAAGAAACCTACGACCAAACAAGTCTTAGGTATTCTTGACGCGCTAGACGATGCCTCTCCAGATTGGGACAAGACGAAGCCGCAGGCGTTCTACGGCACCTATGAGGATAATTTTCCTGGCTGCCTCAAACGATAGACCCTATGGCTGAATCCATCGCACAGAACTACTTTGAGAAATTCACAGGACCAGACGCCGCAACCGTTCTTTCTGGTATTATCCACACAAACCCAAAAACGTTTGAAGACAACTGGCTAGACTTCAAGAGCGGCTTCACCAAGCCTGAAGACCTGGAGAGCATTTGGAGCAAGGTGCTGGGAGCAATGGCGAACGCTGGCGGGGGCGTAGTCGTCTGGGGTATTGGTGCAAGGAAGCATGGTAAGCCACCCGTGGATGCGGCACACAGCCTAGAGCTTGTGCCAGACGTGAACTATCTCACATCCAGGCTGATTGAAATATGCCACTTTGCCACAGATCCCCCGCTAGCTGGCATTCAAGTGCGCCCGATCCCGAAGGCCAAAGGTAGCAACGAGGGATTTGTAGTTTGCCTAGTTCCAGAAGGCAGAGCCAAACCGTATGAAAGCCTGAAGGCAGAGAAGCCGTTTTACCTCCGCATGGGCGACGAATCCAGAAAGCCGCCCCTTCCTATCCTACGGCAACTCTTCTACCCAAAGCGTGCAATCCGCCTGGGAATCGAAATGGAGCCTGTGACCCTTACCACTGGATTCAACCGCGTTATGACCAAGGACGGTCAACGCCTAGAATCAATCTGCTTTAGAATTTCCGTTCGCAACCTCGGAGAATATACAGTTGAGCATCTCTTACTTAGGACACAATGCGACACAGCCCAATCGCTAATGCAATGGGACTACAGCAGGGACAAACATAAGGAAATCGACATTGACGGCCTTAATGAAATAACTCCCCTAGCCATTGCTTTAAATCCGAAACTTTCTAGCACTGTCAAAGTTATTGCCTCCTTCAAAGACAAAGCCGCCACCAAAGCACCAATATTTCACCTTTCCGTCTACGGCAAGGATTTGTCCCCGCTTTCAGCCGAGATTAAATATAAAGGAACGCTGGCTAAGTCGGAATGCCTGTAACCTTATTTATGATTCAACCAAATCCGCAGCTTCGCAACGTGCGATCTGGCGGCACCGTGGCGAGCCTTGCCGCTATTATGGATCAACCTTGAAAACAAATGGGCTTTCCTTCCGCCAAAACTCCAAGAGCTTTTGCTTACCATCTCGCGTTTGAATCATTCCCGACCAATCCATGACATCAGTAAAAACCTCGTAACGATATACTATCGCTTCTGGTTCATTCTCTGGATAGCTACTCTCCATCACCTTTCGTCCTCCGTATCCAATGGTTTTGATCATCAAATTCTGCCTAGCCTGACCCAACTTCTGCAAAATGGGCTTCAGCGGCAATTGGTCGTAAATGGTGAACGCCATGTAGCCCGCAAACACGATAGGCACCACCAACGCCTTGATTGGCTTTTTAAGCTCTTCTTCAATTGTCTTCCGCAGCAGTCTCTCGATGTAAAGCAGCAGTCGCCCGATTACATGGAGTGCAATCAGAATAATGCAGAACAGCACATGCAGACCTGTAGCAAATAAGGCGAATGGCACAAAGGTTTCTAAATACTGATTGTAGAATAAGAACATCGTTAAGCACGCCATTGCGGCTTTCGCCGCCTCATAATGGACCGAGTGAGCGTGAACGACATAAGCACACATTAGCGCACCCATTAACAATCCCATAACCGATACAGTTATTTGCACGATAATCCATTGCGCTAGAAGTGCGAGAAATGCGGCCATAAAGCTCTTGGTGTCTTTCATTGCGGCTATAAGCTAACGTGTAAGCAGAATACTCACAACGCACGGAGCACCAATTAAGATAATCGCCCCCAAAATATTCCGCCCACGCTCTTTGAGAGTCCACGGCAGGTGACTCGCAGTTAGCAGGCTGACACTCGCTGCAACAATGAGTGTCATCAGAACCGCCATCAAAAGCGAACGAACAGATATGACCTTCGTTCCAAATAGCTTGTCTGCACCTTTGGCCAAAGTCTTCGAGGCTAGCGCGATCACCTCCGGCATCTTCAATCTCGCAAGAGCGTACCAGGCGGAGTGCAAATAGTCGGATACTTTCGCATTCCCGTGCAACAGTATGTCAAGAAGAACCGCACAAAGGCCAATCGAAGCCCAAAGAGGAATATTCATTCAACAGCAATGATGCCTGCTGACAAGACGGCTGTAAAGAGATCCGCTACACTCCATTTCCGGCCACGCTCTATGCGTCTTAACGCCCAATTGGTTTTATATGCCCAAGCATATTATCTGGTATCCACAACCCGATATACCATCCAATCGGATAACGCAGGACAGTATGAAATTGTAGATAAGTTATGGGTGCGTAGAACTTAATGAGAATTGGCCCTAGGACCCTATGGTTCGCATAGATGCGTATTGCTGGCCCAATGGAAAGGAAGTAGACAAGACACACCGCCCCAACGACTATGGCAATTTTATTGAGCTTATGCTTTGGTCTCATTTTACAACAATGAAGCAATGAGTCTAGACACCGGAAACCGCCTTAGGCCGGGGTGTTCTTCTCGGCATGGAAGGCTCTAGAAATCTGAAATCTATACCGGGCGCATCAGCACAACAACGTTGCAAATAGAGATTTAAATATAAGTTTGCCCACCGGTTATTCCGACTTAGCCAAATGATGGGCTGATAATCGACGCATAGCTTGTTCAGGCCTGGGAGAAACTTCTTACTATTACTGGATTCCAATATCATACACTCCCGCACAGCAGCGCCGAACGAATGCACGTAGAAGCATAGCGGCACAATAGCCGCAACCGCTACCAGCGCAACGCATTTACCTATAGTTGCTACCTTCATTATCCTTCCGCTAGACTCAGCAGCCGCCTAATATCCTTCTCCTTTGCGTTAATCCAAACAAAGTCTTGAGCGGTAGGATTTTTGTCAGTGTTGGAAAGATAGAAGAAACAGGGTGCTGCCTCTCTCGCTTGCTGCCTACACGGGAGAGTAAAGGTTTTCGCTACTTGGTCGTAGAATAGAATGCCGGATGCCAGACTTTCGTAAGCGTGAAGCGTTACACCGTGGCGACGAAACACCTGCTTAGCCTCCATCCAGTCTTCATCTGGGACATTAGCAGGAGAATGAAACCTAGCGCCGTAATAAACGAAATCAGACCGCATTTGGGCTATCACCTTCCGCAACTCTATCACCGGCTCAATCCATAGTCTTACGAAAGCCTGACCAACTATGAACACCAATACAGCAAAGCCCGCTGTAACTATAGCCTTAAAGACCTCGAATAGACACGATTGGATTAAACTCATAAGAGAGCCGAATACTTGCCGCATTCCCGCCTCTAGACCAGCACAAACTTACGCCACGAAAGACAGGCACACAGGGCCGCAAGGAATCTTTTTGGCCGCAAGGCTCTCTGGGGCTAACGAGCCATCTTGTGTAGTTTGAACACGCCAGTTTTGGAATTATTCTGTCACTTTGCCCCTGCTGGCGCATCCCCCGCTCACCTACGGCGCTTCGAACTTGGCGGCATGCCCTCCCTTAGTTACCTCAATTCGCTTAACATCCCTTAAATTCGCCGTATTTATCTGGTAAGCCCCGCCACATTCAGTCCCGAATTCCTTATAATTAACTTCCTTATCGGAGGCCTTAACGACAACTATCTCTTTATCGTCCTTACCAATGACTTTCACTCCTACACTATCATAACTGATGCCTTTGCTATTAATGCTGATGTAGAGTTCTAAAAAGCCAGACCGCTTCCAACATTGTAAGCCCACCGATTCACTACCTAGGCTCCAATTTCTAGCCTCGAACCCTATCCGGGTATCCTCTGCATTGCTCGGCAGTGTGGGCAGGAAAAGTGCCACAATCAGAAGGAAGAAGATTCGCAGCGTCATAGAACGAATTGAAGGTGACGTAAGGTTGACACCGTGACAAGGGGCAATGTCACGGTGTCAGTATGAGCGTCCCCGCGCCCACTACCCCGCCGTTCTATGGCGTCTCCTACCGCACCATTCTCCGCTGGCTGTGCAGAGATTCCGCTCAGATCTAAAGAAAAGAGAGCCGCCTACGGCGAACCTCTAATCTTTGGCTCAGAATCTCAACGCTTCCCGGCAAGGGCCAGCACGATCCGCAGGAGGATGAAGATCCCGGTGACCAGGGCTACACCGGCCATGGCCAGGACAGGGACAATGACGAGATTCTTCCCGATCTGCACGAGCAAGGCGGTCCAGATGAGGACACCATTCAGGAAATAGGTCACCACCGGGACAATGAGGAGCGCGGGGATTCCAAGGGAAAGGGAGACGAGTAAATTCAACCGTATCCAGGCACGGAGGTGACCGCCTGGCGAGATCCACCACTCGGCATCACGCATTGAATACCTCAATACTTCGGTGGCGCGTTCTATGGGAGGAAGTGATGGGAGGTCGCGGGCAACGATGGGTTTGCTGACCGGCTGGGGCATCCAAGCTGAGAGAGCGCGGTGCAACACGGTAGGAGACCGTTGCAGGGCCACGGGAGCAGGATCGGGATTATTGCTCATGGTGCCTCGCTTTGGCTCCAAGGGCTGCGCCGACACCCAGCAACACTCCGCTTCAGTAGGGTTGTAGGGACAAGTTTGGCAACTTTAGGCCAGCACTACATCCCCTACCCGGCCTTTTGTATATTCTTCTTCTCAATTGCATCATTAGAATACAGAACTTGGTCCTACACCCCTACATCGAAGTTTTAGCATGCAGCTTTTAAGCTCCGGTTGAGCCGCCCAACTTTTCCCATTTCTCCCACAGGCCGTCGATTACCGTTTTGAAGCTGTCTTTTACGCTATCGGTGCTATCATCGAAACCCGCTGGCTCAGTTGCACCGCACCAAAATGACAATTGAGATACTATACGCTTGGCAATGCTTAAAAGGGTTTCAATATCGCTGATCTTCAAACCAGACTTCTTAAGGACAGCCTGATAGCTCCCCGTATGTATATTTAACCTTATGCCCAAAATAGTTTCCTCTTAAGATCCCTATGCCCTTGATTTCTTTTTTCGCCGACTCCAACAACCCTTCGCACTCTTCCAATGTCTTTGGATGTATTTGTCCTTTCTTCTCACACAGCTCCAGCAAGTGAGATAGACTCAGGCTGTAGTCGTTACTCGGATACAAGTCACTGAGAACGAGAACCACCAAATGGAGAGTAGAAGCGTTCAACGCAGTAAACAGCGGACTGTGTATATCTATCAGCAATTTCTCTCTCGTTGGCGCATTGTATAAGGTTTCTTCCTTCAGAGAGAACGATGGGGTAGCGTTATCGTTGCCCTTAATTCTGTCTTCCTTTTTTGTTAATTCGAAAATATCGCTTCGGTATGTGCCCGCCAATGTCGCTAGGCGTTCTTCCTTTATATTCAAAGGGTCATACTTTTCCTTGAGCACTTTAGTGGCTGCTTCGTCGCGTTTTGTATTGTGCTCAAATTCATGGACAATTCGCTTCTCTTCTTCGTTAACGGCATTTAACGCCCGCTCTACATCCGCTTGCTTTTGCTCCAGTTCCTTCTTCTTTGCCCCAATCTCAGCCAATTCCTTTTTGCCTACTGATTTTGCCTCTTCGAGCTTTTCCGCCGTTCTCTTTCGAGCCGCATCGACGGTATCCCGTGTATATACCCGCACGGGAGCCCACCTTAGTTCTCGCCTCGAATTGTTGTCTTCGAAAGGAAGGTCAATTTGCCCTTCTATAGTCGCCCCCCCGCTCGTCCCGGAATGCCTGCCGCAGCCAACGAGGAACCCCATGCAGAGCATTAGCGCACCAATAATCTTCATCGCTGCCTTTTAGCGATGCCGCAGAAGCAGGGCAAGGTTTGACATTGTGACGGCGGGAAATGTCACAGAGTCAGTATCAGCACCCCCTTTCCCACTACACCGCCGTTCTATGGCGTCTCCTACCGCACCATTCTCCGCTGGACGGCACAGGCCAAAGCCTGACATCTAAAGAAAAGAGATCAGGATGAACCTGACCTCTTCCCTTTGAACGCCTGCCCCGCCTCAGTTCAACCCCACGGCGACATCCAGAAGCCCGTGAAGGGCTTCGGTGCGCTTGGGCAGCTCATTGAGGTTTCCCTCCTTGAGGGCCTCGGTGAAGCTGTTGAACAGACTCCACACGTTCCTGGGTTCGAACGCATCGTGCTTCGGTTCGCGCCACTCGCGCAGGACGGATGGAATGAGCCGGTTGGAGCAGGTCAGACATCACGGGCACGAATGATCGTGATCTATCCTCCGGTCTTCTTTTGGGGAATGATCTCAATTTTCAGAGGCTCAGTGGGCTTATCTTTAGAAGCGACCTTGACGCTGATAAATCCGACCAAACCCGCTAAGAGCAACGCAGTTACTCCCTTAATGAGTTCTTTGAAACCCTCACTTTCGAGCGTCATCATAAAGCGTTGACGCAACGATGGCGTAAAGCCGGTTCTTTGAAATAAATCATATCCGAGGCTTTTTACGATACCCGCAGGTGATCCAGCGTCGCTCGTTTCACCCAGCCAGGTTCTGCTGGTCATCGCACGTATTGCCGAAAGCAGCTCTTCATCCCCATTTCCGTCAAATTGAGAACAGCACTCGGCGCAAATAAAGTTCTGGAGAACTTTGTAGCGAGTGCGCTTGAGTTCTACATTGAAGTCGAAAAGGCATCCCTTCGTCCCTAAATGAGAGTGACCTCGAACGCTGTGCGTCGCGAGGTGGACGGACGATGTCACGACAAGCGTCAGAATGCATTCTAGCAACGAGGGAGGTGCCATCACGATGTCCCAATCTCCCAAGGCCATCAATTCGCTCCCTTCTTCAATAATTCCGTAGTAGGAATTACTCAATTTAATACATGAGATCACGATATAGACCTCAGGAGGCTCCTCCTTGCGCTTAAAGCGTGAAATCATGTCGGCGTGGAATGACTGGGCTTCTTGTCGAAACGCTCGCAATAGTTCCCTCGCGGTGCCCACATCGAGACATTCTGCTGTTGAAACGCGTTCTAGTAAAGAGTTGCCCTCCGGAGGAGGCGGTAGCTGATATTCGAAATAACTTTGAACCGTGTTAAGGTGGAGCAGCAGGAATTCAAGTGCGGAAATCGCTTTTCCCGGTATATTCCGTGCAAGAACAATCCCGATTCTTCGGGGTCTTGATGGAGTGGTCACGGGAATGAATGTTGCGTCGGAAGAAGTCATGATGCTCCATTACATCACAAGCGTCTCGTTTGCCAAGCCGTTGCCGGTTGCGTTCCTTTTCCTGTAGCTAAAGAAAAGAGATCAGGATGAACCTGACCTCTTCCCTTTTTCACCGGATCAGTTCACCCCCAGGCCGACATGAACGTCGAGCAGACCATGGAGCGCCTGTGTCCGCTTCGGCAGTTCAGCCAGGGACGCCTGCTTCAACGTCTCCGTGAACGCATTGAACAAACTCCAGACGTTGCGCGGTTCGAATGCCTCGTGCTGGGGCTTGCGCCATTCGCCGAGGACATCGGGAATGTAGGAGTTGGCGCACACACCAGAATCGACGCTACGGATCACGAGATCGTGGGCAGCCTGGTCGGTGACGCCGTGATCCTTGTAGGCCGTAATGCGACGATCCTGCTCGTTCCATTTGTCGCCGAGCATGCCGATGGCCCTGGAGACGAGCTGTGGCAGGTCTCGGTTGATGAACCGGGTGTGCTTGCGAGCGAATTTTACCTCACCGCTGAAGCTGAGATTGTCGCACACGAACACGGATGCACCGGCGACGATCCCGGCAGGGAAGGTCTTATCATGCGAGTTCCTGAGGCCGAGCACCCAGGTGTAGTCCTCATTCTGCTTTCGGCTCTGGATTTCCATCAGGCCGAAGTAGCGTGAGCCGTCATGTGTGAGGCTATGGGCTTGGGTTCCGATGGTGAGGTTGGTCGTGGCGAGTGTGCGTTGGACGGTCTGGATGAGTTGATGGTGTGGGATCGGTGTCCACGTTGCAGTAGCCTTGGGTGTGTTCACCGAGGCCACTTGATCCAGATCCACGGCATGGGCGCCGCAGTGGAGGATGAGGTTGGGATTCCGGCGATGAGGCTGAGCCGGGGCAGCGTTGAGGAGTTGGACCATGATAAGGCCCCCCTTTCTTTTGGTTGAGCACCGGTCGAGTGACAGGTGCGGGTTTATGGTTCGATGAAGCGATCTTCGAAGAGAGTGTTGCTGGCGTCCTCCGCTTGATCGATGGAGATGCGGGCGTGCGGCGCAAGGTGATCGAGCACCTGGCCACATTCCGTGGTGTTGATCGCCAGCCGCAGTTCTTTGGCCTGGCTGGCGATGAGGTTTACGTCACCAGCCACAACGAGGAGGAAGTCTTTGTATCGATCCTCCAGTCGAGCGAGTGCGTGCGGTTCTGAGATTTCGAGTGCATCGAGGATCTGCTGGAGAACCGGTGTGTTCCTTGAGGGCATTTGCTGACTCCTTTCTATTTACCTGGGACAGAGAAACGTTTAAATGATGGAGCGCCATTCTTGGAGAGCCTGTAGAAATTTCAAATTGAGCGATGGTGTCAGTTCCGCGAGGCTCCAGCCTATGAAAGCAATGAAGTTTACCCCTGCCATTGACCTTTTTTTGCTCTGCGTTTTCCTATTCTGCGCCTCTCTTTCACCCACATTTGCAGGTCCAAAGACCAAAGCGGAAGATACATACTCGCTTTACGTGCCGGACGCGGTGCCAATCGAGAATCTTCAGGTTTTCTACTATCTGAACGGAAGTAGTAACGGCTTCATCGATGGGAGAAGACACGCTGATGGGACTGTGACTCTCGATGGCGTTGGGGGTTTTCCGCAGAAACCTAGTCATGAAGGCAAGTTCAACATACTAAGAATCGAAACGAGGGATGCAAAGATTCTTGAGGGCGTCGTTTATTGTCCGGGGTTTCAGACCGCTCTATTCTATGAGCCTTCCCTCGCCACATCGTCCTCCAAGACCGAGTTGGCGATGGAGGCGCTGCCGATGCTAACCATTTCCGGCAAGATTGAATATGGCGATCTGCTCCCGGAACCAGATTGCGTGGTGGATATCGACGTGTTCGCCTATTGCGGGCTTTCTCACGTCTCTAACGTGGACAGGCCCGTTCCTAGGTTCCATACTGCCACTGTGCCCATCGCCAAAGACGGGAGGTTTTCCGCGAATATTCATGACCTCCTGGGGGATTCGAGCTTTCAGCAGCGTGATCAGAAGCTCCTCATGACCGTGCTGGTGCGGAGTGTAAAGACGCACAACATACTCCAGTGGCTTTCCTCCGACCCAAAGGACGTATTTGGGAATTTCCCCGTTCAGCACGCGTATCCCCGCGTGGTGACCTTTTATGCATCGAAGGGGCCATTTAAGACGGCGGAGTAGTGCAGAGGTGCAACGAGTGCAAATTGCACCTATTGCACCATTGCACCAAATGCTAGTGCAGTTGGTGCAGCAGCAGCACACTTTAGTGCTGCTGCACCTGCTGCATGGGTTGTCTCAGTGAAGGGACGACTATTGCTTCGGATTCTGTGACAACAGTCGTTTCCCTGTTTCGAGATCTGCTGAAGCTTCTTTTTCCATCCCGAGAGCACGGTATGCGCCCCAGCGCCGAAGGTATGTAGCGCCATTTTCCGGCTCAATACGGATCGCCTCAGTGAGATCGTCAATGGCTTTCGTGTGCTGACCAATGTAATAATACGCAAGGCCGCGCAAGAGGAATGCGCCATACATCCTCGGGCCGTTGTCGATGTAGGTGGTAAAATGGCGGATCGCCGCCTCATAGGCGCCTGCCATGCTGAGTATGGTCGCGAGGCCGTGCGCAGCTCCAGGGTGTGAAGGATCGATAGCGAGCGCCTCAGTGAAACCTGCTTCGGCCTGCTCGTCCAATAGCATCTCCTTGAACGCCACTCCACGCAAATAGATCGCATCAACATACTGGGGGTTCAATGCGATGGCCTCTTCCAAATCGGGCAACGAGGGGATACTGAAACCGAGTGCTCGTTTGCTCAGAGCCCTCGAATAATATGCTTCGGCTATGCGAGGTTGAAGATCGATAACCCGTGTGAATTCACGGATGGCCTCGCCATGACGTTGAAGACGTTGGAGCATGAGTCCCGCGCCAAAAACTGCCTTGTAAAACTCCGGGTCGAGTTCCGCAGCTTGACGATAGGCTTCCAGGGCCTCTTCGTCGTTGGTCGATGCCCGCGCCCGTCGATAGTGCTCCTCTGCGGAGTTGCCAGCGTCGTTTTCAATCATCCAAAGTTCGTTTATCTGGTTGATGGCAGCGGGTGAAGCAGGAACTCGACGAACGCCACTCTGGTTCCATTCGATTTTGATAACGGATTGGGGCCAGCCACCCGAATGAATCGAATGGCTGACCCCGGTGTTTCCGTTGCCAATGTGATCAGAGCTTCATGCTCTGGAGGCCCTTGAGCGTTTGCCGAACGGCGTGGAGATCCTTGCTGCTGTTCTTGTGTTCCTTCTGGATGCCCTTGAGCTTGGTGCCGAGGGTCTTCAGGCCGGTGAGATGATCCTGCGCCGTGACTTTCATCGTCTCAACCTCTTCAATGAGCAGATCGAGTTGAGCGTCGATGGTGACGGGTTCAGTGCTGGTCGTGGGCGCTTGGGTGGTATCGTTGACCATGGGTTTATTCCTTTCTGGTTGTGCAGCCGTTGATGGTGCTGCGGGGTGTGGTGGGTCTTCTTGAGCCTGTGGGGCTGCTGTGGTCGTTGCTGGGGCAGATTCGGCCCGCACAGGCATGACGATCATCTG